>SL_3KL_010_SEDDRAFT_10003361_pt1 | contig 14530 bp, 14 predicted proteins | sample SodLakKL_010_SED_2_FD_10381 | JGI IMG/M metagenome (IMG submission 10381)
GAACACCACTTCTTCAGGATATCGTTCCACAACCTCATCGGGGGTCATCACATACCGGTAACGGTCCTTTCTGCCCATATAAAAGCAGTTGTACCGCCGGTTCGGGTCCACAGCGGGGCGCTCTTCCGTCAGGAGGCGGGCATACAGCTGATAGACATCAAAGTCGTTGGAATAATTGATCATGTCCGGAATCATTCCTCCCGGAGGCCGGGCGTTCAGCTCCAGGGCGATCAGTTCATTATCCTCAGTAAGAAAGAATTCCAGATGAAAAAACCGCTCTCTCAAATCAAAGGCTTTGATGACTTTTTTCCCTGCCTTTGCCACCTTCGGATTCAATTTCCGCGGGATAAAGATAAACATATCCAGGTCTTCGTTGACAGCTTCCATCACACCGTTCCCGTAAACCAGTCCGGAACTGAACACAATGCGCCCTTCGCCGTCGGTCAAGCCGTCAAAAGAATGGATTTTCCCCCGGATAAAGGATTCCATGAAGTACTCCACGGGAAGCTTATGGGCTAAAAATGCTTTCAGTTCCTCATCGTTGTGCAGTTTATATGTGGCATAGGCACCTACTCCGTTATCGGGTTTGGCAATCACCGGATAACCATGGTCTCTCACAAAGGCTTCCCCATCTCCGGGGTTTTTCAGTAAAATTCCCGGTGCAGTAGGGATACCTGCTTTTTGAAAGACAGATTTCATAACGGACTTATATTTTACAGGTGGCATATCAGCGGTTTTCAATCCCTGAACGTTAAAGTCCGTTCGAAGACGGGCATCGGTTTCCAGCCAAAACTCATTATTGGATTCAATCCGGTCAATTTTTCCGTATCGAAAGGTAAAGTGACCGCAAGCCCGGAGCATTTCCTCATAATTGGCCATGTTGTCCACCCTGTAGTACTCTGTCAGGGAATCCCGCACTTCCATAGCCAGGCTGCCGTAAGGGTCTTCTCCAATTCCCAGAGTGTTAACCCCTCTTTCCTTTAACGCAGTCCACATTCGCCAGTAGTTCGGGGGAAAATGGGGCGAGATGATTACAAAATTCATAACAACACCTTCTTTCTTTTTCCAGGGACGAGGATCACCAGCCCTCGACCAGAACTTTCACTGTGAGATCCTCCGAAGCCGTCAAACGCCTCGAGGGAATATCCTGCCCTTCAGCGCCTTTTTCAACACGGTTCCATGTTCCTCCTGTGATTTTATAGCTTAGCACCGAGTCTCTGTCCAGATTCAGAATGGCAAAATAGCCTTCTTCAGTCTTTTTCAAGGAATAATCCTTCGGACCCGTGACTCCGATATACAAAGGCTCTGGAGATTCTTCCTCCCCTTGAGCGGAAACGAGTACATGGATTTTCACTGTCACCTTGGAAGAAAGTTCGGAAACAACCTTAAACTCCCGATAAGCCTCCAAGCCCATCCACTTTCCTCTAATTACTGAGCTGCCACACTTTATGGGGATGACTTCTCCATCTTCACTGATTCTCAAGACCTCAGGATCCGAGGTCTCAAAGATCACCTGCTCCGGGGTGATGGCAAGTCCCGTGTCAAAGATCCCGGTTACATCAAGTCCATACCCTTCTTCACCCAGTCCAATGATGCTTCGGCCGGTGATAAACAGCTCCTGAGGGTTCCCCGTTTCTCCGAAGAGGTGCAAAAGCGGGCAATGAACCCGGTGCATCCAGTCCACTTCACTGTGAATGGCCTCCGGCACCTTCCACACAGCCATATTGTTTTTATCAAAGGCTGAATGACTGCCGATGGCTTTCAACACCTCGTCAAATCCTTTTGAAAATTCACCCTCAGCTTTCCCCATATCCAGCCAGAGCCGGAGGGGAAGTTGATTTTTTGCTTTCTTACTATTCTTTATAGCCTTTATATTCTTCGTGATCTTCTTATTGGTGTATGAACTCCCTTTTCCTCCCCACCAAAATGAGGGGGATAACACCCCTGCCTTTCCGAAGATCTCCGGGTTTCGGATTGCGATCATAAAGCTGACAAGTCCTCCCATGGAAGATCCCATTATTCCCGTATTTTCAGGACCCTTCTGCACCCGTAGGTGCTCTTCGATATAGGGCTTGACCTCGTTTATCAAAAATGCTTCATAGAGTAGACCCCGGCCTCTCACAGGTTTTCCCTGGAATTCTCCATCCCAATGGGCATATTCACTGAGTCGATGCTGATTTTTATGGGCAATCCCCACAATGATCAACTCCGGGATTCCTCCCTTTGCCGCCAGGTCCTCTGCCACCCGGTGAATCTCCCAGCCCGAACCGGAGTAAGAGGTTTCACCGCTGAAAATATTCTGTCCGTCCTGCATATACAGCACAGGGTAATAGCGGTCAGGCTCATTTCTATAGGAAGGTGGCAAGCAGATATTAAGTGCTCTTCTGTTCTTCAGAATAGCGGAGTAAAAACTCTGTATTTTAATAATGTTTGCTTTATAACATGATGACATACTAAATTCGACCTCCTGAAATATTAAATCCAGCCCGTCTCTGCGAGTTTACTGAGAAAGTATGGCATTTGAATCCGCCACCAGGGCCAATCATGATCCACATCCCGTCCCCAGTAATCAATCCATGCGGGAACGCTCTTACCATTGAAGAAATTGCCGATGGCATCGGTATCCCGAATGGTCTCTTCCTCCCACCGGCCCAATCCTGTACTGATGATAATACGACTTTTCCGATAGTGCTCCAGAAACCATGGATCCTGCAGACCCTCCAGATAATGTACCGGGGAATCGAAGTAGACTCCTTCGTCCAGATTTCCGCCGGTGAAAAAACCGGCATCATAGATTCCGCTCTGAGCGATGACGGTATCAAAAACATCGGGATGCTTCAGAAAAAAATTCAGGGTGTGATAGGCCCCCATACTGCATCCTGTCGCGCCAAGCCCATAGTCCCAGCCGAAATCCCAACGGATAGCGGGGATCAGTTCCTGCAGGATATAGTTCTCATAGCACCGGTGGACATGCACTTTGTGACCATTTTCCGCTTCCACGTTAAGCCACGAGCTTTTGTCAAGGCTCTCCACTGTAACCAGCCGGATTTTCCCCTCCTCAATAAAGGGCTTGCAGGCTTCAACCATACCGAAGTCCTCATATTCATAAAAGCTCCCCCCGGACGAGGGAAAAACAATAAAAGGTTTTCCGCCGTGACCATAGATCTTAAACTCCATGTCCCTGTTCAGCGAGGAACTGTAGCGTTTGTGATATTGGGTTNTCATCCTGCCACCTCCTCATTTCTCTGCTTTTCCATTGCATACTTTAAAATTTCAAANCCTTCCTCCAGAGATCTGGTTCGGGCCACAATTCCGTAATTCCCGATTGCTGCGGAAAAGATTGATTCGATCGGGCTGTGATAGACAATTCTGTCTCCGAATCGCTGTGCCACTTCCTCAGGAGTTGCAGTGTATACATAGCTGTCTTTTCTACCAAGATAGAAACAGTTATAGGGACGTGTGATCTCTGCTGTAAAGCGATTTTCTGTGATGACATTGGCATATTGGTGGAAAATATCCATCTCGTTGGCATAATTAAACATATCCACTGTCCAGCCCCCCGGAGGCCGGATATTGATTTCCAGTGCATACACCTCTTTTTCCTCAGTGAGAAAAAACTCCACATGGAAGAACCGTTCCTTTAATCCAAAGGCCTTCACCGAAGACTCTCCCGCCTTAACAATCTTTTCAGGAAGCTTCCTTGGGATGTAATAGGTAAGATCCAGGTTGTTATTCACTGCTTCCATAATACCTCCACTGAAAACCATGGAGGAATGGAACACAATCTTCCCGTCCCGGTCGGTCAGCCCGTCATAGGTAATAATTTCACCCTTCACATAGGATTCCATAAAATATTCGACGTCTCTCTCCATGGTCAGGAAATTTTCCAAATCCTCTTGGCTGTTCAGTTTGAAGGTCCCTGCAGCACCTACTCCGCAGTCCGGCTTTACAACAACGGGAAATCCATGTTCGGCGATGAATGCTGCGGCATCCTCGGGCTTTTTCACCAGTATACCCGGAGCCACATTGATCCCGGCTTTTTCGAAAACCTCTTTCATACGGGATTTGTGTTTCATAACCACTAACTCCTGGGATTTTAATCCCGTCACGTTAAAATCCGTTCTCAGCCGGGCATCGGCTTCCAGCCAGTGCTCGTTGTTGGATTCAATTCTGTCAATCCTGCCATATTTATGAGCAAAATAGCCACAGGCTCTGTACACTTTATCATACTCCTCTAAGTCATCCACTTTATAGTACTCGGTCAGATCTTTTTTCAGTTCAGGGGATAGTGAATCATAGGGCTCATCCCCAATGCCCAGGACATTGACGCTTTTCTTTCTTAAGGCCGTGCAGAATTTAGAATAATTCGGGGGAAAATGGGGTGAGAGCATAATAAAATTCATATGAACACATCCTTTCTTTTTATATAAAAGTATATAAAAAACGCCCCTGAACTCTCTGTTCAGGGGCGAATAAATTCGCGGTACCACCCTAATTGCCTGTTTTGATGATCGCGACAGGCATCTCTTTCGGTTCTGCCTTGACCGTTAACGGAGTCCATCCGCCACTTTTCAGGATGTTTTAAAGTGGTGCTCCGGAGTGAGTAGCATCCTCTCCACACTATCGACTCTCACCAAACGCCGACTCTCTTTAAGATGATCGTAGGATACGCTCTCCTTCACTGCATTTATAAGATTTCACTGATCTGATTGAATATAATAGTGTATTGTATCAGGATTTTTTCTTCATGTCTATAGTTTTTTGAAAATTTATAATTTTTTATGAATTGTTAATGATTCATCAAGTATCCTAATACAAAGAGAACAGGCTGGTTCAGTTTTCGCCGGGGATTGAAAATTTCCGTGCCTTATGTGTTCATATTCCTGTTCTCCTGAGCAATGGCATCCTTTGCTTCCCCAATATTTTCTGCTTTACCCTCATGGATCGCCTTTGTCATTGCATCCAGCTTTTCCACTGTAAGAAATTCCTTGCCCAGTATACTTTCATACTCTGTGGAAAGCGTTAAAGAAAGTTGATTAAGCCTTTCCATATTTTCCTTTGCCTCATCATAGATTTTCCGGTATTCCTCTTTTAAAGAGTTTAACTCCTCTTTATTTGCCTCTGTGATCTGTCGCTTAATCTCTTCCGATGTAGTCTGATCAAACTCCAGCAAAGCGGCATTCTTTTTTTCCAGGAGTTCTTCGATCGTTTTTTTATACTCCTCGATCTCCCGATCAAATTCTCCTAAATCATAGTGGCTTTCGTCGTGATCCTTTTCAATTTTCCGTTTGATCTTCTTTTGCTTTTTTTTACTTTCACGGATTTCATTACGCATTTCACGAACCCGCTTCAGTGCATCCAAATGCTTGTATTTTGTTCTTCCGACATAAAGATAGATTCCACCGAAAACAAGAATTGCAGCAATATAGATCAGTCCCAGATAAAGGGTTCCCATCCCGTCAAAAAACAGGGTGTAAATCCCAAAGGGAATGACAAAGAAAACCAGCGCCAAGGTTAAAATAATAATTCCGATATCACCGAGTCCTCTGGGCAGATAAAGAGCAAAGAATAATCGGTTATTATATATACTGGAAATATATTCCTGATCAAAAACCGACTTTATGGAGAGACGCAGCTCTTCATCTTCGTTTCGAAAATCCGACGTTTCCAAGTCGATCCGTTGCATCATCCCCTTCTTTTTCTTCTTTTCCTTCTCCGCCTCGACTTTCTTCAGGTTCTCCCGTACACTGTCCAACTGTTTATCGAAGGTTTCTTCCAGGTGTTCTCTCCGTTGACGGGTCACTTTCTTAATCTCATCGGTGATGGCATTCTCTTTCTTTGAGATGCTTTTTTGCGCCTGCTTCTCTTTCGCCTCCAACTCCTCTTTCCGTTCCCTGCAGTTGTTTAACTCAACAACCCGGGCTTTGATCTCTTCGATCTCTCTGATTCCGCCCTGCAAAATTGAATTATCCATTTCCTCACCCTTTCTTTATAGCGGACCGACTGTACCTGACCACCCGGTTATCGATCGTAATAGGTTATTTATATCCAAATCCATTTAAATTAATCATAAACCGATGGGATGCTGTCTCCGTGTCTGATGTCCTCCCGTCTTCTCAAATGCCTTAATGATGCTTTCCCGGTTTTGTATGGTCTTCCATGGGTATAGATGTCTTGATGAAAGAATTTTTAAATGTTAACTTACGAAAACAGGAGGTTGATCCATGAGATTTGAACCGTTGCTTGAGAAGAACTTCATACCGGATTTTCTGATCCGGTGGGGTGCCCGCCGTATGACATCCGCCAGATTAAGGGAAATCACATCATACACTGCAGAGGAGCACCAAGCCTATTTGAACCGGTACATCGATGATTTGAAAAAGCAGCCCATCGCCATTAACACCGGAGAAGCCAATGATCAGCACTATGAACTCCCTACAGAGTTCTTTCGCCAGGTGCTGGGTAATCATATGAAATACAGCTGTGGTTACTGGAAGCAGCCGGTGGCTTTCAAAAGTCTCAAAGACCATTTAAGCGATGCAGAGGAAGCCATGCTTGAGCTGACCTGCCAACGGGCAGGAGTGGAGGATGGACAGACTGTTTTGGACTTAGGCTGCGGATGGGGCTCCCTGGCCCTATATATGGCAGGTAAATATCCTTCATCGAAGATTGTTGCGCTGTCCAACTCTTCAACCCAAAAGGCCTATATTGACAGCAGGGCCAAGGATGAAAATATAAAGAATCTTACGGTCATCACTGAGGATATTAATGACTTTACCGATGAAAGCCGCTTCCATCGAGTGATCTCTATTGAAATGTTTGAGCATATGCGAAATTATGAAAAGCTTATGAAGAAGGCTGCAGGATTTTTATTGCCCGGAGGACGTTTGTTTGTCCATATTTTCAGCCATCGGACCACACCCTATGCCTATGAAATCAGGAGTGATCATGATTGGATGACCCGGTACTTTTTTTCCGGCGGCACAATGCCCAGTCGGGACTTGCTCCATTATTTTGCCGATCATTTTTTTCTGAAAAAGCAATGGGCGGTTTCCGGAATCCATTACCAAAAAACCCTTGAAGCATGGCTTCAGCGTATGGATGAGAGAAAAGAGCGGATTATGCCCCTGATGGCCGAAGTCGAAGGGAAAGATGAGGCTTTGAAGTGGTGGGTTTACTGGCGGGTGTTTTTTATGGCCTGTGCGGAGTTCTTTTCCTATCACGGCGGTGATGAGTGGTTTATCAGCCATTACCTCTTTGAGAAACGATGACTGAACCCTCTGAGCTTGTCTCTCTCTTGACGTGATCAGGTACCTGCAAGTGAGATACTATGCATGAGTTTTCATTAAATATTTCACTGCTGGAACTTTCTTCCTCCCGTCCGTCGTCTAATAAGAAATAGGATAGGAGGCAAGAACAATGAAAAAGAATCTTTTTTTATGTCTGTTATTTACCGTTTTGATCCTTAGCCTTATGGGCTGTCAATCAGCAAGTTCCAATCTCAATTCCGCCGGTGAACTGACAAAGGTTTCAGTTTATCACGCAGAGGGATTTGGCGAGAACTCCTCCGGTTCTTTTGTGGCAACCTATGAGAGTGAAAATCATCAGGAAGAACTGGCTTTGTTTCATCGCTTGCCGATAGAGGCTGTGGAGCAGGAGGGAATTGCAGATATTGAAAAACCCCATTTTAACGTGGAAATGCATCACGAAAACGGGGAGTTTGAGGTTTTTCATCTATGGATTGGCGGTCAGGGTCATAAAAGTTCCTTGATGAATGTGACCAATACCCATACAGTTTATTTTCTGTCGGCTGAATTAACCTCGGAATTGATCACCGTGCTTCAGCAGGAATGAACTAACTTCTTCTACAGTTTCTTCCGATAAACCGACGGAATCCTTGATTTCGCCGGTTTATTCTCATTTACTTATTCTTTCTGATCCACATCGCCACTTTTTCATCCCCGGGGCGGAATTCCCTTTTCTTTCTGATGTCTCCCCAGGTTTCCAGGACCTCCAGATCTAATTGGTTGACCATTTCTATAATCTCACTGTAGCCGATGGGGTGCTTTTGGATCTCCCACCGATACTCATTTTTCAGAAGGTTGCTCTCATAGACCTCCAGCCTTCTCTCCGCCCTCCATATCTTATTGGCTTTATCCACAAAAACAGGCTTAGAATAAGCCTTCAGCTCAACTCCGTCTTCGCAGACCCCTGAAGGAAAGGCCGGGTTTTCCTCATTGACTCCACACCAGTAGTCCGGGAGCTCATTCTCAATGCTGTCCGATGAGATAAAAATATACCCCCCCTCTTTTACCGACTCATAGGCTTTTTTCAAGACTTTTTTCTGTTCCTCTATTGATCCGAATTCAAAGAAGCAGTTGCCTCCCAAAACTACTGCATCGAAGCCCTTTGGCCAGTTATAGCTCAGGAGCTCAGCATGGATTGTAGATACCTTTTCTTTTACCCTCTCGGGTTTTTCCTTAAGCTTTTCCTCCAGCCGATTCAGCATTACCTTCGCCCCGTCCATACCGGTGACCTTCATTCCTTTTTCCGCAATGGGCAGCAGGATTCTTCCAGTGCCGCAGAATGGCTCCAAAACGTTTTTACATTGATGCTCCTCCAGTAAGTCCACGATGAGTTCCACGTCCACTACCGTTGTTTCCTCACGATCATAAATCTCTGCAATATGCTCTTCCACATCATAGGGGTTTTGCTTGTTAATCAATCTGTCCATCTCCTTCGTCTTATATAATTTTCTGTCTTTCTCTGATCCAGCCCGGTTTTTGTGAGTCAAGGGATCCTGTGAGCGCAGGGCAGATCCACATTGCACTTTCCGCAGACTTCTCCCAATCCATCCATTTTATGTATCCGATCATTATAAAGAAGAAGTTCGTAGCAGCGTTTTCGGTCCAGCCCGTCGATGGCGAGAGATCCGTTTACACACCGGTCAACACATTTCCAGCAAGTTTCATTCCGCCTATACAGGCAATGTTCTTTATCAGGTCTTTTGGCCGCAAGTTTGGTTTTGTCAATTTTTGCATTGGTCACAAAGCTTCCGATTCTTCCGCAGCAGCCCTTTTCCGTGATCAGCAGATTGTTCAGTCCGAAGGTTCCAAGCCCTGCCACATAGGCAATATGACGATGGGACCAGTCACTGATAAGCTTTTCCTCGTCAAAATTCCGGGTTGCAGGGATTTCAGCCACTGAATAGCCGTAGTCACTGAGCTTCCCATAAACTTCTGCATTGATTCTGCCGATCAAGTCGTTGGTTTCTCGGTATGCAACCGCCCATTCCCTGCTGCTTGTTCTCCCTTGGATATTTGCTGCTGCAAGCTCTTCGGTAAAAGGAATATAATAGGCGACAACCGCTGTCGCATCGGGCAAGAGATCTCCCGGCAGTAAATGATTTTCAGAAACAGCCTTTTTAAGCTCCTGAAACATAGGATCTCCGGCATCGGCAAGACCCACGACGGGATTTCCCCACAGGTTTTTAAACTCTTCTCTCTTTGATTCCTCTCGAACATAATCACTGATCCATTTCTTTATTTTCGTATCCATAATTCACCCCTTTTAGACCTCTTTCCGAGTCCTTCCTGGAAATGACTCTCTCATTAACATCATTCATTATATTATTCTACGTTTTCATCGGAAAATCCTTTCGTTTTTCAAAATATCCCTTCCTTGAAAACACCTTTTATCCATGGTACCCTATGGAAAAAGGAGGGAGATACCATCGTTGGGAAATCAAAAAACTGGACAAAATATGACTGGATTCTTCATGGACTTACCACATTGATCGCGTCAATCATTTTTGTTCTGATCAATAATATCAGACAGAACATTGCCAATTCCACAGAGCTGTTTTTTCAATTCATGGTGTTTTTTGTGGTTTTCGGAGGGCTGCAAATCCTCTTCGGAGGAATTTTTTCCAAAAGGAAAGGACGTTAGGGCTTGTAAAATCCCCCATTTCATAATCAGTGATGGGGGATGTAATTCAATATCTTGGTTTTCATAGGAAGCCCTCGAGTTTTAACTGAAGGAAACGGGCAGGTCCCTGTCCCTTCGGTCAATTTATGTCCCTGCGGCCGTTCGATCAAACAGTTTTTCCAAAGAAGCAGCCTTATTCTTCGCATCACGATATCCTTCCAGATACAAATTTTCCAACTTCCCTACATCCCGCTCAATTCGATCGATTTCTGCAGATTTTCTCGGCCTGAAAACAAGAACTTTCTTTTGCTTTTCCATTTCTTCAATGTAATCCAATGCGTTATTGTATACCTTATACCGATTACATATAGCTTCTGCCAGCTCTTCGTTTTTCAAGTAGGTTGTCTTTGCCAATTTTTGAAGGATCGAAGGGCTCTTTCGATATCCTTTATGTTTTGTTAGAATGACTACATTCATAGTGTTTCCATCTTCCACCGACTTAAAAATCGGTATAGGATCGGCAATACCTCCGTCCAGCAATTGATACCCCTCCAAAGAGACCATTTTTGAAACGAAGGGCAGACTGCTTGATGCTCTTGCGGCAGTATAGATGTCTTTACACCTGTTTTTCTCAAAGTATACGGCTTTCCCTGTATTGCAGTCAGTTGCAGGGATTACAAGCCTTTCCGGTGCCTCTTCGAAGGTCTCATAATCGAAGGGAATCAAATGATCCGGGATATCATTGAAAGCGAACTCCATATTAATAAGATCTTTTCCTTTCAGTAAATTGATATAATTGATGTATCGGGGATCATTGGCATAATCGGTATTAATCTCATAGCTCCTTCCCGGCTGCCTGGAAATATAGGACAGTGCATTGCATGCCCCGGCGGAAACACCGATTACATAGGGAAAATAGAGCCCTTTCACCATGAAATAATCCAGCACCCCGGCGGTATACAGTCCTCTCATGCCTCCACCTTCCAGCACCAGCCCCGTATTTTTCATTCTATTCACCCTTTCCCCTGAAAGATTTTAATGAGCTTCTCATTGAAGCAGCCTCATTTTTATCGGTAAATGTGCTCCATCGTCATGGCCAAGTCGTTATTTAATCCCTTGGTAAACAGCAATTGGTAGATATTGAGGCCTGTCACTCTGAAATTGGAAGCACACCCCTTTAAATAGAGTTCCCACATTCGGGCAAATCTTCTTCCATACATTTCCTCGACCTTGTCCCAATGGGACATATAATTTTCATACCATCGATCGATTGTCATAGCATAATGCAGACGCAGACTTTCAGCAAATCATAATGCTGATGAATATTTCCCTTTGTTTTTCCTTCACGTGATTTTCATTCAACAGCTTTGAAGTCGCTTTTAATAATTTTTTCTTTTTTCCTTTGACTGCTTCTTTATTGTTTTTTGCTGTTTTCATTACTTCGTCAAAATCTCCTTCAAAATCAATAATGTCTTCCATATATGCTTCTCCCAAGGCAATCATCGGGTCTGAAAAATCCTCTTTCAATCCCTTTTCCCATGACTGGAAAAACCTCTGAATCTTCTCAAATGACCATCATGCCATTTTAAGAGGAGTAAAAGAAAACAGCCTAAGGATTATATTCTGACTCCCTAAACTGAGGCTTCAAACCTTATGCTGTTTTCTCACTGAATGAAAGATCACTCTTACTTAACGACAAAGGAAATCTTGGCATTGACTCGGTAATTGACAACATTATTGTTTTCAACAACCGCCTGGAAATCCTTCACATACACCGATTGAATATTCTCCACTGTTTTGGAAACTTCATTGACTGCTTCCTGAGTAGCGGCTTCCCAACCTTCCGGGGATTGGGCTAGAACTTCAACAACTTTTACAACTGCCATCCTTTTCCCCCCTTTCATTTCCTTCTCTTGGAAAACAAGGCTCCGATCCGCTCAGCCCGCCTTCTCATTTTTTCAGAAGACCTCCTGAGCTGTTAAATGGTTGTCACTTATTTATCTATTACCCATCTTTCAAGGAAATAAAAGGTGAGCAGCTTTTTCTTTCAGATAGTCCACAACCTCGCTGTGGATTTTATCATCAGTAAAGACTTTCTCGTTGAAAAAATCAGCACGATTGTCCCAGAGCTCTTCATGACTCCGCCGCTGATGCTCTTCCGCCTGCCAGTGATCGATCCAATACTGCAGGTTCTTCTCTTTGTCCATCTTCACCGACCTCCTGTTTTTTCAGCATAGCATAACCGTTCAAGGAGAAAAAATTCCCGGAAAAATGATCCTTCGAAGAAGGATGAGAATCATAAACACCGGGATGGTAAGGAGCAGCACTCCGTTGAACTACTCCCTCCTTCGCTCTTGGCTTAGAGGAGGGAGATTCCTAAGAACACCGCCCTTACAGGCAGTTTATGATTAGGCTATCCCCCGTAGTCCCTACGGTTCGAAGCCGTAATGCTTCGGCTTCAATATTTTTGCTTGCGTTCAGGTCCCGATGATGGATCCCCTTACAATGGGGGCAGATCCATGTTCTCACAGCGAGATCCTTGACGGCTTGGTTTTTTTCGCCGCATAGCGAACAAAGCTGACTGGAGGGAAAGTTTTTCCCCACAGCAATGACTTCTTTTCCGTACCACTTCGCCTTATACTCCAGCATNCCTCGAAAGCGGGACCAGGAGGNCTCGGCGATGCACTTTGAAAGCTTTTTGTTTTTCAGGAGATTCACAACCTTCAGATCTTCNATTCCGATGATGTCGTGGTTTTTGACAATCTCGGTGGAGACCTTATGAAGGTAGTCTTCACGGGCATGGGCGATCCTCTCATGAGTGCGGGCGACTTTGATTCGCTGCTTATGCCAGTTTTTTGAAAATTTTACCCTGCGGGAAAGGATCCGCTGCTCTTTTGCAAGCTTTTCCTCCAGTGTTCGGAAAAACCGGGGGTTTCCATAGCTTACACCACTGGATGCGATGGCGAACTCCGATAATCCCACGTCAATACCACAGTTTCGACCGGTTTTCGGAAGCTCTTCACCTCTGTTTCCACAAGAATTGAGATGTAATATTTCCCGGAGCCTTTTCGCCGAATGGTTGCACGAAGAATGCGTCCATCGATCTCTTTTGATTTTGCAAACTTTACCCATCCAAGTTTCGGAAGTTGAATACAGTGACCTTCACTCTTAATATTTCCATTTACGAATTTTGTGGTATAGGACTGAACCGGGCGCTTCCTGGACTTGAATTTCGGTAAATCATTCTGCTTTCTGAAAAACCGTTGGAAGCCATCCTCTAAATTCTGAAGGGATGACTGAAGTGCAATACTGTCCACTTCCTTTAACCAGGGAAGGGTTTGCTTGAGTTTGGTCAGTTCTTTCGAACAGAGGGTATAGGAAAGACCTTTCCCTGTTTGTCGATAGGCGGTGTTCCACTCATCCAAAAAACGGTTGAAGACAAAACGGCTGCAGCCAAAGGTTTTTGCGATCAGAAGTTGTTGTTCCTGAGTTGGGTAAAGTCGAAACTTTAGAGCTTTACGAACCGTTTGCATGGAATACACCTCCTTACATATAGAATATATGTTCGGGTGTATTTTGTCAATCTATTTCATCGATGACAGTGAAAAAAAAGAACCCGGTACTTGCGATTCATCTCCCACCTGCAGAGGAGGGAGTTTTCTCGCTGATTTATTGATAAAAGTGGTCAGAATTTCTGATCAGTTCCCAATTGTCCTTCTCACAATAGCGTTTCAGGTCTTTAAATTTTGGGGGCATATAATACCTCCTTGGTGCAATCTGACTGTTCAATACTGCAAGATGCACCTGGTAATTATTATAGCATAATTTGCCAGAAAGCGAACAAACATTCTTTATTATCACTCACTTTGAATCGCTTTTATAACTTGCACAACATGTACAACTTGTACAACTTGCACAAAGGTGATATAATAAATCCACTAGGAGGGATGAAGAATGTTGGAATATATTTATAGCTCAGAGGCGAGAAAACATTTCGGTGAAACCCTTGATAAAGTTGATGAATACAAAGTTCCGGTGGAAGTGAAAAAGAAAATAGCAGGAGGTACAAAGGACTTCATTTTCATTAGCAAAGAGAGCTATCAGTCGCTTCTTGATCAAGTCAGGCTGGATGTGACTGTGATCAATGAAGATGATGGAAGCGTCACACTGGAGTTGGAAGTGTTAGATTTATTAGCATGGGGAAAATCCATTGAGGAAGCCTTGGATGATTTAGCAGAAGACCTGCTGAACTATGCTGAGGAATACAAGTCAGAGATTCAAGCATATCTTAATGCGCCAAACCGGAAAAATCATTATATCTATCTTCTGAAAGTATGGACACGAGACACAAAAGAAGAAGTCAAGAATATGCTGGTGATCCGTAAATGAAAACGGTCACCTTGAGTTAGTAAAGTAGAAATGGATTGTGTTGGAAATTTGGAAAGTAGAAAAGTTGGATAGGGAAAGCAAACTGAGGGCGGAGGTTGCCCTCAGTTTTTTGTTGAAACGTTTCTGTCACGTCCCCTTTGTAACATCCGGAAACGCTTAGATGATAAAAGTATTTAATTACAATGCTTTAAAGACTGTCCCTTGTGAGTTTTAT
>SL_3KL_010_SEDDRAFT_10003362_pt1 | contig 14526 bp, 12 predicted proteins | sample SodLakKL_010_SED_2_FD_10381 | JGI IMG/M metagenome (IMG submission 10381)
GGCGGGCAAGCCAGTCGCTGAGCAATTTCGGGTTGATTGGTGTCAGGTCGCCGCGCATACGCAAGGTCTCGAAGGTGTTCGACGGTACGCCACGGTGACGGATCAGCGGTGCGGCCAACTTCCAGTGCAGGGGCAGGGAGGCCGGGTCAAACCAGCGCCTGAATGTCGGCCCCCAGTCGTGCAGGCCGACCAGGTGGCCATCGCGGGTCCAGTGCAGGTCGAATTCGAACCAGCGAACGCCTTTGGCATACCAGTCATCCAGACACTCAATGGCATTCGGGTAGCTGCCCAGCTCACTGCCGCCGGTGGCATGTGCAATGATGAGTCGGTCACTCTCGATGGTCTCGAATTCGATGCGCTCGCCGACACTGCGATCAGGCCAGCGCCACCACCAGGACAGCCAGGGTGCAAATGCCGCGGCCAGGACCAGCATGGCCAGAATCAGAATGAGAAGTAGCATGATCCACATGTTGGCACAACGCGGGCATTGTGCAAGTCCGTCAACGCATTCGGATGGTCTTTCAAGAGCGCGGCTCAGAGGCCTGCTGTGGTATAATTTCAACTTTGTTACGCCTGTTTTGTCCTGCCTGGAAAGCTTCGATCTTTTCCCTTTTAAAAGCCAGGATAATCAGGCAATTAAATTATAAATCTAATACTTATTCGGAACTTTCCTGATGGCGGAACTGGCACGGGAAGTGCTCCAGGTCAACCTGGAAGACGAAATGCGGCAGTCCTATCTCGATTACGCCATGAGCGTGATCGTGGGAAGAGCGCTGCCGGATGTGCGCGACGGCCTCAAACCGGTGCATCGGCGCGTGCTCTATGCCATGCACGAGCTGGGCAACGATTACAACAAGCCCTACAAGAAATCGGCCCGTGTGGTCGGTGATGTCATCGGTAAATACCACCCCCACGGCGACACCGCGGTCTACGACACCATCGTGCGCATGGCCCAGCCGTTTTCCATGCGCTACATGCTGGTGGACGGGCAGGGCAACTTCGGCTCGGTCGACGGCGACTCGCCGGCAGCCATGCGATACACCGAGGTGCGCATGGCCCGCCTGGCGCACGAAATCCTGGCCGATATCGACAAGGAAACGGTCAATTTCGTCCCCAACTATGACGAGTCCGAGCACGAGCCGGCCGTCATGCCGACAAGGGTTCCCAACCTGCTGGTCAACGGTTCATCCGGGATTGCCGTGGGCATGGCCACCAACATCCCACCGCACAACCTCGGCGAGGTCATCAATGCATTGCTGGCCCTGATCGATGAACCGGAACTGGGCGTGGATGAGGTCATGGAACACCTGCCGGGGCCGGACTTTCCGACCGCGGCCATCATCAACGGCGCCGACGGTATCGAACAGGCCTATCGCACCGGACGCGGCCGCATTTATCTGCGGGCGCGCTCACACGTAGAAACCGATGATGATTCAGGCCGATCCTGCATCGTGGTGACCGAGTTGCCCTACCAGGTCAACAAGGCGCGGCTGCTGGAGAAAATCGCCGAACTGGTCAAGCTCAAGAAGATCGAGGGCATTTCTGGTTTGCGCGACGAATCCGACAAGGACGGCATGCGCATGGTCATCGAACTCAAGCGTGGCGAGGTGCCGGAGGTGCTGCTGAACAATCTTTATCAGCACACCCAGTTGCAGACCGTGTTCGGCATCAATATGGTCGCACTGATCGACGGTCAGCCCAGGGTCCTCAACATCGTCGAAATTCTGTCGGCCTTTCTGGCTCACCGTCGCGAAGTGGTCACCCGACGAAGCCTTTACGAGCTGCGCAAGGCGCGTGACCGGGCTCATATCCTGGAAGGCCTGACGGTCGCCCTGGCGAATCTTGATGAGGTCATTGCCCTGATCAAGGCCTCGCCGACCCCCGCCGATGCCCGCGAGGCCTTGCAGGCCAAGCGCTGGGATGCCGGGCTGGTCAAGGCATTACTGGGCCAGGCCGGGGCTGAACTGTCGCGACCAGAGGGGCTGTTGCCGGAGTTCGGGCTGGGTGAGGGTGGTTACCAACTCTCGCCGACCCAGGCCCAGGCCATCCTCGACCTGCGCCTTCAGAAGCTGACCGGGCTGGAGCAGGAAAAGCTGTCTGAGGAGTACCAGGAAATCCTTGGCCAGATCAAGGAACTGATGCGCATCCTCTCCGAGCCTGACGCCTTGATGGAAGTCATTCGCGAGGAGCTGACCGCGCTGATGGACCAGTTTGGCGACGAGCGACGTTCAGAAATCGTTCGCGACCACCTCAACCTGACCATGGAGGACCTGATCACGCCTGAAGATGTCGTGGTCACGCTGTCGCATGCCGGTTATGCCAAGTACCAGCCGCTGGACCGCTACCGGGCCCAGCGTCGTGGTGGACGCGGGCGCAGCGCCACCCGCACCAAGGATGAAGATTTCGTGGAGCGTTTCTGGGTGACCAACACCCATGACACCCTGCTGGTGTTCACCAGTGCGGGCAAGGTCTACAAGACCAAGGTCTATGAGTTGCCCCAGGCCGGCCACAACAGTCGCGGCCGGCCGATGGTCAACCTGCTGCCGCTGGACGAGGGTGAGCGCATCAATGCGGTGCTGCCGACCCGTGAGTTTCCCGATGACTGGTTCGTGTTCTTTGCCACCCGCTCCGGCCGGGTCAAGAAGACCCCGTTGTCGGACTTCGCCAACATCCGCTCCAATGGCATCTGGGCGGTGCTGCTCGAGGATGACGATGAACTGGTCGATGTGGCGTTCACCGACGGCACGCGAGATATTCTGCTGTTTTCCTCGGCCGGCAAGACCATTCGTTTCAATGAAACCGATGTCCGGCCCATGGGTCGCCAGACCCGCGGGGTCAATGGTATCCGCCTGAAAAAGGACCAGGTGGTGGTCTCCATGGTGGTTGCCGAAACTGACCAGGAAATCGATGTGCTACTGGCTACAGCCAACGGCTACGGCAAGCGCACCGCACTGGGTGAGTTCCCGGTCTACAAGCGCGGCGGCCAGGGGGTCATCGGTATTCAAGTGTCCGAACGCAATGGGGCGCTGATGGCCGCGTTGTCGGTCAGCGATGATGATGATGTCATGTTGACCTCGAACTCCGGCACCCTGGTGCGCACCTCTGCCGGCGAAATCTCGCGGCTTGGACGCAATACCCAGGGGGTGACCCTGATTCGTCTGGCCGAAGATGAGCAGGTCATCGGCATGGCCCGCGTGGCCGCATCCGAGGAAGACGAGATCGACGAGGATTCCTGATTTTGGGCAGCCGGTGAGTTTGCCCATTTAGATCAAAAGATTTCTCGCGCGGAGGCGCGGAGGCGCAGAGAAAGAAGATTCGGGTTTCGGAATGGATCTGCCTCAAAAGTCGCATTTGGCAGCTTGAAGCCGGGTTTGTCGTAGTATGGGGTACCGACACTTTCCAGGGAGAGAATACCCATGAGCGAAGACAAAAAGCCTGAAACCAAGGAAGAAACCTCCTCCGACCCGCAATCAAAGGACTCTCAGGACTCAGCTTCGGCCGTGGCCGAGGGTTATATCGGCCATGTCAAGGAAGTTCTGACCCAGCCCGATGACCATTTTTCCGATGACAGCAAGGCCTCGCGCAATTACGGGCTGATCTCGGCAGGACTGTTTCTGGGTCTGGTGTTCGTTTTCAATGTCATCACCCAGATGACCCGGTTTACATCGTGGAGATTCGAGTTCGGATTTCTGATCAGCTCTTTCAGGGTTGTTCTGGCGCTGGGTGTGCCGATTGTCGCCACCGTTTTCGTGCTGCGCTGGCTGGAGGGCCGTTCCGGCACCGCCCGCTCGACAGACTTCTATATCGGACGTTTCGGCGCCATGTTGATCCTGCCGACGCTGCTGGTGGCGGTGGGCATACCGCTGAATCTGCTTGATGTCGCTTTGCAAGGCTGGTTTTACGGGGCCGCGCTGATCTTCACCTATATTTCGGTGTTCATGCTCAGTTATCTGTATGGAGCCCAAGGGAAACTGCAGATGGCCGTTTTGATGGCCGTGGGCTTCTACTTTGCCTACCGACTGTTGCGGATGCTGCTCTAAACCGTAGTTTCGAACGCGGCAGTCAAACTGCCGCGTTCGCCACTCAGGCAGACTCCAGCCATTCCTCCATCGGGGGACAGGAGCAGACCAGGTTACGGTCGCCATAGACATTGTCGACTCGCCCGACCGGGGCAAAGTACTTGGAAAGACGCAGCTCAGGCACCGGCCATCCGGCGGTCTGTCGACTGTAGCCGTGTTTCCAGTCATCACTGCCCAGTTCGACCATGGTGTGCGGTGCGTTCTTGAGAGGGTTGTCTTCACGGTCCCATTCGCCACTGGCCACGCGATCAATTTCACCACGGATGGCAATCATCGCCTCAATGAATCGATCAAGCTCCTGCAAGGATTCGCTTTCGGTTGGTTCGATCATCAAGGTGCCGGGAACTGGCCACGACATGGTCGGCGCATGAAATCCGTAGTCGATCAGGCGTTTTGCGACATCCTCTTCGGTGATGCCGGCGTTCTCCTTGAATGGGCGCAGGTCGACGATGCACTCATGGGCAATTCGACCGTTGCGCCCGGTGTAAAGAATATCGAAATGTTCCTCCAGGGCTTTGGCCAGATAATTGGCATTGAGGATGGCGATCTGGGTGGCCCGTCGCAACCCATCCCGCCCCATCAGGCGGATATAGGCCCAGGAAATGGGCAGAATCCCGGCGCTTCCCCAGGGTGCGGCAGCCACGGCCGGGTTGGAGCCGAACTCCGGGCCTAGCAAGCCGGTGACATGTCCGGGAAGAAAGGGCACAAGATGTTCGCGAACTCCGATCGGGCCTATGCCCGGGCCACCACCGCCATGGGGAATGCAAAAGGTCTTGTGCAAGTTCAGGTGACAGACATCGGCATAATCGGCAATTCTTGACCAGCCGACCAGTGCATTCATGTTGGCCCCATCCAGGTAGACCTGGCCGCCGGCGGCGCGCACCTTGTTGCAAATGGTGACGACCGCCTCTTCGAATACACCATGGGTGGAAGGATAGGTGATCATCAGGGCGGCCAGCCGGTCCTGATGTTTTTCGATCTTGGCTTCCAGGTCGGCCAGGTCGATATTTCCCTGGCTGTCGCAACCGACGACGACGATGTCCATGCCGGTCATCTGGGCGCTGGCCGGATTGGTGCCATGCGCCGAGGACGGGATCAGGCAGACGTTGCGATGACCCTCTCCACGCTCCTCCTGCCAGCCCTTGATGGCCAGCAAGCCGGCATACTCGCCTTGCGAACCGGCGTTGGGTTGCAGGGAAATGGCACTGAAGCCGGTCAGGTTGATCAGCATCTGTTCAAGCTCGCCAATCAGGGTGTGATACCCGCGCGCCTGATCCCAGGGGCAGAAGGGGTGCAAGCTGGCGAACTCGGGCCAGGTGATCGGCATCATCTCTGCCGTGGCGTTGAGTTTCATGGTGCACGAGCCCAGCGGAATCATGGCATGGGTCAGGCTCAGATCACGGTTTTCCAGTCGTTTGAGATAGCGCAGCATCTCGGTTTCGGAGTGGTAACGAGAGAATACTTCGTGGGTCAGAAAATCCGTGGATCTGGACAGCTCGTCAGGGATGGCACTGTGACCCGCCGGCAAAGATTGATCCAGCTGGTTGATATCATTCTGGGCGCGATCAAATAGCTCCAGAAGTTTCACCACATGACGTCTGCGAGTGCATTCGTTGACGCTGATGCCAATGTAGCCCTCGCGATCAGCACGCAGGTTAAGTCCTGCACGCTGGCTGCGGTGCAGAATGGCTTGCCGCAAAGGCTCGTCCATACGCACCGATACGGTATCGAAATAGTGTTCGTGCTCGAGCTCATATCCGCCATCCGAGAGTGCCTTGGCCAGCAGACAGGTATGCCGATGGATGCGTCGGGCGATCGTTTTCAGACCTTCGGGACCATGCCAGACTGCGTAGAATCCGGCCATCACCGCCAACAGGGCCTGGGCGGTGCAGATATTGCTCATGGCCTTCTCACGTCGAATGTGCTGCTCCCGGGTCTGCAATGCCATGCGCAAGGCAGGATTGCCATGTCGGTCGCGTGAGACGCCAATGATGCGACCCGGTATGCTGCGTCGATAGTCTTCGCGAGTCGCCAGGAATGCGGCATGCGGACCGCCATAGGCCATCGGTACGCCAAAACGCTGGGCCGAGCCAATGACCACGTCAGCGTCAGAATCACCGGGCGCCTTGAGCATCACCAGCGCCATCAAATCCGCAGCAACTGACACCAGGGCGCCGCGTTCATGAGCGGTGGAAATCAGGCTGTCAAGATCGGTGAGACGACCGTCACTGCCGGGATACTGAACAAGAATGCCGAAACATTCCGTCCGCTCCAGTTCGGCCTTCAGGTCATCGCAGACGCGAATCTCGAGATCCAGATGACGGCCCCGATTTTTTACCACGTCGATGGTTTGTGGCAGGCAATTGGCATCGACCAGAAATACGTCACTATCGGCTTTGCGATTGACCCGGCGTAGCATGGCCATGGCCTCGGCAGCCGCCGTGGCCTCATCAAGCAGCGATGCATTGGCCAGTTCCATTCCGGTCAAATCCATGACCATTTGCTGGAAATTGAGCATGCCTTCCAGACGTCCCTGAGAGATTTCAGCCTGGTAGGGTGTATAGGCGGTGTACCAGCCCGGATTCTCCAGAATGTTGCGCTGAATGATCGGCGGGGTGATCGTTGGATGATACCCAAGGCCAATCATGCTGTGACTGAGCTTGTTCGTCTGGGCGATCTCACGAATTTCCTCCAGCACCCGCTCTTCATTATCACAGGCGGGCAAATCCAGCGGTTCTTCAATGCGAATGCTGCCGGGCATGGTTTCCTGCATCAGCCCATCAAGTGAATCGCTGCCGACCTTGCTCAGCATGCGGGCGATATCGCTGTCGTCGGGACCGATATGGCGGGGTACGAACCCGTCGTGAGCTTCGAGCTTGTGCAGGGTAGAGCCGGGATCGCGAATGTCGGTCATGGAAGTCTCTCGGGATGAATTCATATCAGTGACAGGTAGTGGTCAATCAGCAAGAATGCAAACAATGCCATCAGGTAGAGCACGGAGTAATTGAACATCTGCATGGCCAGTTGCTCATTGCGCGGTTTGAGCATGGCGATGGCATAGCCCAGAAAGCCCAGGTTGAGTACCGTGGCGCCGGCAAGGTAGACCAGACCGCTCATTCCGGTCAGCCATGGCAAGAGGGTAACCAGAACCAGGATAATGGTATAAAACAGGATCTGCCATCGTGTGAACGTGACCCCGTGGGTGACCGGCAACATTGGGACTTCGGCCGCCTCGTAATCGTGGCGTCGGTAAATGGCCAGCGCCCAGAAGTGCGGGGGGGTCCAGACGAATACGATCAGGAACAGGATCAGGGCATGGGCGTGGATCTCGCCGGTGACTGCGGTCCAGCCCAGCACTGGGGGCGCGGCTCCGGCTGCACCGCCAATGACGATATTCTGAGGGGTGGCGTGCTTGAGCCACACGGTGTAGATCACTGCATAGCCAATCAGGCTGACAAAGGTCAGGGCAGCCGTCAGGACATTGATGAACAGGCCTAGAACCAGCATGGAAGCTACCGCCAGGGAAACAGCGAATCGAATCACCTGCGCTTCAGTGAGTTGGCCGGTGGGGAGTGGACGATGGCGGGTCCGGGTCATGAAGATGTCGGTTCGCGCGTCCAGCAGGTGATTGATTGCGGCAGCACTGGCCGCAGCCAGGCCGATTCCGAGATTACCGAGAATCAGGACATCCAGAGGGATCATGCCCGGCACGGACAACGCCATGCCGACCAGCGCAGTGAATACGATCAGGCTGACAACCCTCAGTTTGCACAGCGCGAGATAGCTGCGCGTATTCTGGATGGTCAAAGAATTCATGAAATATTTAGTCGCGCTGGGTCCAGGTCAGCAGACGACGCAGGTCACGGCGGATTCCGTTGGGATCTGCATCGCCAGCGTAACCCAGTATTATATTGCCCAAGGGGTCAGTAATGTATGCATTGGCCGGGTCTTCGGTCGATGGAAAATGATTCAGCAGTTGCCTGCTCTCAGGCCCGTGAATGATTTTGAAGTCCTCGGCCAGATCGTGGATGCGGTTCAGGGTCTGATCATCAATCTCAACCGAGCTGATCAACATCAGGCCCACATCGGGCTGATGTCGATCCTGGGCCCTGCGAACCTGGCGAAGCCAGTAGAGATCCTCCAGGCATTGGTCATCACAAGGTGTGTGACGACCATGGATGATGAACCAGCGATCCAGCAAATCCGTGCGAGAAAGTGTCTCGCCATCGGCGGTGATCAGCGTGAAATCCGGAAGCGGAATGACGGGCTGAATCAGTTCGCCATGATTGCGGCTGCCTCCCGGTTGCCAGGACAACCATTCGCTGTGGAGAAGGACGGCGACGATCACCGGCGTCAGAAAGAGAGCAAAAACGATGATGATGGCTTTCTTGTTCATTTACTTGCGCAAGGCTCTGGCGGTGAGAATGATCCAGATCAGGAAAACGACGAATCCAATGCTGGCCCATTGAAATGCGTAGCCGCGATGACGTTCGGGACCCATGGTCACAGGTCGCCAGTCATCGCCGCTGAGATGGGCCGGATGGTCGACATCCAGCAGGATGACGTGATCGGCCAGGTTCGGGCCGAAAGCTTCCCGCAAGTGCTCAAGATCGAAATAAGTCATCAGATTGGGCCAGTTTTCCGGGTCCAGTGATTCGGCCCGACCTATCTGTACGCCGACGCGGGGCGGTGGGCTGATGCGTCCAGACAACTCGAGCCGTTGCGAGTCGGTTTCGAATTCAGGCCATTGCCCGGAACGCCGATCGAATGGCTGCCATCCCCGATTGACCAGAATGATCCAGTCTGTGTCCTCCGGGTGAAATGGTGTGAAAACGTGCACGCCCGGATGATTGTTGCGGGTCTGATTGTCCAATAGCACATGCCGGGTCGGGTCAAAGCGACCGGTTCCGGTCACCGGCGTGTAAGACTCGAGTGCCTCCTCGGTCAGCAGGGAGGCCGGAGCAGATTGCCACTGATCCACCAAGGCCTGCTTTTCCTCGGCACGGTCCAGTTGCCACAAGGCCAGCCTGGCACAACCAATCAGCACCAGGATTGCGGCCAGGTGGGGTAACCACATTCGTACACGCAGGCGCGCCATGACGCTCATCACGACAGCCCCGTATAATGACGTTCAGTCAATTTGAGGTTGTGAACCTTGCTGAGCAAAATACTGATCATTTCCGTGTTTGTGGCCATTCTGTACACTCTGGCCTCGAGCTTCTACTTTCTGGTCAAGGACCAGGGGGATGGGGAGCGCACCGTGCGGCGCCTGAGTTGGCGAGTCGGTTTGTCAATGGCGTTAGTGCTGGCCTTGTGGGGTGGATTTCATCTGGGCATTATCGAACCGCAGGGCGTTAACCCTGTTCAATATCCAAGCCCTTGATTCAAGAGTCGGATCCTGGATCAAAGTTGATCGAGTACGTATTCCGCACTGGAGACGTGAAAGCCTCCAGGTTCATCGATCAGAAGCTGTTCGACAACTCCATCATTCAGAATCATCGCATATCGTTGTGAACGAATGCCCATACCGAACGCCCGGCCATCCATTTCCAGACCCAGGGCGCGGGCAAATTCGCCATTTCCGTCCGCGGCCATGACAATCTGGCTCTCCAGGCCGGCGTCCTTGCGCCACGCATCCATGACGAATATGTCCATCACCGAAGTACAAACGATCTTGTCAACGCCTTTGTCGACCAGAGACTGGGCGTGTTCCTTGAAGCCGGGCAGGTGCTTGGCCGAACACGTCGGTGTAAAGGGGCCGGGAACCGAGAACAGAACATTTCGGCCCTGACCGAGCAGCTCGGTCGAGGAAACAGGCGTCGGTCCGTCGGCAGCCATGACGGTCAGATTGATCTCGGGCAGTGGCTGACCGGCTTCGATGGTCATGGGATCAGCCTCCGAGTGCCTTGTTCATGGCTTCAAGCAGAACTTTCTTGTCGATCGGCTTGGTGATGTAGGCCGCCGCACCCTGGCGCATACCCCAGATACGGTCGGTTTCCTGATCCTTGGTGGTCACGAAAATGACAGGAATATCGGAAGTGGACTCATTCTTGGAAATCTTGCGGGTCGCCTGGAATCCATTCAGGCCCGGCATGACGACATCCATCAGGATCAGGTCGGGAACCTCGGCAATCGCTTTCTCCACGCCCTCCTCGCCATTGACGGCTGTGACCACCTGGTGACCGGCGCCCTCGACAATTTGTGACAGCGAATACAGTTGAGATTCGGAATCGTCAACGATCAATACTTTAGCCATAGTCTTCCCTTTTGATGTGCTCTCTCTGCTGTGTCGTCAATGATACTCGAAACCGGCTGGGAAAGGGATGCTCGCTCAGCGCAAGTCCACCAGGGTTCGGCCTCGCCCTCCCGCTGAAAGCAGTCGTTCGAAGGTTTCCTGCAGATCGTCCATGGTGATCGCCTCGCCGGCAATCTTGTCCAGATGGCGCGGTTTCCAGTCATCCGCCAGTCGATTCCAGAGTTCCTCTCTCAAGGGGTAGGGGCAACCGGCTGAATTGATGCCGAGCAGGCCGATGCCGCGAATGATGAAGGGCATGACCGTGGTGTTCAGGCCGATGCCGCTGGCCATGCCACAGGAAGCGATATTGCCCCAGGGCTGGATGACCCGGGTCAATCCCGCCAGGGTGTCGCCGCCGACGTTGTCCAGCGCGCCGGCAAAGCGCGCCGAGGCCAGCGGAGTTTCCGGCCAGTAAAGATCATGACGGGAAATGCATTGATCCGCGCCCAATTCGTGCAGCCAATCGAACTCTTCCAGCTTGCCGCTGATAGCGGTGATCTGGTAACCGGCTCGCGAAAAGATATCGATGGCCAATGAGCCGACGCCGCCGCTGGCGCCGGTAATGCAGATCGGACCCATATCCGGTGTCTGGCCGTTGGCCTCCATACGATACAGGGCCAGGGCCGCGGTAAATCCGGCCGTGCCCAGCAGCATGGCTTCCTTCAGATCCAGCCCGTCCGGTAGGGGAACCAGCCATTTTGAAGGCACCCGCAGGAACTGGCTGTATCCGCCGTCGCGGTTCTCGGACAGTCCGCAGCCGGTCATTAATACCTGCTCACCGCCGGAAAACCGATCCGATTGACTCTCGACAACCTCTCCGGCTGCGTCGATGCCGCCATTGAGCGGAAACGTCCTGAGGATCTTGCCTTTCCCGGTGCCGGCCAGTGCGTCCTTGTAGTTGACGCTGGAGTAGTGCACCTTGATGATGACATCCCCCTCGGACTGCTCGTCGATGCCCTGATCAACGATCTCGGCGCGGTAGCCGTCTTCGTCGTCGAAGATGCGCAAAGCGCGGAATTTGTCCGGGATACTGGCCATCATTCGGTCCTTAGCTAGTGGTAGTCGGTGGTCAGTAGTCAGTGGTCGGTAGTCGGAGGTCAGTGGCCGGTAATCAGTGTGGTTTTCCGGACTACTGACCACCGACCACTGACCACTGGGTCAATTCGTCTTGTGAATCGCCCGCTTGTCCACTGCCAGGGCCGCTTCGTGGACGGCCTCCGACAGGGTCGGGTGGGCGTGAACGATGCGCGCCAGATCTTCGCTGGAGCCGGCAAACTCCATGGCCACCACGCACTCGGCAATCAGTTCCGATGCGGTCGGTCCGATGATCTGCACGCCCAGAATGCGATCGTCCTCGGCGTCGGCCAGGATCTTGACATGCCCGGCAGCCTCGCCCATGGCCAGACCGCGACCGGTGGCGGCAAACGGAAAGCTGCCGGCGCGAAATTCGATGCCATCTTCCTTGAGCTGCTTTTCGGTCTTGCCGACCCAGGCGATTTCCGGATCGGTGTAGATCACCCAGGGAATGGTGTCGAGGTTGATATGGCCGTGGCCGGTGGCCAGCGCCTCGACCACGGCAATGCCTTCCTCGGAAGCCTTGTGGGCCAGCATGGGTCCGCGCACCAGGTCGCCGATGGCCCAGACATTCTCAGCGGTGGTGCGACAATCCTCGTCGACCTTGACCTGGCCCCGGTCGGTCAATTCAACGCCGGAATCGTCGGCCAGCAGCCCCTCGGAGGCGGCCTTGCGGCCCACCGCGACCAGCAAACGGTCAAAGGTTTCACTTTGCTCGCCATTCTTGTCGGACCAGGTCACCTTGACCTTGTCTTCACTCACTTCGGCTGAAGAGACCTTGGCGCCCAGGCGAATGTCCAGACCCTGTTTCTTGAATTCCCGGGCCGCCGCTTTTGAAATGTCGGGATCAACCACCGGAAGCAAGTCGTCCATGGCCTCGAGCAGAACGACCTCCGAGCCCAGGCGACGCCATACGCTGCCCATCTCCAGGCCAATCACGCCGGCGCCGATGACCGCCAGACGTTCGGGAACCGCATCGAATTCCAGGGCGCCGATATTGTCGACGATGATCTTGCCGTCGATCTCCACGTTGGGAATCGAGAAGGCCTCCGAGCCGGCCGCCAGCATCACATGCTTGCCGACTGCGATATAGTTTTCTCCATCATGCGGGCGCACCTCGACCTGGCGGTCGGAAAACAGCTTGCCGCGGCCATTGGCGAACTCGATCTTGTTGGCCTTGAACAACTGCATCAGGCCGCCGTTGAGTTGCTTGACGATCTTGCGCTTGCGCTCGATCATCTTGCCGACATCCATGGACACTTTCTCGACATTGATGCCGTGAGCGGTGTAGTCATGCTGGATATGGTGGAAGTGCTTGGAGGAGTCCAGCAGGGCCTTGGAAGGAACACAGCCCACGTTCAGGCAGGTGCCACCGGGCGCCGGCTTGCCGTTATCGTCCTGGCGATCATCGATCAGCAGAACCTTGAGCTCGAGCTGGGCTGCACGGATGGCCGCGGCGTAGCCTCCGGGTCCACCGCCAATCACGATCAGATCAAATTCCTTGTCAGCCATTATTCTTCCTTGGGTGCCTTCGGTGTTTTCAATGTTTCAGAGTTTCTTTGCAATCAACGATCAAAGGCCCAGCAGCATGCGCGCGGGGTCTTCAAGCGCTTCCTTGACCGCAACCAGAAACTGGACGGCATCCTTGCCGTCGATGATGCGGTGGTCGTAGGACAGGGCGATGTACATCATCGGGCGGATGACGATCTCGCCGTCTTCCGCAATCGGGCGCTCCTTGATTGCATGCATGCCGAGGATGGCGCTCTGGGGCATGTTTAGAAGTGGTGTCGACAGCAGTGATCCGAACACTCCGCCGTTGGTGATCGTGAAGGTGCCACCCTGAAGATCTTCAAGCTGGATGGAGCCTTTGCGCGCCTGATCGGCATAGTCGGCGATGCCGGCCTCGATCTCGGCCAGGCTCATGCGCTCGGCGTTGCGCAGGATCGGCACCAGCAGCCCACGCTCGGTGGATACGGCAATGCCGATATCCTGGAAGCCGTGGTAAACGATCTCATCACCATCGACCGAGGCATTGACGACCGGGTGTTTCCGAAGTGCTTCGCTGCAAGCCTTGACGAAGAACGACATGAAGCCAAGCTTGACGCCGTGACGCTCCTGGAAATCATCCTTGTAGCGCGCTCGAATGTCCTTGACCGCCTGAAGATTGACTTCGTTGAACGAGGTCAGAATGGCGGCGGTGTTCTGGGCATCCTTCATGCGCTCGGCAATGCGTGAGCGCAAGCGCGACATCTTGACGCGCTCTTCCTGGCGCGGACCGCCACCGCTCTTGATGTGCTTGAGCATGTCACCCTTGGTGATGCGACCACCGCGTCCGGAGCCCTCTACCTGGCTGGGATCAACGTCATGCTCACTAGCCAGGCGGCGTGCCGAAGGCGGCAGGCTGCGATCCTGCGGTTTCTGCGATTTGTCCTGATCTTTCCGGGCTGGTTCGGGGCTTTCTTGCTTTTTGCCTTCGTCTGCCTTCTCGGAGGCTTCTTTCTTCTCGCTCGTATCGTCCTCTTCCGACTCTTTGTCGGCCGGAGCTTCACCTTCTTCCATCAAGCCGAGTATTTCACCCTCGGTCACCGTATCGCCCTCATCGGCGCTGATGTCCTTGAGTACGCCATCGGCCGGTGCAGGAACCTCGAGGACCACCTTGTCGGTTTCCAGGTCGACCAGGTTCTCGTCACGACTGACGTGATCACCGGGTTTCTTGTGCCATTTGGCCACCGTGGCGTCAGAGACCGACTCGGGCAGGTTGGGGACTTTGACTTCAATGCTCATGGAATTTCCTTAGTCTGTTCCTTCACCATGGGTCAGCGCCTGGCTGACCAGTTTCTTCTGTTGTTCGATATGGACTTGATAATAGCCGACCGCCGGCGAAGCCGAACCTTCCCGACCCACATATTTCAGGCTCTGATCGTCGCGGATGCAGGCCTGCAAGTGATGGCGGATCTGGAACCACGCCCCCTGGTTGAGCGGCTCTTCCTGGCACCAGACCACTTCCGGCGCCCGGTCATAGCGTGCAATGATCTCCTGCAACTCTTCGCGCGGAAACGGATAAAGCTGTTCGACACG
>SL_3KL_010_SEDDRAFT_10003363_pt1 | contig 14525 bp, 13 predicted proteins | sample SodLakKL_010_SED_2_FD_10381 | JGI IMG/M metagenome (IMG submission 10381)
GCGATGCGGCGGGCCGCCGGTCGCTTCCCCGTGTTGCCCCTGCGCCATCCCGCCGACGTGATCGACAGCGCGCGCGCCGCTCATCCCAGCCTGCTCGCCGTGGTCGCCAACCTCGGTCGCAGCGTCGGCGATCGCCTGAACGCGTACGCCATCGACGACCCGCACGTGCGCGCGTTCATCGACGGCCAGCTGCTCGACGCGATGCAGTGCCGGGCCGACGCCTGCGTGGCACCCAACGGCGCCCTCGCCCTCGACGTCTACCGTTCGGGCGCTCAGTACGTGCTCGGTGGCCTCGGTAGCCTGGCGGAGGAGTTGCTCGACGTCGTCAGCGCGCGCGGCGGCACCGTGCGCCTCGGCACCGCCGCCCGCTCCATCGTGCGTGACGACCACGGCCGGATCGCCGGCGTCACCACGCGCGACGGTGTCGTGCGTGCCCCGGTGGTCGTCAGCGCCGTGCCGCTGCGCAACACCGTCGCCCTGCTCGGTGAGGCCGCCACCGAGCGCCTCCAACGGCGCGACGCCGACCAGCCGCGCATGTGGGGCGCCTTCACGCTGTACGCCGGCGTGGCGGCGGCAGCGCTGCGCGAGGCGCCTCGACCGTTCCAACAGGTCACCGACCTGACGGTCTCGAACCCCGAGGCGCACGCCGGCGACGCGCCACCCGCCAACCTGCTGGTGTCGGTCAGCCCGGCCGCCGATCGCAGTCGTGCGCCCGCTGGGCATCACGCGGTCACCGTGTCCACGCACGTCGACGCGCAGCGTTGGATGTCGCTCGCCGACGACCGGGTGGCGTACGAGGCCGCCAAGCGCGCCCTCGAAGGCCGACTGCTCGAGCAGGTCGAGCGCGTCATGCCCGGCTTCCGCGACGGCCTCGGCTACCTGCGCAGCGGCACGCCGCGCACGTTCAAGCGCTACACCCGCCGGGCGGACGGCACCGTCGGCGGCTTCCCCCAGACCACCCGACACGCCAACTTCGCGGCGCCATCGCATCGCACGGACGTGCCGGGGCTCTTCCTCGCCGGCGACACCGTCTTCCCGGGACAGGGCGCCCTCGGCGCCACGAGCTCCGGCTTCATCGCGGCGCGCAGCGCCGAGCGCCGACTCCGCTCATCCACCGTTCTCGCCCGCGGCCATCACCGGTTCGTGGAGACCCAGGAGGTCGCAGCATGACCGTCAGCTACCGGAACGACCGCATCACCAGCAACCCCGCCGTTCCTCGCGCAGCCCGAGACGACATCGCGACCGCCCCGGAGGCCACCATGACCGCCCCGCACCAGACGCTCACGTTCCAGCGCAGGCAGACGCTGTACCACAGCGGCGACCCGGCCCAGTCCGTGTTCCGGGTGCGCGACGGCCTGGTGCGCATCGCCCGCATGACCCCCGAGGGGCGCGTCCTGACCGTGCGACACGTCCTGCCTGGAGACTACTTCGGCGAGGAGGCGTTCATGGATGGCGAGCGCGCGGAGATCGCGGAGGCCCTCACGTCGGCCCAGATCGAGGCCATCGATCCCGCCATGATCAACCACGCCGACCTGATGACCATCACGCGCTCGCTCTCGCACCAGATGCAGCGCCAGATGGACTACGGCTACCACCTGCAGACCGGCGACCTGCGCCAGCGCGTCGCTCGCTACCTGCTCAAGCTGTCCGATACGCCGCTCGCGCGGCGCGACTCGGCCGGCCGGCCGATGATCTCCGCCACCCACGAGCTCGTGGCCGAAGGGACCGCCTCCACGCGTGAGAGCGTGTCGAAGATCATCACCGAGTTGCGGGCCGAGGGCCTCATCGAGTCGGGCTACCGCAGCATCACGATCATCGACCGCGAGGAACTCGAGGGCGTCTCCGAAGGCTTCTGAGCAGCTGTCTTGATCGTCACGTGGGGATCGGCCGTGGCTCCCAGCCGCGGCCGGTCTTCTCATGGGCGTCTCCACCGATCGTTCGTCCCGCTCCGGCAGGGTGCCGTCAGGGGCGCTCCAGCACCACCACCGCCGCGGCGTGATCGCGGCTGTGCGTCATCGACAGGTGCACCACGATGGCGCGCTCGTCGATCTGCCGCTGGATGTGCGGCGAGAACGCCAAGTGCGGCTTCAGGCCGTCGCGCACCACCCAGACGTCCTGCCAGCCGTGCGCCTCGTGCCAACACTTCTGGAACGCCTCCTTCGCGGCGAAGCGTGCGGCGATCGAGGGGAGCGGATCGGCCTGCGCCCGACAGAACGTGATCTCCTCGGCCGTGAAGTGGCGGTACAGGAAGCGGTGCGGGTGGTTCTGCCACACCTTCTTGATCCGGACCAACTCGATCATGTCGAGCCCGACGGCAACGATCACGACGCCTCCCCGCCCCGCTCCAGGCGCACCACGTCGCCATCGCCCGCGATGAAGGCGGTGCGCGCGAGGCCCAGGAAGAGGCCGTTCCCGACCACGCCGGGAAGCGTGTCGGCGGCTGCCGCGAACGCGGCCGCGTCGAACCCCGCCGGCACCACGCAGTCCAGCACCGGATGACCGTTGTCGGTCAGCGCTGGTGCGGCCTCGCCACCGCGCAACCGCGGAGTACATCCCAGCGATGCGAGCGCCGCGGCGGTGCGACGCCAGCCGAAGCGCAGCACCTCGACCGGCACCGGGGCGCGCTCGCCGAGGCGCTCGACGCGCTTGCTCGCGTCCGCCACCAGCACGAAACGGCGTGCCGCTGCCGCGACGATCTTCTCGCGCGTCATGGCGCCGCCGAGCCCCTTGATCGCCTCGAGCTCGGGGTCGATCTCGTCCGCGCCGTCGATCGCGATGTCGACGCCCGCGACCCCGAGCTCTTTGATCGGGATGCCGGCCTCACGCGCCATGCGTTCGCATGCCACGGAGGTGGGCACGCCGGAGACGTCCGTCAGGGTGCCGTCCGCCAGGGCGCGGCCGATCGCCGCGATCACGTAGCGCGCCGTGCTGCCGGTCCCGAGCCCTACCACCGTGCCGCTCCGCACCAGGCCTGCGGCCGCCTCGCCGGCGCGCCGCTTCAGGGTCTCGATGTCGTCCATGCCGCCTCCACGGCGCGCCCTCGCGCTCCACACGTCGCCCGCGCGCGTCCCCGGAGAGTCTACCCCCGGCCGGACGGGCCCAGCGCGGCCCGCCTGGGTAGACTGGCGCCGATGAGCACCGCCGCCACCGTCGTCCTCGCCAGCGCCTCGCCGCGCCGCCGCGATCTGCTCGCGGCGCTCGGCGTCGCGGTCACGGTGATGGCGGCCGACGTCGACGAGCGGGCGCTGCCGGGCGAACCCCCGCCCGCGCTGGTCGCCAGGCTCGCAGCCGCCAAGGCGGGTGCGGTCCAGGCTCGCCTCGCGGCGCTCCGCGGCGCCACCGCGGACGGCCCTGACGGTGCAGACCCGCTCGTGATCGCGGCCGACACGGTGGTCGTCGTCGATGGCGAGGTGCTCGGCAAGCCCGCCGATGCGGCCGAGCGACGCGTTTTCATCGAGCGCCTCTCCGGCCGCTCGCACGTCGTGTTGAGCGGCCACTGTTTGTGGCGTGGACAGCACACGCGCGCCCACGTCGAGCGCACGGTCGTCACCTTCCGCCCGCTCGACGAGCGCGACGTAGCGGCCTACGTCGCCAGCGGCGAGGGCGACGACAAGGCCGGCGCGTACGCCATCCAGGGCCGCGGCGCGGGTCTGGTGGAGCGCATCGAGGGCTGCTACAGCAACGTCGTCGGTCTGTCGCTGCCGACCGTCATCACCCTGGCCCGCGCCCTCGGGGTCCGCCTTGGCTAGCTTCTTCCGCGCGTGGTACGTGTTCGTCGGGCTCGGACTGCTCACGTTCGTGTTCACGGCGTTCGTCGGTGTGGTCCCGGTCGACGTGTCGAGCGCCATCGCGCTTCCCCACGACCTGGTCGGAAACGCTGGCCGCAACCTGCGCGCGAGCGCGCTGTCGCTCACCGAACGCGCCGACCTACGGAGCGAGAACGAGGCGCTGCGAGCCGCGCTCGCGCAGAGCGAGGCGGCGTCGCGCCAACTGGAGCTGCGGCTCCAAGAGCTCGAGGTGCTGCTCGACGTACGCCGCAACCACTCGCCCGGCGCCGTGCTCGTCGTACCGGTCGTGGGCTGGAGCCGGACGCCCGCCGTCGACACCCTGACGATCGGCGCGGGCCGCCGCGACGGCGTGGTGCGCGGCATGCCGGTGTCGGCGCCCGAGGGACTCGTCGGCATCGTGGTCGAGGTCGGCGAGGCGCGTTCGGTGGTTCGCACGGTGCTCGACCCGCAGTCGCGCGTCGGCGTCGCGGTCCGCGACAAGGGCGGGCAGGGCGTGGCCGTCGGGGAGGTGGGTGGCCTCGTTCGCGTCGACCGCTTCATCCCGGAGCAGAGCGTCGTCGCGGGTGACCTGGTCGAGACCACCAGCTTCGGCGGTCTGTTCCCGCGCGGCATCCCCGTCGGCCGCGTCGCCGAGGTGCTGCCGCAGGACCCGAACGAACTGCGGCGCAGCTTCCTGGTGCAACCGATGGTCGACCTGGCGACGCTGACCGATGTCGTGCTGTTCACGCCACAGTGAACGGACCTACGCCTTCGGCTTCACCACCAGGTTGACGAGCTTGCCCGGCACGACGATCTCGCGCACCAGCGCCCCCTCGTCGAGGTAGCGGACGACGTTCGGCACCGCCTTCGCGGTCGCCAGGACCACGTCCTTCTCGGCCCCGGCGGCCACGTCGATCTCGGCGCGCAGCTTGCCGTTGACCTGCACGGCGTAGCGCACCTCGTCGCGCGTCAGCGCGGAGGCGTCGGCCTCGGGCCACGCCTCGAGATGCACCGACGTGGCGTGCCCGAGGCGCTGCCAGAGCTCCTCGGCGAGGTGCGGCGTGATCGGCGCCAGCAGCGTCGCCAGCGTGCGGCAGGCCTCGTCCCAGGCCGGGGTGAGGACCATCGCCGCGTCCTTGGCCTTGGCCATGGCGTTCTGGAGCGTCATCAGCTCCGCTACCGCGGTGTTGAAGCGGAACCCCTCGAGGTCGTCGGTGACCTCCTTGATCGCCGTGTGCACCGCGCGCCGCAGGTCGCGTGTCCGCGCCTCTGCGACGACGGCGGCCGGATCGCCCTCGGGCGGGTCGAGCACCACGGCCCACGCGCGGTTCAGGAAGCGCACCACGCCCTCGATGCCTTGGTAGTTCCAGGGACCGCCCTGGTCCCACGGCCCGATGAACATCAGGTACGCGCGGACGGCGTCTGCTCCGTAGTCGCTGATCAACTGGTCGGGGTTGACCACGTTGCCACGCGACTTCGACATCTTCTCGTTGTCGGCCCCCAGGATCATGCCCTGGTTGTAGAGCCGCTTGAACGGCTCGCCGTGGTCGATCAGGCCCAGGTCGCGCAGCACCTTGGTGAAGAAGCGCGCGTACATCAGGTGCAAGATGGCGTGCTCCACCCCGCCGGTGTACATGTCGACAGGCGTCCAGCGCCGAGCCAGTGCCTCGTCGAGGGGCGCCGTGTCGAGGTCGGGTGCCAGGTAGCGGAACCAGTACCACGACGAATCCATGAAGGTGTCCATGGTGTCGGTCTCGCGCTGCGCGTCGCCACCGCAGCTCGGGCAGGTGGCGTGCAGGAACGGCGCGTGCGTGGTCAGCGGCGACTGGCCCGTCGGCATGAAGGCGACGTCGGTCGGCAGTTCGACCGGCAGGGACGTCACGGGCACTGGAACCAGGCCGCACTCGTCGCAGTACAGCATCGGGATGGGCGTACCCCAGTACCGCTGGCGGCTGATGAGCCAGTCGCGCAGACGGTACGTGACCTTGCGCCGACCGATGCCCTCGTCATCGAGCCAGGCGATCACCGTCGCGATGCCCTCGGCGCCGGCGTCGCCCTTGCCGGTCGGGGTGCCGTCGAAGCGACCGGAGTTCACCATCACGCCGTCGCCCGTGTAGGCCTCGGACAAGGTGTCGCCGTCGAGGTCGGCACCCGGCGGCTGCACCACCACGCGCACGGGCAGGCCGAAGGTGCGCGCGAAGGCGAGATCGCGCTCGTCGTGTGCCGGGACGGCCATGATCGAGCCGGTGCCGTACGTCATCAGCACGTAGTCGGCGATCCAGATCTGGACGCGTTCACCGTTGACCGGGTTGAGCGCGTGGCCGCCGGTGAAGACGCCGGTCTTCTCCTGCCCCTCGGCCTGCCGGTCGATCTCGCTCTTGCTCGCTGCGGTGGCCGCATAGGCCTCGACCTCGGCTCGCCGCTCGGGCGTCGTCACGCGAGCGACCAGCGGGTGCTCCGGGGCGAGGACGACGAAGGTGGCGCCCCACAGGGTGTCGGGCCGGGTGGTGAAGACGGTGATCGGATCGCCTTGCTCGGTGCGGAAGTCGACCTCCGCGCCCTCCGAGCGGCCGATCCAGTTGGTCTGCATCGTCTTGACCTTCTCGGGCCACTCCAGGTTGGAGAAGTCGAGCAGCTCATCGGCGTAGTCCGTGATCTTGAAGTGCCACTGCGGCATCAGGCGCCGCTCCACGAGCGCCCCGGAGCGGTCGCCGCGGCCGTCGATCACCTGCTCGTTCGCCAGCACCGTCTGGTCGACCGGGTCCCAGTTGACGAAGCTCTCCTTGCGGTACGCGAGCCCGCGCTCGAACATCTTGACGAACAGCCACTGGTTCCAGCGGTAGTACGAGGGGTCGCACGTCACGATCTTCTTCGACCAGTCGAACATCGCCCCCATCTGGTCGAACTGCTGCTCCATGCGCTCGATGCGTTGATACGTCAGCGTCGCCGGGTGGACCTTCTCACCCTCGCGCGCCGCCCGGATCGCGGCGTTCTCGGCCGGCAGGCCGAAGGCGTCGAAGCCCATCGGGAACAGGACGTTGTAGCCACGCATGCGGCGGTAGCGGGCGGCGGCGTCGGCCGGCGCCTCGGCGTACCAGTGACCCACGTGCAGGTCGCCCGACGGGTAGGGGTACATGGTGAGGAAGAAGTACTTCGGCCGCGTATCGTCGGTGAGGTCGACACGGTGCAGCCCCTGCTCTGCCCAGGCGCGGCGCCAGCGCGGCTCGATGGCCTGCGGGTCGTAGCGCTCCGGGCGGCGGTCGATGGTGGGGCCGGCCTCGGGCGTGGCGGGGGTGGAGTGGTCCATGAGACCGACAGTGTAGCGTCTCGCGGCCGTGCGGCTCACGCGCTCAGGCGAGCGGCAGCGCCTCGGAACCGTCGTGCAGCTCGTCGAGCGCGTCCTCGATCGCCACCAGGAGCGCCCCCACGTACAGGCGCGCACGCGTGTCGGGTTCGCGCTCGAGCACGATCCAGCGGCGCGCCTCGAAGAACAAGCATGCCCGCAGCGTGTCGAGATCGCTCGGCAGCTCCCGCGTGTCGACGAAGCGCGCCTGCGTTGCGTTCGCCAAGGCGCCGCACGCCTCGAGACCGACGTGCGCGTATGCGTCGAAGGTGTAGGCGAAGACGATGATGTCGTCGAACTCGGCCCGGGCCGACGGCACGTCGGCGCGGGTCAGGGCGTGGTGTGGGACGCTGGTGACGGCCTGTGGCACGCCGGCATCGTACGGCGAACGCCGGGGGCTCGCGGTACACTGCCGCGACACCGGGCCCGGCCCCGTGGGCGATCAGGGCCCCGGCCGCGGCCACGCAGGAGGACCTCAGCATGGACTACGGCCTCGTCGTCATCGGTTCCGGCCCGGGCGGGTACCACGCCGCCATTCGGGCCGCGCAGCTCGGCCTCACGGTCGCCGTCGTGGAGCAGGGGCCGATCGGCGGGGTCTGCCTCAACGTCGGCTGCATCCCCACGAAGGCGCTCCTGCACGTCGCCGCTGCGCTGCGCGAGGGAGCGCACGCGAGCGACTTCGGCGTCTCGTTCGGCGAACCGAGCGTCGACCTGAAGCAGGTCGAGCGCTGGAAGTCGGGCATCGTCGCGAAGCTCTCCGGCGGCGTGAAGCAGCTCCTCAAGGGCAACGGCGTGACCACCCTCGAAGGCACCGCGACCGTGACCGACGCACACACCCTGGAGGTCGACGGCGAGAAGGTCACCTTCGAGAAGCTGATCGTCGCCACCGGCTCGCGCCCGATCGAGATCCCCGGCTTCGAGAGCGACGGCGAGCGCGTCGTCGATTCGACCGGCGCGCTGCTCGTGGCCGAGGTGCCCAAGCGCTTCATGACGCTCGGCGGCAGCGCGATCGGCCTGGAGTTCGCCGACGTCTACGCGGCGCTCGGGAGCGACGTCACGGTCGTGGAGCTGATGGACGAGATCGTCCCGACCGCCGATCCGGACGTCGCCAAGGAGCTGCGCCGCAGCTTCGAGAAGCGTGGCGTGACGATCAGGACCGGCACCAAGGCGGTCTCGCAGCGCACCACCGACGACGGCGTGGAGGTCACCCTCGAGCTCAAGGGCGGCGAGAACGAGACGGTCACCGTCGACAGGGTGCTCGTGGCCGTCGGGCGCCGACCGAACGGCGCCGGCCTGGGCCTCGAGGGCATCGGCGTCACCGTCGACGAGCGCGGCTTCGTCCCCGTGAACGACCACCTCCAGACGAACGTGCCGCACGTCTACGCGATCGGCGACGTGGCCCGCGCACCGCTGCTCGCACACAAGGCGATGAAGGAGGGTCTGGTGGCGGCCGAGCACGCGGCCGGCAAGCCGAGCGCGTACGACACCCTCGTGCCGAACGTGATCTACACCAGCCCCGAGCTGGCCAGCGTCGGGATGACGGAGGCCGAGGCGAAGGCCGCCGGCTTCGAGGTGCGCGTCGGGGTCTTCAAGCTCCCCGCCCTGGGGCGCGCCATGACGCTGGGCGTCAAGGAGGGATTGGTCAAGCTCGTAGGCGACGCCGAGACCGACCTGTTGCTCGGCTTCCACATGGTCGGCCCGGGCGCCGGCGACATCGTCTCGGAGGCCGCCCTGGCGCTCGAGATGGGAGCGACCCTCGAGGACCTGGCGCTCACCCAGCACGCGCACCCCACGATCGCGGAGGCGGTCATGGAGGCCGCCGAGGTGGCACACGGCAAGGCGATACACGTCATGCAGCGCAAGCGTTGACGGTCTTCAGGTGCGGTACTCGGCGTTGATGCGGACGTAGTCGGCCGTCAGGTCGCAGCCCCAGGCGCGGGCGCTGCCCTCGCCGGCGGCGAGGTCGATCTCGATCACGACCTCGGCCCCGTGCATCGCGGCCGACAACGACGGCTCGTCGAACGGCTTCGAGGTGCCGTGGAACACCTCCACCCCCTGCAACCGAACCGTGAGGTTGTCGATGTCGGCGACCACGCCGCTCTGGCCGATCGCCGAGACGATGCGGCCCCAGTTCGGGTCGCGCCCGTGGATCGCCGTCTTCACCAGGCTGCTCGAGGCGACCGCCTTGGCGGCCGTGCGGGCGTCAGCCGGCGTGCGGCCGCCGCGGACCTCGACCGTGATCAGCGTGGTGGCGCCCTCACCGTCGGCGGCGATCGCGCGCGCCAAGCCCTCGCACACCTGCGTGAGCGCGGCGACGAGGTCGTCGGGCTCGCAGCGGGTGCGGTTGCTGGCGAGGACGATGGCCATGTCGTTGGTGCTGGTGTCGCCGTCGACGCTCACCTGGTTGAAGGTCGCGTCCGTGATCTCGCGCCAGGCTCGACGGAGGTGGCGCTGATCGACGACGGCGTCGGTGAGGACGAAGGCGAACATCGTCGCCATGTTCGGGTGGATCATCCCCGAGCCCTTGGCGATGCCGAGCACGCGTGCGCCGCCCGGGAGGGTGGCCTCGACCTGCTTCGTCACGAGATCGGTGGTGAGGATGGCGCCTGCGAGGTCGTCGGCGTCGTCGCCCTGCAGGGCGGCCACGGCGAGCGGCACACCGGCGCGCACGCGGTCCATGGGCAGCGGCTTGCCGATCACGCCGGTCGAGGCGGTCAGCACGTCCTGTACGCGCTCGAGACCGAGCGCACCAGCGCCGATGGCGGCCAGGTCCTCGTTGTCCCACACGCCGGTGTCGCCGTTGGCGCAGTTGGCGTTGCCGGCGTTGACGACCAGCGCGCGGACGGGGTGGAGGGCCGCGTGGCGGGCCCGGTTGCGCGTCACGCACGGTGCCTTCACCAGGTTCTCGGTGCCGACCAGCGCCCACGCGAGCGGCTCGTCGCCGACGATGAGTCCCAGGTCCGGTCGACCGGAACGCTTGATGCCGGCAGCGACACCGGCGGTGCGGAACCCGAGCGGCAGTTTCATGGCCACTGTCCTTCCATGCGCAACCCGGTCGTCTCCTGGACGCCGAGCGCGAGGTTCATGCCCTGTACCGCCTGGCCGGCGGCGCCCTTGCCGAGGTTGTCGATGGCGCACATGGCGACGATGGCGTCGCTGCGCTCGTCCCAGCGCACCGACACGACCGCGCGGTCCGATCCCGCCACGGCCTTGGTCTGGGGCAGGTCGGCCTGCACGACGATGCACGGGTCGCCGTCGAAGAAGTCTCGGTAGCGCTCGAGCAGGTCGCGGTCGTTCAGCGAGGCGCCCTGCGGGCGCGCCACGGCCGTCGCGAGGATGCCGCGGTTCATCGGCACCAGGACGGGGTTGAAGGCGATGCGGACGCGTTCGCTCGGGCCGCGGCTGCGGCCGTCCTTGCCCTGCGCGGCGACGCGCCCGAGCGTGACCTCGATCTCGCCGGTGTGGCGGTGCGTGCCGGCGACCTTGTAGGGTCGGGCGTTCTCGTTGAGCTCCGGGTAGTGCAGGCCGAGGCCGGTGGCGCGGCCGGCGCCCGAGGCGCCGGTGACGATCGTGACCACCGGGACGTCGCCCAGCAGCCCGGCGGCGGCGAGGGGTGCCAAGGCGAGCGTCGCGGCTGTGGCGTTGCAGCCGGGGCTCGCCACGATGGTCGCACCGAGCAGTTCGGAGCGGTGCAGTTCCGGTAGGCCGTAGACGGCCTCCTCGATGCGTTCGGGATGCGGGTGTGGCCCGTACCAGGTTGCGTACGTGTCGGCATCGAGCCGGAAGTCGGCCGACAGGTCGACCACGCGCTTGCCGGCCGTGCGCGCGGCCTCGACGAGCGGCGCGGTGGCGCCGTGCGGGGTCGCGCAGAACACGAGGTCAGCGGCGGCGATGGCGTCGTCGCTGTCGACGAAGCGCAGCGGTACGAGGCCCGCCACGTGGGGCCAGGCGGCGTCGATCGGCTGACCGAGGAACTGCCGAGACGCCAGCGCCGCCAGCGTCACGTCGGGATGGCTGCGGAGCCGCTCGATCAGCCCTGCGCCGCCGTAACCGCTGGCACCCAGGACCGCGACGCGCAGCGCCACCTCAGGCGTCCGAACGGTCGGCCAGCAGCTGCACCAGCACGCCCTTCTGGGCGTGCAGGCGGTTCTCGGCCTGGTCGAACACGACCGAACGCTCGTGGTACACGGCGTCCTCGGTGCACTCCTCGCCGTAGTGCGCGGGCAGGTCGTGCATGAACACGCCGCGCGACGAGAGGTCGGCGAACCACGACGGCGTCACCGTGTAGCCGGCGAAGGCGTTCCGCCGACGTTCCGCCTCTTCCTCGTGCCCCATCGAGATCCATACGTCGGTGTAGAGCACGTCGGCGCCCTGGATCGCCTCGCGTGGATCGCGCATGATCGACACGTCCGCACCGCGGGCGCGGGCCGCCTCGAGGACCCCTTGGTCGGGGTCGAAGCCATCAGGGCAGGCGATGCGCAACGCCGTCCCGGCGTGCATGGCCGCGTTGATGTGGGAGTTCGAGACGTTGTTGCCGTCTCCGACGTACGCCACCGTCAGGCCCTCGAGCGCTCCGAAGGTCTCCCGCATGGTCAGGTAGTCCGCCAGCAGCTGGCAGGGGTGGAGGAGGTCGGAGAGGCCGTTGATGACGGGCACGTCGGCGTGCTCCGCGAGCTCGACGAGCGTGGCGTGCCCGTAGGTGCGCGCCATGATGCCGTCGACCCAGCGTTCCAGGTTGTGCGCCACGTCGCGGATGGTCTCGCGCACGCCCCAACCGATGTAGTTCTGCGACAGCAGGACGGAGTGCCCGCCGAGCTGGTACATGGCGATGTCGAAGGTCGAGCGTGTGCGCAGCGACTGCTTCTCGAAGATCATCGCGATGGTGTTGTGCTCCAGCAGGCGGGGTCGATCACCGGCTCGCCAGCGCCGCTTGAGCTCGAGGGAGGTGTCGATCAAGGCGTGGAACTCGTCCGCGGTGAGGTCGCTCAGCGACAGGAGGTCGCGGCCGCGCAGGCTGGGTGTCAGGGGCACGTTCATGAGGCCCGAATGGTATCAGACGCCGAGGAGGCCGAGGTACCAGCCCAGCAATGGCTCGGCGACCGCCAGGGCGAGGAAGCCACCCACCACCATGAAGGGACCGAAGGGCACGAAGCGCGAGCCGCCCGCGAGCCGCTGCGCCACGCCGATCACGGCGCCGAGCAGCACCGCCAACAGCAGCCCGACCAGGAAGGCCTCCCAGCCCAGCATGGCGCCGAGCGGGGCGGCCAGCTTGACGTCGCCGAAGCCCATGGCGACGGGTTCGCCGTCGTCGTCCCCGGGTGGGCCGGCCTCCTCGAGCGGCGCGCGCCGCTCGCTGCTGCGCCAATCGACGACCCACCACCACACGGCGCCGACGAACGCGAACGCCCCTGCGCCGATCACGCTGCCGGCGATGCTCGCAGCGGCGTCCACGCCCCACGCCGCACCGACGCCGCTGACCATGAACACGAGGGCGACCAGCCACAGACCGTACACGAGCGGCTCCGGGAGCCGCAGCGGGCGCCGCGCGACGCCCGATGCCAGCGCCTGGAGCGCGCCCACCGCCAGCGCGACCCACACGCCGCCGACCACGCCGGCCAGGGCAGCGGCGTTGACCGTGTCGAGCGAGACCGGCCACAGCCGCTCCTTGGTGTCTTTGATGCGCCGGAGCGCCAGTCCGCCGATGCGGTTGATCAGCACCAGGACGCCGACGCCGACCGCGGCGCCGATGAGCGCCTCGCGTGGCGTCGGCAGGCCGAAGCCGGGCGCGTAGAGGAACGCGCCGAGCAGGCCGACGGCGGCGGCGCCCAGCGTCAGCCCGTCAGGGAGCAAGTAGGTGTCGAGGTCGATGAGGGCCGCCATGAGCAGCATCGCGAAGAGCGCCATGAGGGGCAGTGCCGAAGCCCCGGCGTCGATGATCGGGAACGACCATGCGAGGAGGCCGAACCCGAGCGCCATCGTGGCCTCCACCAGGGGGTAGCGGGGCGAGATGGCCGAGCCGCAGCTGCGGCAGCGCCCGCGCAGCACGAGCCACGACAGCACCGGCACCAGATCGAGCGGCGACAGCACGCGTTCGCAGCGCGGGCAGCGCGAACGGGGGCGCACCACCGACTCGCCGCGCGGCCAGCGGTACACCACGACGTTGCCGAACGAGCCGATCAGCGACCCGACGACGGCCCATAGGACGACCCACGTGGCGTGGGCGGAGGCTTCGGTCACGAGCGCCGGGCCCTGGAGCGGGTTGGTCCGCCGCTGCGGGTGGTGGTGGGGGTGAGGACGCTTTGCACGTTTGGGAGGGGATCCTTCGTTCTCATGATGGCGGTGCTAGACTGCCCACGCTATGAAGAGACTCACCCTCGCACTGCTCGCCGCCGTCGCCCTGATGGTGGTGGCATCCGCCACCATCGGCGCCCAAGACCAACCGACTCGGGTCGTGTTCGTCGACGCCCAGGCCCTCATCGCCGCCCATCCCGGTGGCCAGGCCGCCAACGCGCTGCGCGCTCAGGCCAGCGAGGAGGTCGGTGACCTCCGCAACCAACTCGATGGCCTGCAGGCGCGCGCCCGTGCCGGCGAGACCTTGAGCACCGACGAACAGGAGCGCTTCAACATCCTGTTGACCACCCTCGACGCCGTGCAGTCGCGCTACCAGGCCGACATCGCCGCGGCCGCGGAGCCCGCGATCGAGGCGGTCAACGACGCCATCCGCGACGTCGCCGTCGAGCGCGAGTACGCCATCGTCATGGACATCGCCGCCGCCGCCGAAAGCGGCCTGGTGGTCTACGCCATCGACGGGCTCGACATCACCGACATGGTCTTGTCGCGCTTGCGCTGAGCGCGCGGCGCGCTCAGCGCGCTGGGCACGCCCTACGCGTCGCTGCCAACCTCGTCCGACTCAGCCAGGAGCGCCGCGGCCTCGCGGCGCTCCGCGTCGTCGAGGGGTGCCGCGCTCAGCAGGTCGGGCCGGCGGCGCACGGTTCTGCGCAACGCCTGCTCGCGGCGCCATGCGGCCACTCGGGCGTGGTCGCCGGAGCGCAGCACGTCGGGCACGCGCAGGCCGCGGTAGAGCGCGGGCCGGGTGTACTCCGGGTAGTCGAGCAGACCCGAGCTGAACGAGTCCTGCCGGTGGCTCTCGGCGTCGCCGAGCACGCCCGGTAGGAGCCGCACGGTCGCTTCGGCCACGGACAGCGCAGCGAGCTCGCCGCCCATCAGTACCACGTCGGCGAGCGACACCTCGCGGTCGACGAGGCGCTCGACGCGGGCGTCGAAGCCCTCGTAGCGGCCGCACAGCAACGTCAGGTGTCGATACGTTGCGAAGCGCTCCGCGAGACGCTGCGTGAGCGGCTCGCCAGCGGGCGAGAGCAACACGACCTCGTCGGCAGGCGGGTCGGCGACGCGGG
>SL_3KL_010_SEDDRAFT_10003364_pt1 | contig 14522 bp, 12 predicted proteins | sample SodLakKL_010_SED_2_FD_10381 | JGI IMG/M metagenome (IMG submission 10381)
CGCATGGGCTCCGGGAGTGCTATCAGCGCGGCGCGGTCAAAAAACGCGCCGAGAGGCTGCTCAGGGCGGTAATCGAAGAAATCCAGGTTCCACAGACGCACGCCGTTGGCGGCGATCCGGCTTGCATACGTTGCTGGGGTCGTGCACAGGCTTCCTTCGGATTGCCATTCGTCGAAGAAGGCCTGCACGGCGATGGGATCGAGTTCCACGCCTTCGACCGGATGACCGTGTTGTCTCAGCCAGCGCATGTCCAGCGATTTCCCGCACAGGGGGACGAGTACGGATTCGTCCGCAGGCAGATCCAGGGTCTTCCAGTACTGCTCCAGGGCCCAGTGCGGCTGGGGGCTATGGAACCCGATCTGGCCGGTTCGCCAGCGCTCGTGCCAGAACTCCTTGTCCATGACGATAGTGTATTGGGGCTTGATGGCCCAGGGGTGCCCATCTGCTCAGACACCCATAATTAACCATAATATACATTATGCGCACTTATGTACCGAACTGAAGCTTGTGGGCTTGGAGCACCATACGACCGGAGTGGCCTCTCATGGGCCGGCACACTGCTGCGCTTGCCATCAGTCCCTGGATCTGCAGTCATCCGGCCTGGCACCAGGCTGCTTATTCGATGAATCTGGAATGGATTCTGGCGGTCTCCGTACTGATCGGCACACTGACCTTGTCATCTGCGGCCGCTTTCGCTGCAACATGGTGGACGGCCCCCTGGCGCTGGTCACGGTCGCCCCGCCCAGCCTGATTGATACCAGAATCTCCAGCTCGGGCTTCGGCAACCCAGCCGTGATTACGCGGTTTTTGTCTTCACGGCCGGTAACACCGTCCAACCGGGACTGGCCTAGTGCCGGCTCGGTCGACTCCGGAACTACCCACTTCCGTCGGGTTTCAGCGTCCTGGATAGTGAAATTTTCTTTGCAACGCGCTTCTGGCGGATCGCAAATGCCAGGTCATGTCGCAGTCCTCGCGCTGCAAACCACTGAGACTTCAATTGGTTATCGCAGCAAAAGTGCCGGTTTTTGCTGTTGCCGGGCGCCGTCATGGGGCAAAAAAATATTTCTGATTTACCTCTATTGGGCTTGCAATCGGATCGGAACGCGCTCTATACTTGGGCCGCGTAGTGGTACGCACATCACATTTCACCAGGGGAACGATGACATGAAGTACGAAGCACCGCGGGTTTTGCACTTGGGCTCGATCGCAGAGCACACTTTCACCAACTGCAGCACGGGAAATCCGGTTCCGGGCGCGCCTGGAAAGGATAACCGTCCTCTCAACACTTTCGACAAGTTTGGCGAGTGCTCGGACAAGGGTGGTTCCTGACAAGCCCTAGTCCCGGGCTGTCCTTGACCCCGTAAGGTCATAGGACAGACCGCCGAACTATCATCAGCTATGATGGCTCGGCAGCCAGTTCAAACAAAGAATTTCACGGTTGCTCAAACTCGAGCTCGCCCGGCGAACTGCCGGGCGCTTATTTTGGCCAGCGTCTCCTGCGGCGGCAGTGCTATGCTGCGCTGACTCCGTCCCCGCCTAGGATCTGATGAGCGCTATTGCGGCCTTTTGCGATCGCACCCAGCCTGCTGACCACGACAAGGTTCAGAGCATGCTGGCGACGGCTCCGCACCGTGGCCGCGAGCACCTGATCGATTCGCTGGGCCCTTTCGCGCTCGGCGTCGCCCGGGACCCCGACTGGCCCAGGGCCTCCCTTTTTCGCTCCGACCGTCTGCTGGCCGTGCTTGCGGGCCGACTCGACAACCTGTCCTATCTGAGTCAGCAGCTGGATCGCCCCCAGTCCGCGGAGTCGAATAAGGAGGAAGCTGCCGAGATTCTGCTTGCTGTCTTTCAGAAATGGGGACCCAAGGGGGTCGACCGCCTGCGCGGCAGCTTTACCGGCTTTATCACCGATGGTCGCTCGCTGTGGGCGTTCCGGGACCACTTCGGCACAAGACCCCTATATTATTCAGATCATGCAGGCCGCTTCGCTGCCGCCAGCGAAATCAAGCAGGTCCTGGCCGTAGCCGAGGTCCCCGCCGAGCCAAATACCCGCTACTTGCAGTGGCTGATTTTTGGCGGACGTGACCTTGCGGATACGGCTTATCGGCACGTACGGCGTATTCAGAAGCGCACCGTCGTCGAGATTTCCTCCGAATCCAGTGAAGCGCGAAAAACGGAGTACTGGGATCCCTCCCCGATCGTGGCCACGGCGAAGCTCGATCTGAACGAGGCGATCGACGGCCTGCGTGAAGCGCTTCAGACTGCGGTGTCAAGGGCGATGTCCGGTGAGGACGCCATCTTGCTGAGCGGTGGGCTGGACTCGCCCGCGCTGGCCGCTTTCGCCGCCAAGGGACCCTACCCCTCGCGGCCGATCCAGGCCGCCACCTCCGTGTATCCGGACTATCCGTCGGTGGACGAAAGCAAGTGGACTCGTCTTGTGGCCGACTATCTGGGGATCGAGCTGCATGAATTCGTCGCCCAGGCCTCCAACCTGGACGACTTGGAATACTGGCTGCGCCTGACGGACGGTCCCATCGACCTCTTGTCTATACCGGAGTCGGCCGAAGCCTACCGGTTCTGCAGGAGTCTCGGGGCGCGAACGGTATTGACGGGAGAGATGGCCGAGGTGGTTTTCGAGAGCCGTGGCTATCTGCTCGACCACCTGGTGGCGAGCGGCCAATGGCGCCAGGCAATCCGCCTGCTCGGCGGCCCGCGCAAGACGCTGCGCCAGTCAGGCTGGCTTGGTCGAGAACTGGTGCGCATGTGCGCCCCACCCGCCTGGGTGCTCGCCTACCGCGAACGAAATCGCCGCCGGCATCCGCACCCAGGCATACCCAAATGGATCGACCAGGGACACTTTTCCTATGACGGCGCCGTCTTTTACGATACCTTTCCCACACGCCAAAGATGGGTGGAGGTGCAAACAGGCTGGCTCAGGGGTCCTTCGGTCGGCGTTGACGCTGACGAGGTCTGTGCAAGCGTGTGCGGAGTCGAGGTTCGACGGCCGTTCTCCGATGTCGACCTGTTCGAGTATGTTCTTACTCTGCCCGCTTCGGTCAAATTCCACGGCCCGCGCCACAAACCGCTGCTGCGGACGGCCATGCGGGGCCTGATCCCCGATGCCATTGTCGATCGCAAGGACAAGACGCTGTTCAATGAGTACCTGCTCGCAAAAGCCGAGTACCCCACACTGAGAAAGACCCTGGTGGGCTCGCGGCATCAGGTGGAAGGCATCGACTACGCTCTCCTCAGCAGCAGGATCGAAAGCGGGAACCTGTCCATCGGCGAACTCCAGTGGGCCAGGGATCTCGCGCGGATCCACGCGTTTCTTGACCAATGGTGAACATGTCGGCCGACCACCGGGTTCAGGGTAGCTGTTTCGGCTACTCCATCGTCTCCGACCTGAGCTTCAATTATCTCAGGCACGGTGATGGTGAGCCGCTGGAGGTCATGGAGGGTCCCTGTCCTGATGATCATCCCGGTGAACTGCTGCGCGAGGGTGGGCCGCCGCTGTTTCCGGTCATGTCGAGGATCTACCGCAACCGCAGCGGATTCCGCATCTGGGCCGAAGAACTGGGCTGGCTGCAGGTAGATACACACCCTGCCCGCATCACCGTGCCGCCGGCAACCGACCTGATCCGTCGCGAGCAGCGCATCTGGGGCTTGCCCATGCTGTTTTGCATCCTGCAGCGCGGCGATGTACCGCTGCATGCCGCCGCCGTCGAAGTGGACGGTCGCGCCCTGGTCATCGCGGCCCCGGGACGTTTCGGCAAGACCACGCTTGCCGCCGCATTCGCCCAGGCAGGCTACCGGGTTCTGGGCGAGGACCTGGTCTGTCTCAGGCCCGGAAAGACCCTGAGCGTGATCCCCGGCCCCGCCCTGCTCCGGCTGCGTACGGACGTGGCCGACGCCTTCCGCATTCCCGGCGCCGTCGAGGTGGCACGAGACCAGGAACGCGTCCACCTGGCCTTGCGCGGCAATGCCGGTACCTGCGATCCTTTGCCGGTTGCGGGCGTGGCGCTTTTGCTGGAGGGCGAGAGTTCGCCTACACTGGAGCCCGTGCCGCTATCGGAGGCAGTGCGGGACTTGTGGGCGGTGAGCTTCAACCTGCCGACCACCGAGGATCGCGCGCGTTGTTTCGCCGCGGTCGCCGGACTGGCGTCATCCACGCCCGTCTGGCACATCACGAGGCGGCGGCGGCTTCAGGATCTGCCTGCCACCATCGAGTGCTTGCGGGACGTGGTGCGCTCTTGCGCCAAACCGGAATCCAAGGGCAGGCCTTCAGAATGACCAGAGTGGAGCCTTTAAATGAGTGAAAACGGCGTTTTTTTCCGCAATCCGCAGGTCATCTTCCAGAGCCTTGGCGAGGGCGAAGAAGGCGTGCTCCTGCACCTGGAGACGGCCGATTACTTTAGCCTCAATCCCACCGGGCTTCTAATCTGGCAGCTGATCGAAGACGGTGCGGGCCTCGAAGCGATCGTCGACGGAATCAGCCAGGCGATCGACGATGCGCCGCCGAGCTTGCGAAAAGATGTCGAGCAGTTTCTCGGCGAGCTGCTCAACCGCGGGCTCATCGGCCGCCAGGCAGAAACGAACTGAGCCCGCCCGGCGGCAATGAGCCTGCGCCCCAAGCATCTGGAGTTCTGGAAGTTCTCGCTTGCCGCACGCATGTGGTGGCTCGCGCTCAAAATCAAGCTGGCGCTGCTGCGCCACCCCCTGCCGCAGGTCGTGGACCAACTGGTGCAGTCGCCCGCGCGACTGCGGCAGCCGCGCATCGAGCCGCGCTACCTCGGAGCGGTCAACGACCGCATTCTGCGTCTGGGCCCCTTCAAGCCGCGCTGCCTGCTGTGCGCGCTGGTGCACCTGAAGCTGCTGCGCGCGCAGGGCGATGCCGCAGTCCTGGTGATCGGGCTTCCGCGCGACAAGGCCAGCACGGACGCGCATGCCTGGGTGGAGCTGGACGGCGAGGTGGTCGGGCCGCCGCCCGGCAGAAAGGGCCACCAGGCTTTTGTGCGCTATCCCCTGGTTCCTCCTGCGGCTGTCTCCCCGTCGGGTTCATGAAGGGGCGTTGCCAGGGCTCTGCTAGCCTTTACTGAATACTCAGCAACTCTTCCTGGCCGGCGTGCAGGAGCTGGAAATGGCGTCCAAGAGGCAATCCATCAAAAAGTACGCAAGCTCGTTGGGGGAAGCCCAGACGCCGCTCGTGCCAGCCCAGGCTGAGCGAACGCGACCCGCTCCCGCCATTCAACCGGCGTTGCGTGACACAGGGCGTCGTCGGCCGGGCATTGGCGCAGTCGCGCTGCTGGCGACCCTGACCATGACGGCTTGCTCGGGAGACGATCTGCCGGAACATGCACTGATGGTTCCAGCTGAAGACCTGCCCGACCAGGTAATGGGCTACGTGAGCTGGGATGACGTCGAGGAGCGCAAGCTGGTCCGCCGGGTCAGCTGCCGGATGGAGGACAGCTTCTACGTCATGGTCGCCGAGGGGCGCGATTTCGTGCTGCGCGTTGGCTTCTGGGGCGAGGGCGCCCGGGACATCGAGGAGATCGATTTCGACCAGGCCGACAGCGTGGAACTGCGTACAGTCGATGAAGAACTGTATTTCTACCGTTACACCATCCTGCGCATCCTGCCGGAGATGGGGCCGGTCAGCGGCTCGGTCGAGTCCGCCAGGGGCACCACGCGGCTCCGATCCACCAGCACCGAGGCCGTGGTCAAGCATCGCTCGGGCATCGAGCTGGACTTCGAGTTCAGCTGCTCGGTGCCGGCGCCGGCTCAAGTCGCAGGATCTTGAAGTCGAAGTAGGCGTACAGAATCCCGATCAGCGGCACCAGGATCAGGAAGAAGGCAAACGGCGCATATTGCAGCGGGCTGACGCCGAGCACGCCGAACATATAGACCGCGCAGGTGTTCCACGGTACCAGTGGCGAGGTGATCGTTCCCCCACCCTCCAGGCTGCGCGACAGAACGCGCGGGTCCAGCCCGCGTTCGCGAAACTCGGCGCGGAACATCCGCCCCGGCAGCACGATGGCCATGTACTGGTCGGCCGTCATGACGTTGGTGCTGAAGGCGGTGAGGATGGTGGTAGCGACCAGTGAAGCCGTGGTCTTGACCATGCGCACGATCGCTTCCAGCAGCTTGCGCAACAGGCCGGTGCTTTCCATCACCGCGCCGAAGGTCATGGCGCACAGCACCAGCCAGACCGTGTTGAGCATGCTCGACATGCCGCCGCCGCTGAGCAGGCGGTCGAGATCAGCATCATCCGTGTCAACGCTTGTCCCATCAGCCAGGGCCAGCCAGACAACCTCCAGGCTAGCCAGCCAGCCGTCGGCCGCCGCCATGGCCGCGACTCTCTCGGGCTGGAACAGCAGCGCCCAGATTCCGCCCAGCAGCGCGCCGATGAAGATGCTCGGCAGCGCCGGAACCCGAGCCACGGCCAGTCCGAACAGCACGGCGAGCGGTACCAGCATCAGCAGGTTGATGCTGAACAACTGGCTCAGCTGGTCCTGCATCGCTAGCAGGCCGTAGCCGTCGGCCTGCGCGTCCTTGACGCCGCCCAGAACCAGGTAAGCCAGCACCGCCAGGGCCAGCGCCGGGACGGCGACCCAGGTCATGTAGCGGATGTGGGCGAACAGCTCCGTGCCGCTGACCGCCGGGGCCAGGTTGGTGGTGTCCGACAGGGGCGACATCTTGTCACCGAAATAGGCCCCGGACAGGACGGCACCAGCGGTGATCGCGACCGACTGGTCCAGCCCCACGGCAACTCCAATCAGGGCGACCCCGATGGTGGCGGCCGTGGTCCACGAACTGCCAATGGAAATGGCCACGATGGCGCAGATCAGGCAGGAGGCAGCATAGAACCAGGCCGGATTCAACAGCTCCAGACCGTAGTAGATCATGGTCGGGACCACGCCGGCCAGCAGCCAGGTGCCGATCAGCGCACCCACCATCAGGATGATCAGGATCGCACCGAGGGCGATGGAAATACCGCCGGTGATGCCGTCCTGGATTTGCGGCCAGCGGTAACCGTTGCGCAGCGCAATCAGGCTGCCGATGGCAGCGGCAATCAGGAGCGCGATTTGATTGGGGCCATGGGAGGAGTCGTCGCCGAACAGGGCGACCGAGGCGACCAGCATGATGATCAGCGCAATCAATGGGGTCAGCGCCTGCAGATAGCTGGGGGAGCGCAGGTTCTGGTGATCTTTGGCAGCGCCGCGGCGGCGGCTGGTCGGGTGGTCGGATTGGCTCATCGGCGGCTGCGTTGGCGGGTGGTTGGGGCGCTGGGCAAGGCCTGAATGTTACACCACCCATCCGGACCGGTCCTTGTTGACGCTGAAGTCGAGGTGCTGGGTACAATGACGGCCGTCGTTCAACATCGCCGGAGAATTATTACGTGACCATCATGGACCGCGTCCTGACCGCGGGCTTCCGACATAACAGCAAGCGCTTGACCAAGTTCGACGGCCTGGCCCGCAGCGACACCCTGCCGCCGCCGGATACTTCACGCACCTACATGCTGTATTTGCACGTGCCCTTTTGTGTCGTGCTGTGCCCGTTCTGCTCCTTCCATCGGGTCTGCTTCAAGGAAGACAAGGCGACTCGCTACTTCAAGAGCCTGCGCCAGGAAATTCGCATGGCGCACGAGGTGGGCTACCGGTTCGGCGACATCTACGTCGGCGGCGGCACGCCGACGGTGATGCCCGGCGAACTGGCCAGGACGCTGGATCTGTGCCGCAAGCTCAGCCCGATTCAGAGTATTTCGGTCGAAACCAACCCGGATGATCTGACGCCGGAGGTGATGGCCCAGGTGCGTGATGCCGGCGTTACGCGGCTCTCGGTAGGCGTCCAGAGCCTGGACAACGAGCTGCTGAAACAAATGGATCGCTACGAGAAATACGGCTCGGCGGAAAATATCATGGAGGCTCTGGCGCGCGCAAACGGCTATTTCGAGACGCTGAACGCGGACATGATCTTCAACCTGCCGCACCAAAGCGACGAATCTCTGCTGCGCGATATCGATATCATCACCCGCCAGCTGGAAATCAGCCAGCTCACCTTCTACCCGCTGATGAGCGCCGAGAGCACCATGCGCAAGATGCTCAAGATGATGGGCGAAGTCGACTTCAACCGCGAGGGGCATTTGTATCGTTTGATTTTGGACGCCCTTCCCTCGTCCTACTCGCCGTCATCGGCCTGGTGCTTCAACCACAGCGGCGACACCACCGACGAGTACGTGATCGAAAACGAGGAATTCCTGGGCCTGGGCTCGGGCTCGCTGGGCTATCTCGACGGGATTCTGTATTCCAGCACCTTCTCTCTGAATCACTACAACCGCCAGATCGAAAAGGGTCAGTTCGGCATCAGCCGCCAGCAGCCTTTGACCTACCGCGACCGCCTACGCTACTTCATGCTGATGAACCTGTTCGGCCTGAGCCTGGACAAACAGGTCGCTGAAACTCGCTATCCGGGTTTTTTCCGCACACTGGCGCCGGAAATTCTTGGCTTGCGCATGATGGGTGCCGTGCGCGACGAGGGTGATCATCTGGTGCTGACGCGCTACGGCATGCGGATCTGGGTCCTGATCATGCGCGAATTTTTCATGGCGGTGTCCGACTTCCGCGACCTGATGCGTCACGCCATCAAGGAGGAGTTGGACGCGCCCGGCCCGCTCCAGATTAGGGTTCCCACGCCGGAGCTCAGACCACCCGGAACCTATTGACCCAAATATCTTTTTTGACAGAGACCTGGCGATTTTCCGCCTGGCCTCTCTACTGTATTGCTCCATTGCCGATTGCTCTCGCCGCACCCAAAGATGTAAGCAGCTTGCACTTTATTAGCATCAGCTAAATCTAATTGATGCGGATCAATGCTTTAGTGCTCCCCGTCTGTTCTCATGTGCACTGAGCGGGCGCGCAACGTGATTGCGTGTCGTTACGTTCCGGCTTGATCGGAAAACGTTCAGCACTAGTCATACGGAGACGGCGGAATGAAAACACTTGAGAAGTCAGGAATGAAGCGAAGAACATTCCTGGGTGGGGCCACAGCGGCAAGCATTGGCGGGATCCTGGTCAGCCAGGGTTGGGTTGATGCGGCGGCTTTTTTCAGCCCCGAAGGAGTCGATATCGAAGGGCTGCGCAATGCTGGTTACGATGTCAGGCACAGTGTCTGCCTGCAGTGTGGCGCATCCTGCGGCCTGACCGGCCTGGTCAAGACCAATGCCTCACCGAGCGAGAAGAATTTCCTGGTGTTCGGCAACCAGAATTCCGAGCACCCTCAGCGCGGCATGTGCGGACGCGGTGCTACGGCGCCGTCGACCTGGAACAGCCCGCTGCGTCTGAAAAAGCCTTTGAAGCTGGTCGGACCGCGCGGTTCCGGCGAATTTCAGGAAGTCAGCTGGGAACAGGCGCTGGACGAAATTGCAGCGCGTTTGAAAGACATCATTGAAGAGCATGGTCCTCGTGCGGTTTGCGTGACCGGCCATAACCTGCGCGGCGAAACCGATTGGTTCTCGATGGGCTTGAACACGCCCAACAGTATCGGGCAAGCCAGCACCTGCAACACCGCTGGGGTGGTCGCCCGACGCTGGATGATGGGTCCAGGCTTTCATCACCATGCCGCCGTCGATCCAGACTACGACAACGCTCGTTTCATTCTTTTCCCCGGCCGCACTTTGCATGCGCCGATCGGCGCCCAGTACCGTTTCGCCAAGGCGCGCGCCAACGGCGCCACCTGCGCCTTCCTGAATCCGGCCCATCCGGATTCGGCCTACGCCAATGGCGAATGGATCCCGTGCAAACCGGGCACCGACGCTGCTTTCCTGCTAGGACTGGCCAACGTTCTGGTGGCGGAAAATCGCTACGACGAGGAATTCGCCAGGCGCTATACCAATCTGCCCTTGATGCTCAAGCCCGACGGTTTGCCGCTGACCGCGGCTGACTTGGAAGAAGACGGCGATGAAAACAGCTTCCGCGTTTTCGACCCCGAGGCCGACGGCCTGGTCGCGCATGACGATGCCAATGCCTACCCCGTTCTGGAACACTCCCAGACCGTGACACTGCTGGACGGGTCCGAGATCGAAGTCACCACGATCTGGAACCGATTCGTTGCACATCTTGCGAACTATACGCCGGCGCGAGTCGCTCAGATCGCCGAAGTTCCGCAAGCGACGGTGGTTCGCATCGCGCGCCGCCTGCATACCATGCAAGGCGTAGTTGAGGACACCTGGTACAACACGCGCAACGGAACCAGCGATACAGAGCCATTCTGGCGCTGATGACGGTCAACGGTTTGCTGGGTAATTTCGACAAGCCCGGCGGCCTGTGCTTCCGCCCCGGACATGGCGTACCGGGCGTGATCTCACGCGATGGCAGCGGCAAGATCACCACCAGGCTCGGTCACGAGCTGGAACTGCCGCCGCCGGGACGTCGCCTTGACCAGGAGTTGTATTCGGAAACCAACGGTACTTTCGAGGCCGTGGTCAAGAGCGTTGTCGATGAAGACACCCCCTACCAGATCAAGGGTCTTTGGCTGGGCGATGCCGCGCCCTTCCACCGCGATCCCAATACCAAGCGCATCGAAGAAATGCTGCGCAAGATCGATTTCATCTTTGTCACGGATGTCGTTCATCAGGAAGTCTGCGACTGGTGTGATTACGTCTTGCCGGCCGACATGTTTCTGGAACGGCGCAATCTGAGAAACGTGGGCTGGACCATGAAGCCGACCATCGTTCTGGGCCAGGAAGTCACGGCCCCGCCACCAGGCGCCGATGTGCGTAACATGGAGTGGATTTCGCTGGAGCTGGTGCGACGTATTTATCCGGAGCGGGCCGCAGCCTTGGGCTACGAGCCGCGGTTTGCCGATCCAGCCGTGTTCAGGGCCGAATTTCAGGACCGCATCGAACAGTCCCGGATTGAAGGCGCGGCACAGCACTGGAATCTCGACCCGGCCGCCTTGCGTGATGAACTGGTGCGCGAGGGGTTCAAGACCTTCCGCGATATCCAGTATGGCAACGTCCCCTACAAGCGCCCATTCAATTCGCCCAGTGGACGGTTGGAAATTTACGCGTTTCATCCGGTACGCAGAGGCTACCGTGAGCAGGGCTTCGCCCAGCATTTGGAACCAACCGCGTATACATTGCCAAGAGGTCGCCGCGAGTTCTACCTGGTCAACGGCAAGAGCCCATCCGGCTCCTCAGGCGTTGCCGGTCTTGCCTTCTCGACCCAGTACCTGGCCGACAACTCGATCTGGATGAACCCCGTGGATGCCGAGCATCTGCAGATCAAGGACGGCGATCGTATCGAGCTCGAAGGTCTGGATACGGGCTGGAAGGCAGAAGCTTCGGTCAAGGTCACGACTCGGATTCACCGTGGATCGCTCTTTACCTACTCCTATGTCGGTGGCAACCGGCAGCGAATTCTGCAACAGACGAAAGGATTCGGGCGTCTGGGACAGGGCATCAACCCGCACTGGTTCAGCACCGCTTTCATTGATCCTGCAACCGGCAGCGGTTTCAACAATGCATCCGTGCGTATTCGCCGGGTTTCTTGATCGTTAAGTGAAGGAGAGAATCATGCGTTTACGTAGAGGACAAGAACCGACCCGGCGGCTGGCTCATATCTGGAATGAAGCCAACTGCACGGCCTGCGGGGCCTGCATCATCGCCTGCACCGCAACCAATGCACCGGAAATGATGCATCGCGAAGAAAAAGGCTGGAATTCCCTGGCCTCCAATATTCGCCGCATCGAAAGTGTCACCCCTACCGGGCGCCCGACCATGCTGCTCAACCAGTGCCAGCACTGTGCCAACGCGCCATGCGTACACACCTGCCCGTTCGGAGCTGTGTACTACAACGACGACGGCCTAGTGGCCATTGATGCGCGCTTGTGCATCGGCTGCAGCTACTGCGTCGCCGCCTGCCCGTACAACGTGCGCTGGATGCATCCGGACAACGGCCTGCCCAAGAAATGCATGGGAGACGCCTGTCTGGAACTTGTCGCAGCCAATCAGAAACCGGCCTGTGTTCAGGCCTGCCCGGCCAACGCCCGCGATTTCGGCGACATCAAGGATCCGAACTCCAGCGTTAGCCAGACCCTGAAACGACTGCCGCACCGCACGCTGCTGGAAAAAGCCGGCACTGAACCCAAGTACTTCATCGTGGAGAGCTCATCATGAATGTCGCTGATCTCACACTTCAGGCCGATGTGGCGCACTGGAGCTGGTCGATTGCCCTGTTCCTCTGGTTTGTCGGCCTTGCCGGCATGGGCTCGGTGGCCTATTACTTCATGCGGAGAGCACCGCTGGCGTTCACGATTTTCGGCTCGCTGGTGGTTGGGCTGTTGCTGGTCGTCAGTCACCTGACGCGCTGGTGGAATCTGCCGATCACCATTTTCTACGCCATCGTGGAATTCTCGTTCAACTTTGAGTCGTGGATGTTCTGGGGCTTCGTGATCCTGTCGGTACACCTGGTGTTTTCGGCCGTGGTCGTGCTGGCCAATATCCAGTTCCTGCAGCGGTTTTGGTTTCTGCGTTGGGCGGCGGTACTGAATCAGAGCAACTTGTTCCTGATGGGCTTCGCTGCAGCCGGCTTTTTTGCCACGGTCTACAGTGGTTTTCTGATTTCCACGGCAGCGGGTGTTCCCTTGTGGAATACGGCCCTGATCCCGGTGCTTTGGGTGATCAGTGCCAGTGTGGCGACGGTTGCCTTGATCGAGCTGTTCTATGTTCTGGGCTGGGCCGATGAGCGTGAAGCCGCATTCGGCCTGAGACTGGGCATGGGTCTGGACGTGATGAAGCTGCTGGCGGTACTGGCCTTCATCCACATCAGTTTGACCGTGGGTTCGGTCGGGGCGAGAATCGGCGCCGAGCGCATGTTCTCCGGCGACCTGGCGTTCATGACCTGGGTCGGCGTGATCGGTATCGGCATTCTCCTGCCCTTGGCGATCGGCGTGTTCACCCTGATGTTCGGCAAGAAGAAACCGCTGCTGGTTGTCTCTGCGGTCTCGGCACTGGCCGGTGTTTTATTCCTGCGAGCCGCCGTACTGCTTGCCGGCGTCTGGGAGCCGCTGGTTCTCTAGACCTGAGCTTCGCATCTCCAACGGCAAGCAGTAGGAAGCCCCGGGCCTCGGCCCGGGGCTTTTTGGATGTCGGTCTTCGTGTCAGTCTTCGAGAAGCCAGCGGCGCAGCCAGGCATCGACCTCGCCGTAAAAGTGCCGCGAGTTGTGCCCACTCATGATCCAGTGGTCTTCGTCCGGATAAACCAGCAGGCGGCTTTCGACCTGCTGACGCTGCAGTGCGGTCCACAACTCCAGCGTATTGGCCAGCGGTACGCGTTCATCCTTCACGCCGATGGTGACCAGAATGGGGGTCTGCCAGTTGTCGGCGTACATCAGCGGGTTCTGGTCCAGCCAGACTTCGGGGATTTCCCACGGTGGCCCGCCCAGATTGGCCTCGCGATGAAACACGGCATCGCTGGTGCCCCACTGCGTGATCAGGTTGACCAGGCCGGCATGGCTGATCAGGCAGCGATAACGGTCGGTCGCGCCCAGCATCCAGTTGGCCAGATGTCCGCCGTAGCTGGCTCCGCCGGCACACTGACGATCGCCGTCGATGAATGAAAAGCGCTCGATCGCCACATCAGCGCCCTGATTGATTTCATTGGCCGGACCGCGCAGCGGATCGCCCTGGATGGCGCGGGCGAAGTCCTCGCCGAAGCCGGTGGAGCCCTTGAAATTGGTCAGCAGCACGACATACTCGCTGCCGGCCAGCAGATGGTAGTTCCAGCGAATATGCGGACTGTCGGTCCACATTGTGTGCGGTCCGCCGTGCATCAGCACCAACAAGGGATACTGCCGCGACGGATCAAACCCGGCCGGCCGCACCAGCATGTTGTGGATGCGCAGGCCTTCTTCACTTTCGAACCAGAAGTGCTCCACCGGCTGCAGATCGAGTTCGGCCGTGCGCTCGCCGGTGAAGTTGGTCAAGGCCTCATGGCCGCCCTGTTCCAGGTCCAAGCGCACGACCTCGGAAAACTGTCTGGCGCTGGCAAAAGTGGCCAGCAGCGTGGGCCGCTCCGGGTTGCTGGAAATGACCAGGTTGCCATAGGCGCCTTCGGACTGGTCAAAAGCCGCTTGCGCTTCGCCGCCCTCCGTACTGGCGACAAACAGTCGCACCAGCCCGGCGTCCTCTCCCAGCAGAAACACCTCGTCGCCGGATGGCGCGATCGCGTAGCCCCGGACACTGTCGAAATCAGGCAGGAAAATCTCGCGCTCATTGCCCATGCCCGGCCAGTCCATGAGCATCAGCCGGGAGGCGTTGTAGACGTACGCCGTGCGCGGCGTGCGCAGGGCGAACAAGGTGTTGCCGTCGGCGCTGAATTGGACGCCGGACCAGCTATCGGCCCCGTCCGGCGCATCAACACCGGTCAGGCGCTGCGGTTCGCCGCCGCCGGCCGGAACCTGCCACAGATCGTTGTGGGTGAAATCAAAGGCGAAGCGGTCACGATTGCGGCTGGGGGGAAAAA
>SL_3KL_010_SEDDRAFT_10003365_pt1 | contig 14521 bp, 11 predicted proteins | sample SodLakKL_010_SED_2_FD_10381 | JGI IMG/M metagenome (IMG submission 10381)
CCATGGCCAACCAGTGCCCTGTGACCAGTTTATTTAACAGCAGTAATTCAGCCGAAGTTGTTTTGCCGTCAATTCTTCCAACCAGGCGGGCAGGAATTACCTTGGTGTTATTTAATATAAGCAAATCTCCCTCTTCCAGCAATGTGGGAAACTGGTTAAAAGTTGAATGGGTAATTAAGCCATTTTCTTTGTTCAAAATCATCATCCGAGACTGGTCTCTGTTTTCAAGGGGTTTCTGGGCAATTAATTCTTCGGGCAGGTGGTAATCATAATCGGTTAATTTGCCGTGTTTCATTTAATACCTTCCTTCTGCGTCATCTCTTTTTAGAACAATTACATGTTATTTATTTCCTGTTCATCGCCTTAGAAAGTTTAACAGTAAGGTCAGGATTATACTGACAATGATCATGGTAGCCAGGGGAAAGTAAAAAGTTACATTTTCTCTTTGAATAAATATATCGCCGGGTAAACGACCAAGGCCCAATTTATTAAACAAAAGAAATATCAGGCCGACACCGGCTATTAAGGCTCCAGCAATTAATAGTAGTTTGCCAAAGGAACCTAAATCAGGCATTTTGAAAATCCTTCCTTTGCAAAAAGTAACATGAACATCCTTGATCTCTGCCACCAGTATAAAAATATTATATTTACCAGGTTACTCCCACAATTTTTGCTGCGCATTGGTGCTGCCCGGCTTAAGCTGAAGGTAACTGTAAACTTCATTTGTGACCATGCGCCCGCGGGCTGTTCTTTTTAACAAACCAAGCTGCATTAAATATGGCTCATAAACATCTTCCAGGGTTTCCGGTTCTTCGCTGATACAGGCAGCCAGCGTGTCAAGCCCAACTGGACCACCTTCAAACTTTTCAATCAAGGCCATGAGCAGGCGGCGGTCTATTTCATCCAGGCCTTTTTGATCAAGCTGCAGCATCTGCAGCGCTTCTTCTGCCACAGTCCTGGTAATTATATTGTCGGCTTTAACCTGGGCGTAATCACGGACCCTCTTTAAAAGCCGGTTAGCGACCCTTGGTGTGCCCCGTGAAGCGCAGGCTATAACGGCAGCACCATCTTTTTCAGCCTTTACGTTAAGGATGTTCGCCGACCGGGCAATTATTTTTTCAAGCTCTCCAGGAGTATAGAACTCAAGCCGGTCAACGACCCCAAACCGGTCACGTAAAGGTGAAGTCAACAGACCGGCCCTGACTGTTGCCCCGATCAGGGTAAAAGGTGGTAAATCAAGGCGCAGTGAACGGGCACCAGGGCCTTTGCCGATAATAATGTCGAGGGCGTTATCTTCCATGGCCGGGTAAAGAATTTCTTCAACTGTGCGATTCAGGCGGTGTATTTCGTCAATAAATAAAACATCGCCATGTCCCAGGTTGGTCAGAATAGCTGCCAGGTCACCGGGCCTCTCAATAGCGGGACCGGCTGTTACCCTGATACTAACACCCAGCTCATTAGCTATGATATGGGCCAGGGTTGTTTTACCCAGGCCGGGCGGTCCGTAGAGCAGAACATGATCAAGTGATTCGTTACGGTCCAGGGCTGCCTGGATATAGATAGAAAGTTTTTCCTTGATTTTTTCCTGACCAACATATTCATTCAGCGTCCGCGGCCTTAAGCCAATTTCCAGCTGGGGATCGTCTTCAGAGTGTCGTTCAGCCGAAACAATTCTTTCTTCTTCCATCCGGCTCTCCTTTCAATGCTATAAACTTTCGCACTTTAAAAAAAATCAGCTTAGCTTTGGGCCATCGTTTTCAGGGCCAGTTTTAAAAGCTCTTCGCGGCTTGCCCCTTCGTTTTGCTCCACGACCCTGCTGACTGCCGCTGCTGCCTCTCCGCCGGAATAGCCGAGAGAAATCAGGGCTTCAGTCAGATCATCGAAAACAGATGAGCCGCTGGAGCCAAGTGGTTGACCGGCCAGGTCTTCCGAGGTTATCGTCCGGGGCAATTTTTCCTTTAACTCAAGGATTAACCGCTGTGCAGCTTTCTGCCCAACCCCATGGGCCCTTTTAAGCTGGGCAATATTTTCCTCCAGTACGGCAACATAAAGCTGTGATACTGTAAATAGGCCGAGCAGTGATAAGGCCAACCTGGGGCCGAAACCGCTGACCCCGATAACAAGGTTAAATAGCTTGCGTTCTTCAGCAGTTCTAAAGCCGTAAAGGTACATTTCTTCTTCTTTAACCAGCAAGCGGGTAAATAAGGTGACTTCCTGGCCGATCATGCCTGGCAGGTCCGTTTCAGCCGGCGGCATATCCAGGGAAATACCGACACCGCCAACTTCAATAACGGCTTTGCCGGGAGCAGCCGCAACCAGGCGGCCTGACAGGTATTCAATCAATTAAGGACGGCCTCCCTTTACCGCTTCATTCCAGCGGCGATTTTGCAGGTGACAGAGAGCAACGGCCATTGCATCAGCCTCGTCATCAACTGCCGGTTCCTGTTTCAGCTTAAGCAGCATTTGGACCATTTTCTGAACCTGCTGTTTCTCAGCCTTGCCGTAACCGGCAACCGCCTGCTTGACCTGGAGTGGCGTATATTCAAATAAAGTGACATTGTTGTTTGCTGCAACCACCATAATAACTCCGCGCGCTTCCCCTACCTGAAATGCGGTGCGGACATTTTTGCTAAAAAATATCTTTTCAACAGCAAGGGCCTGCGGGCTGTAATCATTAAGCAAACCTAAAACCTGGTCGTGGATAGCTTTCAGGCGTAATGCGGGATGCAGATCTTTGTCTGTTCTGATACAGCCTGACTGCAAACATTTAAATACGCCATTATTTTCTTCGATAACGGCGTATCCGGTTATAGCCACACCCGGGTCGATACCTAGTATGCGCATCTGATCACCTGTGCCTTCCAAGCTTTTTTTACTGTGTTTCAGCCATTAATTCTTCAGGTATATCAAAGTTAGCATAAACATTTTGCACATCGTCGTGATCATCAAGCGCTTCCATCAGTTTAATAATTTTTCCTGCTGTATCTGTCTCAGTGATATTCAGGGTATTGCTGGGCAGCATGGTTACTTCATAAGAATCAACTGTAATACCCTGCTCCTGGATTAGATCTTTAACTGTTTGCAGTTGTTCAATTTCAGTAATGATATTGAAAGTGCCGCTGTCGTCAAGATCTGCATCTTCAGCCCCTGCTTCAAGTGCAGCCATCATCAGGTCATCTTCGTCAAGGTCTGTATCTTTTTGATTAATCCTGATTAACCCTTTCCGGTTAAACATCCAGGCAACACAGCCTGATTCACCAAGGCTGCCGTTTTGACGGGAAAAGAGATGCCTGATTTCTGCCACGGTCCGGTTGTGGTTATCAGTCATTACTTCTATCAGAATTGCCACTCCACCGGCGGCATAGCCCTCAAAAACAGCCTGCTCATAACTCTCTCCGTCCTGGCCGCCAACCCCTTTTTGGATNGCGCGGTTGATGTTATCGTTGGGCATGTTATTATCTTTTGCTTTTTGNACAGCCAGTCTTAAGCGAAAGTTAGCATCAATATCATCTCCGCCTTCCTTGGCGGCAACACTAATTTCACGGGCGATCTTGGTGAATATTTTTCCCTTGGCCGCATCTGCCCGCGCTTTACGNTGTTTTGTATTTGCCCATTTTGAATGTCCTGCCATTGACATCCCTCCTACTATTCAAGTGATATCAAATTTTTAATTAAATATATGCCGCCGTTTTTCCAGAAATAAAAGCAGCGGTAACCCTAAGCCGTAACAGGCAATAATCTGGCCAAGACCAACCCATAACATGGTCATGAAAAGGGGTAAAGCCAGCACATAATGCAGCACCAATCCTATGACAATAGCGTTAATTAGTATTGGCGGCAAGGGCACCAGGTATTTGTTGTCAATTTTTGATACCAGGTAGGCCGACAAGAGGGTCGCCAGGCTGCCAAACACTATGTCGGGCATGCCCAGTCCGCCAAAGATGTTGGCAATTAAGCAGCCAACAAAAAGGCCCGGTATTGCCGCCGGTGTGAAAAATGGTAATACCATCAGCGCTTCCGATATTCGCACCTGGATCATGCCGTAACTGATCGGGGCAAATATCAAGGTCAGGACAACGTAAATTGCTCCAATCATAGCCGCCCGGGTCCAGTAATTATGAGACCGGTTCCTTAGCATATTCTTTTATCATTCCTTGTTTTTTATTAAGCAGGGTGTCTGCGACCTGCTTTAAATATTATAACACGTTTTTCAAGCAGTACCTTTATGATTCAGCTTATTTTTGAAGCATATAACGATCTGCTATATAATCACGCAGGCGCCTGGCAGCGGCATTTAAAATGCGGTTCTGGTGGTAAACCATATACAGGGTCCGGGTCATATCAAGATCAAGAATCCTGTATGTGTCCACCTGCCCTGAAGCTTCCATGTCTTCTACAGACAGTTTTGAAACAATAGCCAGGCCTAACCCCGCCCTGACGGCCTGTTTAATGCCTTCCAGGCTGTTAAAGTAGGTTATGCCTTTAAAAGATGAAAAGTCAAGGCCCTTTTCGTTGAGCTTGCGCTCCAGCAGCCGCCTGGTAGCAGAACCTTTTTCCCGAACTAATAGATGCTGGTTAAAAAAGTCTTCCAGTAAGACGCCATCAGCATTCTGGGTAGTGTTCAGCAAACCCTTGGCCGTGCAGAGAACAAGTTCATCATCAACCAGAGCTTCATACTTCAGCCTTTCATCCTGGTCAATTAGACCGACAAAACCGATCTCGTAGCTATAGTTAAGGACACCCTCGATAACGGCACTGGTATCTAAGATGTCTATATTGTAATCAATTAATGATTCTTCCTTTTTAAAATCGGCAAGGATAAAAGGCAGCAGGTATGTGCCGGGCACAGTGCTTGCGCCGACGTGAACCAGGCCGCCAAATTGCTCCAGCTGTCCGGATATCTTTTCCCGGCATTCGTCTTCCAGGTTGATAATAGACTGGGCATAATCGAGAAATAAACGTCCCGCCTCTGTCAGGGCTGGCTCGCGGGCCTTGGAGCGATCAAGCAATATAACTCCAAGCTCTTCCTCAAGGGCCTTAATGCGAACACTGATAGAAGGCTGGCTGATAAAGAGTTTTTCTGCGGCAGCAGAGAAACTCTTTAATGAGGCCACGTTAATAAAGGCCCTGATTTGATCAAAGTCCATAGCGCACTACCTTTCCAGGTTACATTTCATCAATATATTCTTTTATATGATCAGCGGCAGCCTTGCCGTCGGCCATCGCCCGAACAACCAGGGACTGACCGCGGGCCATATCGCCGGCAGAAAATATACCAGGACTGCTGGTCATATAGTTATCCTTAATGACCAGGTTGCTATTTTGATCCCTTTCAAGGTCCAGGTCATCAGCCAGCAGATTGGGACCGGGCCCGAGAAAACCCATGGCCAGGATGGCCAGATCGGCTTCAACAATAAAACCGGTGTCCTCTTTTTCAACAGGCATCATCCTACCATCCCTGTCCACCCATTCCACTTCACAGCATTGCAGTCTTTTTAGTTTGCCCTGATCGTCACCTACAAACCTTTTAGTGGTAACCGACCAGAGTCTCTTGCCACCTTCCAGGTGGCTGCTGGAGACCCGGTCAACTTGAGGCCAGAGCGGCCAGGGGTTGCCTTCAGGGCGCTCTTCAGGTGGCCTTGGCAGTATTTCAAGCTGGCAAACTTCTTCCGCGCCCTGGCGCAGGGCCGTGCCGAGGCAGTCGGAACCTGTATCGCCACCGCCGATAATTACCACCTTTTTACCAGCGGCTGTGACATCTTCTTCAGGCGCCAGCGGCTCGCCAAGGAACCTTTTATTCTGGGCCTTAAGAAACTGCATGGCATAAATAATGCCATCTAAATCGCGTCCCGGCAAATCCAGATCACGGGGCATCTGGGTACCCCCGGTTAACAGCACGGCCGAAAAACGCCTTTTCAGGTAGTTATATGAAATATCGCTGCCCACGTTAACTCCACATTCAAATACGATTCCTTCAGCACTCATCAGATCCAGACGCCTTTTGACAATATCCTTCTCCAGTTTAAAGTTGGGAATGCCATAGAGCAACAGACCTCCCGGGTGCAAATCCTTTTCGTAAACAGTAACTTTAAAACCAAGCTTATTTAACCTGTCGGCAGCAGCCAGCCCTGCCGGTCCCGAACCAATTACGGCAACACTTTCAGGGCGTCTTTTTTCCGGTGGTCGTGGTTTAATCCATCCTTCGGAGAAACCTTTTTCCACGATCATTTTTTCTATCTGGCGAATTGTAACAGGCTGCTCATTGATACCTTTTACACAGGATCCTTCGCAGAGAGCCGGGCAGATCCTGGCCGTAAACTCAGGAAAAGGGTGCGTGGAAAGCAGCAGTTCAAGGGCTTCTTCCCAGCGGTCCTCCATGATTAATTCATTGGTTTCCGGTATAATATTAGCTAACGGACAGGCATAGCCATGACAAAAAGGCGTACCGCATGACATGCAGCGTTCGGCCTGTTCTATTACCTCTGCAGGTTCCAGTATTCTTTCAACTTCCTCGTAATCGTCAAGACGTTCGTTAATATCACGATACCCGGGTTCTTTTCTTGCTTTCTTTTCTTTATGTTCAGCAGTCATTGCCAGTCGTCTCCCGTTTGTTATTAGTTATCCTGGGGCAGGGCTCTTTCAACCGCTTCATCTTCCCTGCTCATTTTGCCCAGGACCCTGCGGTACTCCATGGGGAATACTTTAATGAAATAAGGCAGGCAATCACGCCAGTTATCGATTATATAGCGGGCCCTTTCACTGCCTGTATAGTTATAATGCTTTTCAATTAAATCGCGGAGCTCATTAACATCATCCGGTTCTACAACAGCTTCAAGGTCAATCATTTCCAGGTTGCTGTTTAAATCAAGGATTCCCTGCAGATCATAAACATAGGCGATCCCGCCGCTCATACCGGCCCCGAAGTTTACACCTGTCGGACCGAGAATTACAACCCGCCCCCCGGTCATATATTCGCAGCCGTGGTCTCCCACACCTTCAACAACGGCGTGCGCCCCGCTATTCCTGATCGCAAAACGTTCACCTACCCTGCCGTTGGCGTAGAGCTCACCGCTTGTAGCACCGTATAGAATAACGTTACCACCGATAATATTTTCAGCCGGGTTATAGTTAATGCCTTTGCCGATATAATCATTTGCTTCGCCTTCCAGGGTCATGGTCATGCCCTTAGCAGCAAAGGCCGCAAAACTCTGGCCGGCAGACCCTTTGAAATTAAGTGTAATAGTATCATCAGGAAGTCCTGCATTTCCATACTTTTTGGCAATCCTGTTTGAAATGATTGTTCCAACCGTCCGGTTACTGTTCCTGATTTCAGAATTTACTTTAACAGGTTCTCCGTTCTCAAGGGCTGGCTCCACATGGGGAATCAGTTCAAAATCAAGGGCTTTTTCCAGCTGATGATCCTGTCCCCTGGTGCAGTGCATTTCTTTTTCAGCAGCTTCAGGTTTGTATAAAACCCTGCTCAGGTCTACTTTTCCTGACTTCCAAAAATTGATAGAGCGGTCCTGTTCCAGTAAGTCGGAGCGCCCGACCAGTTGATCTACAGTCATTATCCCGAGAGAAGCCATAATTTCTCTTAGCTCCTCGGCAATAAAGAGCATCATATTCACTACATGCTCCGGCTTCCCTTTAAAATAGCGGCGCAGTTCAGGATCCTGTGTAGCCACGCCGACAGGGCATTTATTAGTATGACAGTCTCGCATCATGACACAGCCGCAGGCCACCAGGGCGGCTGTGGCAAAACCGAATTCTTCCGCGCCCAGCATAGCGCCAATGGCCACATCCCTGCCGGTCTTCAGGCTGCCATCTACCTGCAGCCTGACCCGGCTGCGCAGGCCGTTTGCGATCAGGGTGTGATGAGCCTCAGATAGTCCTAGTTCCCAGGGGACGCCGGCATGCTTGATAGAAGAAAGCGGCGCGGCACCAGTTCCGCCATCATATCCGCTGATTAATATCATTTCGGCATGACCCTTGGCCACTCCTGCGGCTACAGTACCCACCCCGACTTCAGAAACCAGCTTTACGGAAATTCTGCTATCCGGGTTGGCATTTTTTAAATCATAAATTAGCTGGGCAATATCTTCAATAGAATAAATGTCATGGTGCGGAGGCGGAGAAATCAGGGTTACCCCGGGAGTTGAATGGCGGACCCGGGCAATCATCTCGTTTACCTTGTGCCCCGGCAGCTGCCCCCCTTCTCCCGGCTTGGCACCCTGGGCAATTTTAATCTGTAGTTCGCTGGCATTGGCCAGGTATTCAGCAGTTACTCCAAAACGCCCGCTGGCCACCTGTTTAATAGCGCTAATACGGGTGTCGCCACCGGGTAAGGGTTTGTACCTTTCAGGATCTTCCCCGCCCTCTCCCGAGTTACTTTTACCGCCAAGCCTGTTCATAGCTATAGCCAAAGTTTCGTGAACTTCGGGGCTGATCGAGCCCATGGACATGGCCCCGGTAACAAATCTTTTTACTATTTCAGAAGCAGGCTCTACTTCTTCAAGGGGAATAGCTTGAATATCCTTAAATTTTAATAACCCGCGCAGGGTTGATTGTTTTTCTGACTGGTTGTTAATCAGTTCTGCGTATTGGCAATACTGCTCATAGTTATTGCTCTGCACTGCATGCTGCAGCAGGCTGATAGCCTGTGGAGTCCAAAGGTGTCTCTCTCCATCCCGGCGGTAAGCATAATGACCTCCTGAGGGCAGTAACCTGGAATTGTCGGGCTGGAATGACTCCGGACGGGACTGACGGTAACGCAAATTTACTTCTTCGGCTATTTCATCCAGGCCAAGGCCTTGAATTCGAGAACTGGTCCCCTCGAAATAGCGGTTAATCAGCTCATCATTCAAGCCAACAACTTCAAAAACCTGGCCGCTGCGGTAACTGCGCAGGGTGGAAATACCGATTTTTGACATAATTTTTAATATGCCTTTACAGAGGGCTTTAACATAGTTTTCCATGGCCTTTTGCGGTGAAAGCATCCTGCCCAGCCGGCCCTTTTCAGCCATAAACGCAACTGTTTCAAAGGCAAGGTAAGGGTTCACCGCTGATGCTCCGTAGCCCAGTAAAAGAGCCATATGCATTACTTCGCGTGCTTCGGCGCTTTCCACCAAAATGCCAATTCCTGTGCGCAGCCTATGACTGACTAAGTAGCGGTTAACTGCTGCCACAGCCAGCAGGGATGGAATCGGCACCATTTCTGGATCAAGATCTCGGTCTGACAGCACCAGCAAACCATGCCCAGTTTCAATTTGTTCCCGGGCCTCTGTGCAAAGCTGATCCAGGGCGTCAGCCAGGACCCTACCATCGCCGCCGGCCGGGAACTGCATTTTCAGCCTGGCACTTCTAAATCCCTTTTCATCCAGGCTGCAGAGCCTGGTTAAATCTTCATTGGAAAGTATCGGATGGCTGAGCTTAACCAGGTGCGCGTGACGCGGTGACTCTGTTAGCAGGTTATCGGCACAGCCGATAAAGGTCATTAGGGACATAACCAGCTCTTCCCGGTGTGGATCAATAGCCGGGTTGGTTACCTGGGCAAAATGCTGCTTAAAATACCAGAAAAGCAGCTGCGGTTTTTCAGATAAGACAGCCAGAGGCTGGTCCGCTCCCATTGAACCGACGGGCTCGGCGCTATCCAGAGCCATGGGCTTTAATAGCAGGTTTAAATCTTCCCTGGTATAGCCAAATAGCTTCTGGCTTTCAAATAGTTTTTCTTCATTAACCGTTAAAGGTGCCATGGCATTGAAAAAGCCATGGATAGTGATCTGGTTTTCCTGGGTCCAGCGCCGGTACGGACGGCGGCGGGCCAGGCGCATTTTAAGCTCTGTATCTTTTAGCAGCCTCTTTTTATCGAGATCGACCAGGAGCATTTCACCGGGGCGAAGAGCTCCTTTTTCTTTAATCTCTGCGGCAGGCAAATCGATTACACCGGCTTCAGAAGCGAAAACCATGAACCCCGATCTGGTTACAGCATACCTGGCCGGGCGAAGACCGTTTCGATCAAGCAGCGCCCCCACACGGCGGCCATCAGTATATACCACTGCTGCTGGGCCGTCCCAGGGTTCCATGATTCCGGCATGGTACTCGAAAAAACCCCTTAAATCGGGACCGATTGGATACTTATCGCCCCAGGCCTGGGGGATAAGCATGGCCATGGCGTGGTCTATTGAGCGCCCACCATTATAGACCAGTTCCAGGGCATTATCGAGGTTAGCCGAATCACTGGCCCCTTCTTCAAGAACAGGTAGTATTTTTTTGATATCAGGACCGAAAAGCTCCGATTCAAGGTTTTTCTCTCGGGCAGCCATCCAGTTGCGGTTGCCACGAAGGGTATTTATTTCGCCGTTATGGCAGAGATAGCGAAAGGGTTGGGCCAGGGGCCAGGAAGGAAAAGTATTGGTGCTGTAACGCTGGTGGACTATGACAAAGGAGCTTTCCACGGTTTCATCTAAAAGGTCGGGGTAAAATCCTTCAACCTGGTCGGGCATTAAGAGCCCTTTATAAACTATGGTTCTGCAGGACAGGCTGGGAACATAAAAAATATCTCCATCCTTGCAAAGCTGATCGGTTTCCTGTTCTGCCTGTTTACGGATGATGTAGAGCTTTCTTTCCAGCTCCTCATCTTTATAACCACTGCCGTCAATCAAGCACTGCCGAATATATGGCATTTCCTGCAGGGCAATACCGCCAAGAATATCAGGATTTACGGGGATGTCGCGCCAACCGATTACCTTTAATCCTGCCCGGGAAGTAACCTGGTCAACTTTTTGACAGCAGGTTATCCTGGCTTCTTTATCCCGGGGCAGGAAAAACATACCGACTCCGTAACTTCCTTCTGCCGGAAGCTTCCAACCATTCTCTGAACAAACCTTGCGAAAAAAGCGATCTGGAACCTGGATTTGCAGACCGGCTCCATCACCGGTCTTGTCGTCGGCACCGGTAGCTCCGCGGTGCAGGAGGTTCTTTAGCACTGTAACCCCCTGGCGAATTATACTGTATGACTTATCACCTTCAATATTAACTAAAAACCCCAGCCCGCAGGCATCTTTTTCAAAAGAAGGCTCATACATGCCTTTACTACTTGATATTTTTCTGTGCAGTTTGTTATGATGGCTGTTTTTTTCCAAGGGTGATCAATCCTATTCTTTTATGAATGAATTAAATCGTAAAAAGTAATAACAAAACAAATTCTATAACTCTGCTTCAATTCCTTCTTTCAATTTAAGATATTAAAAATTGTCAACAAACAGGACCGTAATTTCCATACCAGCAACCTATATTCGCTAGAGCTTACTGAGGAAATCTGGAAATAGCATAAAGTGCAGACAAGAAAGTACCTGTGAAACGTGGCCTGAAGTAGTTTGATCTTTAATAATCAATATGTCTGAACAGTTATGTTTATTAATAACACCTGCAGGCATTATTATGAATCAATATTTAATATTTAAGCTTCCTTCAAATATAATTGAGCAGGTAGTTATTTTTATAACTTTTAAGGAGGTTTGGTATGAGAGACCGTTTATTTATTATCATCGCCGGCGCTGTAGTTGGTTTGCTAGCAGTTGTCCTGGTTTTGCAGGGCAACCCGGTTAACATGGGCTTTTGTATAGCCTGCTTCATCCGGGATATTGCCGGAGGTTTAGGCCTGCACCGGGCTGGAGTAGTGCAGTACATCAGGCCGGAAATTATTGGGCTGCTGATAGGAGCATTCGCCACAGCTTTATTCGTAAAAGAATTTAAACCAACTGGCGGATCGAGCCCGGTATTGCGTTTTGCTCTCGGTATGTTCATGATGGCCGGGGCCTTAATTTTCCTTGGCTGCCCTTTAAGGCTGGTCCTGAGACTGGCAGGAGGCGACTGGAATGCCCTGGTTGCGCTGCCAGGCTATGTCGTTGGAGTTTGGCTCGGAACAATATTTTTAAAAAACGGCTATACTCTTGGCCGCAGCCAGGAGCAATCAAAAGTTAGCGGTTATGCCGGACCCTTTGTTGCTGTTATTTTACTAATTTTGCTTGTTGCCGCCCCTGCTTTTATTTTTTTCAGCGAAGAAGGTCCCGGTTCGATGGGAGCTCCGCTGATCCTGGCTTTAGGAGCAGGTCTTTTAGTCGGGATCCTGGCCCAGCGGACCAGGCTTTGCACTATGGGTGCAATCCGGGATGTTATTCTTTTTAAAGATTTCCACCTGTTTTACGGGTTCGCAGCTATTTTTGTCGTCGCTTTAATAGGGAACCTTTTTACCGGATATTTTACCCCGGGCTTTGAAGGTCAGCCTGTGGCTCATGTATCACAACTTTGGAACTTTTTGGGAATGACTGTGGTTGGTCTGGCGGCAGTATTAGCAGGGGGCTGCCCCATGCGCCAGTTAATTTTAACCGGTGAAGGTCAGGGAGATGCCCTGTTAACGGTGTTCGGTATGATGGCAGGCGCTGCCTTTATGCACAACTTCGGCCTTGCCGGCAGTCCTGCCGGAGTTTCGCCTGCAGGGCAGTGGATTGTCCTGATATCCCTGGTTGTTCTCGGTATAATCGGTTTAGGCAACAGCAAATTATTATCCGGTGGCAAGTAATGGTAGCTTGATTATAACTGATCAGTCATATTCATTTTTACTGTTTACTGGTAAAAACTAACCTGGCTAAAGGTTTTAGTAAGCTCTAATTCATGATGGCATTACATGTTAATTAGAAGTATTAGTTTCATTTAAAGAGTAAATCAGGATTTAGAGTAAATGCTTGACCCTGATTTTCGGGTAGCACTACCCGTTAAATTAGGTTAAAATAGAAATGTTGTGGGAGGTTAAATAATGCCTGAATCAGTAGATTGTCGAGGATTATCCTGCCCGGAGCCTGTTATCCAGGCAAGGCAGGCTTTACAGCAGGCGCATGGAGGCACCGTTACTGTGATTGTAAGTAATACTGTAGCCCGTGATAATGTCAGCCGGGCAGCCAGTTCGATGGGCTGGCAGGTCAAGGTTGAAGAAGAAGGCGATGATTTCAAGCTAAACATCAGCAAATAGTTTATCATTTTAGGGGCACGGCGTGCCGTGCCCCTTAATTTTTGCACTGATTATTCTTATATTGTGGCAATTGAATTATTCAAACCAGGTTCTGAGAGGATTCTAGATGGCTTATAGTTGTTACATAACATTTCCAACTACATTTTTTGCTATACGGGCAGAAAGCATTTTAAAAAAGCAATCAACTATTTTTAAGATGGTGCCTGTTCCCCGCACTATCAGCTCCAGCTGCGGAACTGCACTGCGATGTAAATGCGAAGATATTAACTCGATAAAAAATACCCTTTCCAAAACGATCTGGAACTGGAAGGTTTTTACAGGCTCAAGGAGGAAGGCTTAAAAACTCCTATAGTGGAGGAGCTTGATTTAAATGACTTATAAAAATGAACCATGCGGAAGCGAGCTAAATTTATATTTTGATAATGCTGCTACCTCCTGGCCTAAACCCGAAGAAGTTTATATGGCACCGGAAAGGCAAATGCGCCAGGCCTGCGGTAACCCGGGACGTTCCGGTCACACCCGCACCCTTGATGCCGATCGCCTTTTATATGAGACAAGGGAAGCAGTAGCAAAGCTTTTTAATGTAAATGATCCGGCCCGGATTGTTTTTACTTTAAATGCTACTGACGCATTAAATATAGCCATTAAGGGCTGTTTAAAAAGTGGTGATCACGTTTTATATACAGCCATGGAGCACAATTCAGTCCTGCGCCCTTTGGGCGGCTTGCAGCGTGATGGGCATATAACAAGCACGATGATTCCGTGCTCGTCTACAGGATGTCCTGACCTTGACTTTCTTGAATCTGCTTACCAGGATGAAACCCGCCTGCTTGTCATAAACCATGCTTCAAATGTAACCGGTTCTATTGCTCCACTGGAAGCAATGGTTAAGTCTGCGCATAACCATGGTGTAATGGTCCTTGCCGATGCTGCTCAAACAGCAGGTTCACATGTAATCGATACCGCTTCCTTAGGTGTTGATATGATCGCCTTTACAGGCCATAAAAGCCTGCTTGGACCAACCGGTACCGGTGGGTTATATGTCCGGCCGGGGTTAGATTTAAAGCCCCTGCGTGAAGGCGGAACCGGCTCACAATCAGAGCTTGACAGTCACCCAGAAAGCATGCCGGAAAGGCTTGAAGCGGGAACCTTGAACAATGCCGGCCTGGCAGGACTGCTTGAAGGATTAAAATTTATTGATACAACCGGAATAGAAACAATTCAGGAACAAGAGAAAATGATCCGTTCTTATCTTTACAAAAGATTGCAGGAGCTACCGGGATTGAAGCTATACGGACCTGTCTCTGACGAGCCAGCAGCCTCAATTGTTTCTTTTACCATTGATAATACCGATTGCGGTGAAATCGGTTTTATATTGGAAAACAACTACGGCATTTTATGCAGGACAGGCCTGCACTGCGCTCCACTGGCCCATAAAGCGATCGGCACTTTTCCGGAAGGCACTGTCCGCTTGAGCCCCGGATATTTCACATC
>SL_3KL_010_SEDDRAFT_10003366_pt1 | contig 14520 bp, 12 predicted proteins | sample SodLakKL_010_SED_2_FD_10381 | JGI IMG/M metagenome (IMG submission 10381)
GGGCATTCAGACCCAGAATGGCGAACGAACTCAATAGCAGCAGATAACGACAGCGCCGCAGCAGCTTCATCTTGCGACCCATGGCGGGTGGCAACATCGGCTCGACCAGCACCAGCCCGGCGGTGCGCTCAGGATAGCGACGGGCGAAGCGCAGCGCCAGATTGGCGCCCAGGCAATGACCACCAATCACGGCCTGGTCGAATCCCTCCGCATCCAGCAATTCAACCAGGTCATCGCACCAGATTTCCGAATGAATACGCCCGCGCCAGGGGGATTTTCCGTGACCACGCAGATCCGGACACAATAGGTTCCAGTTGCGTTGCCCGGCGGTCGCATCGGCAAACTCGCGCCAGCGCGTACCATTGCTGGCCAGGCCGTGGCACAGGACCAGTAACTTCCCACTGTTTTCGGCGGGCCAGAATCGGTAGAACAAGGTGGCCCGCCCGCGCTTGAGCCGTCTTTCGAGCATGGGTCGCCAAACAAGGTCACCAGCATCCAGCCTATGGCATTCGGGCTGTATTTGCTACCAGCTCTTTTCTCGGACCATGACCTGGATCAAGACAGCGCCGGACGGGGGTGGGTATATTCAGCTTGGGCACGTGTTTTTTCCAACCCGAGGAGGTGGCCAGCCATGCCTGCACAAGCACTCAAGTCGTTTCTCGAAACCAATGGGGTTGATTATTCCGTCATCCCGCACGCCAGGGCCTACACGGCCCATGAGATTGCTCATGAGGCGCATGTTTCCGGCGATGATTTCGCCAAGACCGTGATTGTCCGGGTCAACGGCGAACTGGCGATGGCGGTGCTGCGCGCCAGTGATCGCCTGGATCTGGACCTGATGAGCCGGGCAGCCGGCGGCAGCGAGGTTGAATTGGCGTCCGAAGAAGAGTTCAGGGCGCAATTTTCTGACTGCGAGATCGGCGCCATGCCGCCGTTTGGCAACCTCTACGACATGGCCGTCTATGTCGACGAAGCGCTGGCCGAAGATCCGGCCATTGCCTTCAATGCCGGCACCCACACCGAACTGTTCCACGTCGGGTACGCGGACTTCGAGCGTCTGGTGGCCCCGCGTGTGGCGCGGCTCTGCAGACGTCACACTGACTGAAGCGCAAGGACACCAGGCCGTTGTGCCTGCCAGTGATCCAGGTCAAGACGGGCGCCGTGGCTGTGGTCCAGAATCGAGTCCGTATCGCGCCGATACAAGCGTTGAGCACACGGAGGACACCATGCTGGAAACCAACCTATCTGAAACTGACACCCCGATGCTGGAAGTCAACCCGGACGATCTCTGCCAGCTCATCCAACTGGCTCGGGACTTCCACGCCCGGGAAAGCCTGGTCACGCCCGACGAGCCGGAAAGCCCGGTAGACGAGATGCTGCCCGGGGTGTTTTCTGCACAATCCGGCGATCCCATTCTGGAAGAGTTCCGCAGCATCGTTGCCGATCTCGATCGCGCCCAACAGGTCCAGGTTGTCGCGTTGATGTGGCTGGGACGTGGTGATTACGATCCGGAGGAGTGGGATACGGTCGTCGCGGAAGCCGATGAGCATTGGAGTGACTATGCCGCCGATTACCTGCTGGCTCACCCGCTGGTCGCCGATCAGCTCAGTGACGGCATGGAGGCACTCGGCTACGACTGCCAGTAAGGCCGGAGCAGGAGGCCGAAATCGTCAGTCGACAATCCGCCAGCTTCCGTCTGGCTGACGGCAGGCGGTGCCGTAGACCTGTTCGGTGCGCCCACCGATCATGGCGTCCATGGTGTACTCACGGCACGGTCCCCGGGCGGTCTCATAGGTCCGGGTGGGTGTCATGCGATAGTCGTAACCGGTGTCGGGATTGCGCCAGCTTGTGTAGACACCGGTGCGTGTCGTTTCAAGGGTGGCGGCCATTTTCATGCGATCCACATCATCCATGGTGCGGCCGATCGATGCACCGATGGCGCCGCCGGCTACGGCGCCCATTATGGTCGCCGCCGTTCGTACCCGGCCATCAGCGACATGGTGGCCGAGCACACCACCTACCACGCCGCCGATGACCATGCCGACTTCCTCCTTGGGCCCGGTGGCGCAGCCGGTCAGAATGGCGACAAGAAAGACCATTGAAGTAATCAGTATTCGCGGTTTCATGATTTTTGCCTCATCAAAGTATTCAATCCACGATCATTGAGCGGCCTGAGACGCATTGTGGTTCCGGTAGAATTCAAGCAGGCGCTTGACTTCTTCATCCGAAGTCTGGTTGAAGTTACGGTAGAACCGGCCAACAGCCCGGAAATCATCGGGTTGGTGGAGAACCACCAACTCGTCGACCGCATCGCGCAGTGCCGGGTTCAAATCAGCGGGTGCAACCGGTACGGCGACGATGAGGCGTTTCGGTTGCCGCTGGCGGACGGCGCGGGCCGCCGCGATCATCGTCGAACCCGTGGCCAGCCCGTCGTCGACCAGGACCACGGTGCGTCCGGACAGGGCGGGAAAGGGATGATCGCCGCGATAAGCTTTCAGCCGACGTTCAAGTTCGGCCTGCTCCTTCTGAGTCTGGTTAGCCAACCAGTCCTCGCTCACATTGAGTTCAGCAATGGTGGTGTGATCGAGGAACCGGATGCCGCCGGAGGCGATTGCGCCGATGGCGAACTCCGGTCGCCCGGGTGCTCCGATCTTGCGCACAAGGAGTACGTCCAGCGGAGAATTCAGTGCATCCGCCACCGGTGCAGCCACCGGCACGCCCCCGCGCGGCAAGGCCAGGATCAGCAGACTTGGGTCACCGGCCAGGCGCCGTAGTGCATCAGAAAGCTTCTTCCCGGCCTCGGTTCGATCCCTGAAGGATTCAAACATCGCCGCCCTCCGAGCTGCAATCGCCACAGGACATATTCTGGGCCTGATTTGGCAATGCGCTGTTGATGCAGGTCAACGTCAGCCCGGATTATCCGTCCGGTATTCTAAAGGGAAGCAGGCGCCGGCTGTCCCGGCGCCTGAGGGGATTGCTGAACGAACCTGATCAGAGTTCCAGGTCGATCGGCAGCAGCACTGCGTCAACCACGTGAATCACGCCGTTACTGGCCGAGATGTTGGCCGGCCCGATGATTGCGGTGCTGCCGACCGCGGTGATCACCCCGCTTGGAGACACGCTGAAGGTGGCGCCATCGAGCAGCGTGGTGATGACCCGATCCCGACGCGGCGGAACAACGCTGTTCGAAGCCCGCCGTCCTTCCGTGACGTGATAGCTCACCACAGCTTCCACCGTGCCCGCACCGAGCAGATCATCAATGGCCGCGAACGGGCCTTCGTCGTTGAGAATGTCCTGATCGAGCAATCCGGCGACGGCACCAACCAGGGCCAGAAATGCCTGATCGGTCGGTGCAAACACGGTGTACTGGTCGTTATCAAACAATCCGGCAACCAGCGCACTGTCCGGATTGGTCTCGGCGATGTAGGAGACGGCATCGAGCAGCAGCGAGAACTCGGCCGGATCAGCCGATGCCGCCTCGCTGACAATCTCTGCAATGCTCTGAGTGCCCGGGGCCACGCCGGGCGGAGGCGCGGCGAAGACCTGGGCGGGAAGCAGACCGTAAACGGCTGCCATGGATACAACAATCAACCAACTTGCCAACACACGTTTCATGGACACATCCTCCTGGGAATCAAAGTCCTTTAGGTCACCCCCTTCGGATGTGATTTGACTCCCGTCGGTGTGCAGCCCGTGTGAAGGCAGTGGGGTCCGCTTACAGGTACTCAGGTAACAGGGCGCGCAAGGCCTCTGGATCCAATCGCACCACGTTTTTTGGTGTCTCGCTGCCGACGATGGCGCGCGTGTCCTTGTCCAGGCCGGCGCGCAACAGGCCGAGAAAACGCGGGGCGGCGACCAGGTGCAGCCGTTGAACGTCGCCTCGGCGTCGGGCGGTAACAAGGAATTCTGCGATTCGCTGTGCGAAAGTCCTCTCGGACTGCTCACGCTGCGAGATCGGCTCGCTCATGGCGAAGCGACTGGACCGAGGGCGATTCATTCCCCGACCCGGTGCATCGGATACCAGATCCTGCTCCTTGAGACGGCTGTCGGGGTTGAGCAGATCCTCAAACTCGTGAATCTGCTGGCCGGGCTCGCGTCGAAATACGCGAGCCCGGCTACTGTCAGCGACGATCACCCAGCAGTTTTCCATCGCTCAATGCTTGATATTGATCCGCCGACTGACCGCCTTTTCCTGCTTGGGAATGCGCACCTGGAGGACGCCGTCTTTCATGTCGGCTTCCACACCGTCGGAGTCGGCTGCATCAGGCAGGGTGAACCGGCGCGAGAACGAGCCGCTGAAGCGTTCGATGCGATGGTAGTTGTCGCGCTCTTCCTTGCGCTCGGACTTGCGCTCGCCGCGAATCGTCAGCACGCCTCTTTCCATGGTCACCTCGACATCCTCGGGAGACACTCCGGGAATATCGGCCTTGATCATGTAGGCCTTGTCGTCTTCCTTGACATCGACGGCCGGCATCCAGTCTTCATCGAAGAAGGTCTCATCGGACAACGGCTCGCGCAACCAGCGCGGACGGTCCATGAACTGGCGCATCCAGTCGGGAAATGCGGTGGGGAAGGGGTTGTTGCGGGACTTGGTCGGGAACATGATTCACCTCCTATTGAACGCCAGGCACAATCTGCCAGTTCAATAATAGACCGGGCCGTGACAGAACCTGTTGATGCAGGTCAAATGAAGCCCGGATGGGATCCTCCGGCGACACTCGTGATTTCACTTCAATTGACTGGAATCAACCCTTCTTCAGGCATGAAGCGCCAGAATCAACAACGTCATGTCGACCCGTCACCTGGAAAAACTCTTCAAGCCAAACTCGTTGGCGGTCTTCGGCGCCTCGGATCAGCCGGGCCGGGTCGGGCAGGCGGTGTTTGCCAACCTGCTGGCCGGCGGTTTCAAAGGCGCCATCTACCCGGTCAATCCCAAGCGCAAGGAGGTGGCTGGTCATCGGGCCTGGCCGTCGGCCAAGAGCCTGCCGGAAACCCCCGATCTTGCGATCATCTGCACGCCTCCGCCGACCGTGCCCGGCATCGTCGATGAACTGGGTCGGCGCGGCACGCGCGCGGCCGTGGTGATCACTGCCGGCTTTGAATCGGTGGTCGACAAACACGGCGAGAAACTCTCCGGGCGGCTGCTCAAGGGCGCCGGCCGGCATGGTCTGCGCCTGCTCGGACCCAATTGTGTCGGCCTGATCGTTCCCGGACTGGGTCTCAATGCCAGCTTTGCCCCGGCCATGGCGCAGCCCGGCAGCCTGGCGTTCGTGTCGCAGTCTGGCGGCCTGGCCACCACGGTGCTGGACTGGGCCGCCGAGCGGGAAATCGGTTTCTCCAGCTTCGTTTCGATGGGCAATTGCCTGGATGTTGATATCGCCGATGTGGTCGATTACCTTGGGGTGGACGCCAGGACGCGCGCCATTTTGCTATACATCGAGTCCGTCAACACCGGTCGAAAGTTCATGTCGGCCGCGCGTGCGGCCGCGCGTAACAAGCCCATGATCGTGGTCAAGTCGGGCAGGGCGCCGGAAGGCGCGCGGGCTGCCCAGTCCCACACCGGTGCGCTGGCTGGCAGCGACGAAGTGTTCGATGCCGCGATCAGCCGGGCCGGCGCCTTGCGAGTGGACGGTATCGAGGCCTTGTTCAGCGCGGCGGAGTTGCTGGGCCGACCGCACCGGGTGCGAGGGCCCCGGCTGGCGATCCTGACCAACGGCGGAGGCCCGGGGGTGCTGGCCACCGACAAACTGATTCTGTCCGGCGGCGAGTTGGCGACATTGTCGGAAACCACCATGGCGACGCTGGACGAGTGCCTGCCGGCCAACTGGTCACGCGCTAACCCGGTCGACATCATCGGCGATGCTGGGCCGGAACGTCATGTCCAGGCACTGAAAGTGTTGCTGGCCGATGAAGGTGTCGATGCGGTGCTGCTCATTCACGCGCCAACCGCGCTGACCGATGCAGCAGCCATCGCCTCGGCGCTGGTCGAGCCGGCGGCCCGGGCGCGACAGATCGTGCTGGGCTGCTTCCTGGGCGGGGCTTCAGCGCGTCAGGCCTCGCGCATCTTTGCCGATGCGGGACTGGCCAGCTTTTCCACCCCCGAAGAGGCCGTCAAGGCCTTCCTGCGCATACTGGAATACCGCAGCAACCAGGAAGCACTGATGCAGATTCCCGATCCGCCGCCGGGTCGGCATGACCCGGATCATGAGGCGGTCGGACGGGTGATCGAACAGGTGCGCACCGAACAGCGTGTCTGGCTCAACGAGGTCGAGTCCAAGCAGGTGCTTGCCGCCTGCGGGATCCCGGTGGTCGAAACCCGCACGGCGGTCGACGAGGAGGCGGCGGTGCGCGAAGCCGAGCGCATCGGCTTTCCAGTGGCCTTGAAGATCCTCTCGCCTGACATCACCCACAAGTCTGATGTTGGCGGGGTGGTGCTGGATCTGGGGCATGCCGAAGCCGTGCGTGAAGCCGCACGCTCGATGCGTCAGCGGGTCACTGAACAGCGCGCCGGCCGACTGAGCGGTTTTTCCGTTCAGGCGATGGCGCGCCGACCCGGAGCGCTGGAACTGATCCTGGGCATGAGTACCGACTCGGTTTTCGGTCCGGTGCTGCTGTTTGGTCACGGCGGTACCGCGGTCGAGGTGGTGCGCGATCATGCCCTGGCGCTGCCGCCGCTGAACATGAACCTGGCCCGGCGCCAGATCATGAAAACAAGGGTGTCGCGCCTGATGGCCGGCTACCGGGGTTTTCCGCCGGTCGCCGGCGATCGGGTGGCCGAGGCATTGATACAACTGGGCAACCTGGTGCTGGAACAGCCGCTGATCGAGTCGCTGGAAATCAATCCGTTGCTGGCCGATGCCGACGGCATCATTGCGCTGGATGCACGCGTTCAGTTGCGCGAACAGGGGGCGCCGCCGCGCCCGAAATCGGCGATCGCGCCGTATCCGGCGGAACTGGAAGAGCACCTGGATTTTAACGGTCAGCGCATTGTGGTACGCGCAATCCGTCCGGAGGACGAACCCGCCCATCGCGATTTCTTCGACAGTCTCGGCGAGGAAGACGTGCGTTTTCGCTTCTTCGGCGTGCTGCGCCGGCCCGAGCATGGTCAACTGGCTCGCTACACCCAGATTGATTACGACCGCGAAATCGCCTTGATCGCCGCCGAAGTCAATCCGCCGGGTCGGACCCTGGGCGTGGTACGAGTCGCGCTGGACAGCGCTTATCGGTGCTCCGAATTCGCCATCGTGGTGCGAACGGCTCTGAAGGGTCAGGGCCTGGGCCGGCTGCTTCTGACCCGCCTGATTGACTATTGCCGAAGTCGAGGGGTCTCCGAACTATCCGGTCAGGTCATGGAAAACAACCACCGTATGCTGGCCCTGGCCCGCGAACTGGGATTCGTGATCGAGCCGGCCGTCGAAGGGGTGCACTCTGTAGTGTTGAAACTCGACCAGACGCCATGAGTCATGCACGCGATGCGATTCAAGAAATGGCAGGTAACTTGATGTATATCACTTATTATTCATTGACATGTGATATAAGTCACATTATTGTATTAGGTCTTTCTGGACCAAGGTCAGGATAGGTCAGTCCAGTTGGCAGCCCGTAAACCGTTAGCAGCCCCGCGCTGTCACGGATTACCAGCGATGGGCTCAAGCTGCAGCTCAGTTGAGACTGGGGTTATTGATGGGACTCGAAACCGGGCGAAAAATCAGTCAACGACATTCCGGGCGCTTCCTGTCTCGTTCGCGGCCGGTCATGTTCGCATGCCTGCTTGGACTGATTTTGGCTGGTGCCGGCATTCATCTCGGCGACTCTGGCTGGAGTGGCGACTGGCGACCAGGCTTTCTGGCCAAGACTGAGCCGGCGACCCCGGCCGATGAATCGGCCATTCTCCCCGACTCGTCGCTAGAGGCCCATTCCACCCATCCCGGGACTGATCGACCCAGACCGCTTTCCGACCGAGAAACGAAGCCGGACCGACCGCGCGATGCGGCATTGGCCGGTGAGCCTGAAGTAGATTCAGCGCCCGGACAAGCTGACGATCATGGGAATGGAACGGAAGATGAAGAAGGCGCACCCATCCATGGTTCCGTACTTGATGACGGCGGTGAACCGCTGCCTGGCCGGGTCGTCACGGCGGAACGCCTTGGCCCCGGATCCGGATCGATCTCGGGTGCTTTGCAGACCCGAGCCGTGACCGACCGCCTGGGCATGTTCAGCTTCGAGTCCATGCCAAACGATGAGTACCTGCTTGAAGTTGCCGAGGACGAAGAGTTCAATGCCGGCCGCCTGCGAGTGCGAGCCGGTGTCAATGCAGCCGAAATCTACCTTCAGCGCAAAGGCTCGATCGAGGTCTACGGACAAGTGCAAGACGAGATGCACAGACCGTTGGCGGAGGTGACCGTGCGATCGCTGGGTAGTCGGCAAACCGTGATCACCGACGAGAGTGGCCACTATCGAATAGAGCTTGAGCGGATCAAAGCCGGTACGGCGCCCGTGCTCGAGTTCCGCCATGTTGACCATCAGGAGTTTCGCAAGCGTATTGAAGAGATCTTCGGCAATGATTCCGGGGCGGTAAACCTGGATGTTGTCATGCTTGATCGCAGCGATACCGTATCCCTGTCCGGCTGGGTCAGCGGGCCGACACACGAGCCCGTGGCCGGTGCGCTTGTCTGGTTGTCGTCCTCCTCACCGCATGCCAATCATCGCACCAGGACCGATGCGTTTGGGGTGTATGATTTTCAGCAGATCGAGAGCGGTGACCACTATCGGCTGGGGGTTGAACCCGAGGGGTCTGAGTATCGGCGCTACGTGTCGAAACCTCAGCAGATTGGCACGGACCATGTCACTCATGACGTTCGCCTGGAAAGAGTCGGCACTGCCGAGATTTCCGGTGTGTTGGTGGACCCACAGGGCAGACCGTTACCTGGGTTTGGGATCTGGCTGCGGCAGCTCGAGGCCGGTGCGGCGGCCCCTACCCTTATTCAGACCGATCAGCTTGGGCAGTTTGCTTCGGTGGAGGTTCGCAGCGGCTCGCTCAGGCTGGAAACACATTCCAGCCCGTACCTGGAGGCTGGCGGAATCCAATTGGCCGCCGGCGAAAGTCGCTTCATGCAGATTCCGCTGGACTGGGGCAGTGCGTGGTTGACGGGGCAAGTCGTGGACGAAACCGACCAGCCGGTGCAGCAGGCGCAGATTGTGGTCCAGTGGCGAGCCTCGGAATTCGACGTAATCAGCAAATCGCGTCGCGTTGTACGGGTGGATCAAAGCGGCTTTTTCAGCTTTGCCAACCTGGGTGCTGAGCATTATCAGATGACCGTCAGCGCACCGGGATTTCAGACTCGGCGGATTCAGGTGTCTCCCGACCTTGGAGGTGAGATGCTGATCACCTTGATATCACAGAGTTCATCAGCTGGGGGCGGCCCGTGAATCTCTTGCGTGAATTGATCGAAAGAGTGGGCTTGGAGGGCTTGCTGCTGCTGCTGGCAGCCAGCATGCTGGTGGTTCCGGTTCGGGCGGAAATGCTTCTTCTGACAGTGTCCAGTAATGCCGATTCCGGACCCGGCACCTTGCGATTAGCTCTGGAACAGGCAGCACAGCAGCCGGAAAAAGCTGTGCGGATTGACTTCGGTGATCGCGACGGTCTGTTCAGTCAGCCACAAACCATTGAACTGAATGAACCTCTACCGTCAATCGTTGGCGATGTGCATATCGATGGCTATATTCGAGGGCTTCTGTGGAAAGCCTATGGCGCAACGATCAGCGGTAGAGACAGACATCGCTTGTTCGAAGTTTCGCCCGGGGGCAGCCTCAGATTAAGCGGGGTCACGCTGCGCCATGGCCGGGCTGAAACCGGCGCTGCCGTGATGAATGCCGGCCGGTTGTTCCTGGAAGGCGTGAGCCTGTTCGAGAATCATGCCCTGGGGCAGGGGGGCGCAGTGGCCAATCTGGGTGAGGTTTACCTGGTCAACTCGACGCTGGCCTGGAATCAGGCCAGCCAGGGTGGCGCCGTGGCCAGTTTCGGGGAGCTGCATGTGGTCAATGTCACGCTCTATCAGAACCGCGCCCTGAAGGGTGCGGCGCTGTGGGGCAGCGGCTACCTGCACCTGGTCAACTCGATTCTGGCCGGCGATTCCGGCCATGAATGTCACAACGTGGGTCGCCTGAGCGACAACTCCAGCCACAATCTGATCCAGGGCTGGCAGCAGGGCTGCGGCGTGCCGCTCTTGACCGAGGATCCAGTGCTGGATCCAGCCGGTTACTTCAATGGCCCGACCAAAGTCTTTCCGATCGGCCATGGCAGTCCGGTGGTCAATCTCGGGCTCAATACAGCGGCCAGAAACGCCGAGGGCGATTCCCTGATCTGGGATCAGAGGGGCAACGGTGATCCAAGGTTTGCCAGCGGATTTACCGATCTGGGTGCATTCGAACGACAGGGCCGGCTTCCGGAGCGTTTCGTCGTCGATATGCTGGATGACAGCGGTTTGCGCGCCTGTCATCCGGGGCATTCACGGCCCAGTTGCCCCTTGCGAGCCGCGCTCGAACTGGCCGCGGCCGCACGTCAGGCCACGCCCGTGCACTTTGACCCGGATGTATTCAAGCAACCCCGCGAACTGGTGCTGAAACTTATCCCCCCCGGTGCCGATGCTCCCCTGCTCATCGATGGCAAAGGGGTGGCCCCGGTACGGATCGTGGTGCCGGCCGAAGTCCCCTGGCAGCTTGCCAACGGGGTAGAGATCAAAGTCGACTCCTCATTGAAGGAGGCCTGGCCATGACTTTAAGGTCCAGGCCATGCCGCAGCGTACCCAAGCCGGCGGCAAGGCAGCAACTGATCGGGAACAGCATTCCAATACGCAAGCTCAAACGCAACATCAGCAAGATGGCAATGGCCGACCTGCCGGTTCTGATCACCGGTGAAACAGGGACCGGCAAGGAACTGGCAGCGAGGATGCTGCATGCCCAGTCAGCCCGGGCCTCAGGGCCATTTATCGCGGTCAACTGTCCGGCATTGCCGAGCGATCTGTTCCAGGCCGAGCTGTTCGGTTACGAGAAAGGCGCTTTCACCGGCGCGGTCGAACGCCATGCCGGCCGCATTGCTTCTGCCCAGGGCGGCATTCTGTTTCTTGATGAAGTCGGCGACATGCCACTCTCGGTTCAAGCAGTGTTGCTGCGTTTTCTGGAGGACGGCCGGTTCGAACGCCTTGGCGGGGCCAGGTCCATTCAGGCCGATGTCCGGGTACTGGCGGCAACCCATATCGATCTGGACCAGGCGGTGGCCAAGGGCAGTTTTCGAGAGGATCTTTATTACCGTCTCAAGCCCTTGCATCTGCACACTCCTCCTTTGCGTGTTCGGGGGCCCGACAAGCTTCTTCTGGCGGAGCATTTCGTCGAACAGTGTTGCCGAAAGCTGGGGCTGCGACGGCACGTGATCACAGAGGAAGCCATAGCGACAATCCTGGACTACCACTGGCCGGGGAACATTCGCGAGCTGCGCAACAGCATTCAGCAGGCCGTGGTGCTTTGCAAACACCACGAGTTATCCTGCCGAGATTTGAACGTCAAGTTCAGTGCGACCGAGTCCCGGAGCGCCAATGGGACCTCACTCAAATCTCGCCGTCTGGCGGCCGAACGGAGCGCCATTGAAAGCGCCCTGGAGATCAGTGGCGGCTGCGTCAATGCGGCAGCGCAGTACCTGGAGGTTTCACGTGCTCAGCTTTACCGCCTGATAAAGGCCCACAACATCAACATGCCGTAAGTGGTCTCGCCGGCCCCTCAATATCACGATCCTTCAAACCTGTCGGTAAAAATCAGGTCTTCTTCATCGTCTGACTCCAGCTCGAATGCGCCGATATCGCAGTGCTCACCCTGTGGGCGTTCAACGCCACGTTGGTCTTCGCTGACCGGGGTGGTTCCGTCGATCGCGGTGCAATCGTCGGCCGCATTCACGGCCGCGCTGGCGCTACCCAGTGCATGAGTCTGGGTTGGGCCGCCGTTATCCGTCAGCGACTGCAGGTCCAGGTCGGCAATGGTGGTCGACTGAAAATCGGTGCAGCTGCCGTCGCTGTCCAGGTTGTTGCCCAGAACCAACGGCGGCAAAGTCGGTTGCAGATCGCAGTCTCCGCCGTCCAGGCTAGTCACGATCAGGCTATTCTTGGACGTAAACGCGACGTTACTCCAGATACCGCCGCCTTCGTCGGCCGAGTTGCCTGCGATGGTCACGTGCAGCAACTCCAGTTGACCGTCGAAGTTGTCGATCCCGCCGCCGGAGTCAGCGCTGTTTCCCGATAGCGTGCTGTTGACGATCAGCAACGCATCGGTGTTGCCAATCGCACCACCGAGCCCGCCCTGATTATTGCGCAAGGTGCTGCGCCGGATCTCCATCTGGCCGAAGTTGTCGATACCGGCACCGAAATCCGCTGTGTTGTCACTAACCAGGCTATCGACGATCAGCACACTGCCGCCGAAGTTTTCCAACCCGCCGCCGATGCCCGAATCGCCGACGCTATTGGCGCTGATCGTACTGTTGCTGATCAAGAGTAGGCCTTCGTTGCTGATTCCACCGCCGCCAAAATCGGCGCTATTGCCGGTAATGAACATGTGTTCCAGGGTCAGCTCACCGAAGTTCACAATGGCTCCCCCCAGCTCGCCTTGACCATTGCTGAGGGTGAGATGACTGATCGTCACTACGGCATCTTCCTCGATCAGGAAGGGCTGGTTGAGTCCATTGCCGTCAATTGTGACCAGGCCGCTGCTCGGCCCGGTGATGTTCATGGATTCGTCCAGCTCGGGCAGGGGGGAGTCCAGCAGGATGATGCCGACCAGGTCAAATTGAAACTGGATCAGATGAGGCCCGGGCAGGGTGTTGGCCTCGATGATGGCCTGGCGAAGCGAGCCGGGGCCGCTGTCATCCAGATTACTGACCTGGAACTCATCAGCCAGGACCAGTATGGGCAGTAAGACCAGCAGCGTTGCAACCAGACTCATGGGCAGGAAGCGAGTCAGATCGTTCATTATCTTCATCTCCTCAGAGCGGAGAAAACCCGGGGCGCCAATCGGCACCCCGGGCATTTCTTCTTGTCACGATCACCGTTTTCAGTGATCTGCCATGCGGTTACGGCGCGGGAACCACCTTGATTCCGTTGCCGCTGGCATCACGACAGGCTCTCGGGCTGCCGGCCGGGCCAGGCAGCGAACGAACGCCGTCGAAGATATCCGTGGCCTCATCGAGTTCAAGCATTTGGCAGTTGCTCTCTTCATCGATCAAGCACTCGCCGCTGTCTTCGTCGAAATGACCGCCGTTGTTGAAGCAATCGACCCGATCGATGTAGTAGCCCAGTTGACTGTTGCTTTCATCCGCCTCGCAAGCTACGTTGGCGTCGGCAAACAGTGACTCAACGCTGGTGCCGGCGCACTCGGCGTCGCCGCCGCTGACGATACAATTGAGTGCCATCGCCGTGAGCTGGCGGGCCAGTTGCCGTTGCAATACGCCTTCGATCCGGACACACATCGCTTCGACGGCCGAGAAGACGTTGCCGACATCGGTATTGTCGATGGTCGTGCCACAAACCGACAGCGGTCCGCCGTAATCGATCACCGTCTGGGTCAGATTGGTGGCGCGCGGATGCTCGGTACCGGCATGGGTGCCCCAGAATCCGGGCGTGCGGCAGATTTCCTCGACCACCGGCGTGACCTCACAGTCAGCCGTATCGCTGTCTTCCACCTGGTTATCAAAGCCAAAGACATCGCACATGACGCTGGCGGTATTGGAGATCAGCGGCAGATCAGCTTCAGTCACGATGCGACTGGCATCCAGACTTTCGACATCATCAGGCTGCAAGACCAGGGCTTCATCCACGATTCCGGCTTCCGGATCATTGACCAGGCAGTCGAGCTGAACGTCACCGGTGTTGGTCACCGTGATCAGCCACTCGATCACCTCACCGACCTCAACCGGATCTGGCTGACAGATCTTGGTCAGTGACACGCTGGGATCGATCAGATCGAGGCTGTGACTGTCATCATCACCGATCTGGTTGTCGAAGCCGTCGATATCACAAATCACCGTGACTTCGTTGACGATCGGACCTTCGGCATCAGCCGGGATGGTGTAGTCATAAGTGTTGTCCCCGAAACCGAAGTCGGCAAGCGGGCCGACCAGGGAGTCGTTGGCGGTACAACTCAGATCCGGCGTGTTGGCCGAACCGGTGTTGGACAGGTTGANCGTGTAGGTCACGGTATCACCGGCCTTGGCCAGCTCAGGACCNGNCTTGGTGACCACGACCGCCGGATCGAACAGGTCGAGGCTGTGACTGTCATCATCACCGACCTGGTTGTCGAAGCCGTCGATATCACAAATCACCGTGACTTCGTTGACGATCGGACCTTCGGCATCAGCCGGAATGGTGTATTCATAGGTGTTGTCACCGAAACCGAAGTCGGCAAGCGGGCCGACCAGGGAGTCGTTGGCGGTACAACTCAGATCCGGCGTGTTGGCCGAACCGGTGTTGGACAGGTTGATCG
>SL_3KL_010_SEDDRAFT_10003367_pt1 | contig 14520 bp, 16 predicted proteins | sample SodLakKL_010_SED_2_FD_10381 | JGI IMG/M metagenome (IMG submission 10381)
AATTACCGGCAAACTTTCAATACAAAAGCGCTTTTCAGTTTGCAATAAAAAATATCAAAAAGTTAAAGTTCTAAATCGCATTTTCACGCAGGATTCAGGTTAATATTTATTATTGTTTATTGGTGAATGTATATTTTCAGACCTGACAGGTTTGTTAAACCTGTCAGGTCTGATATTGTTTTTAATTAATTCCTACCCGCCAGCCGCGGATCGTCTTCTTCGTTCACATAATTGATACCCCACGGACCGATCCCGTGAAGTTGGATAATGGTATCCTCGGTGGTAAATGCATAATGAGCGTAATCGATCGGCATTACCGCAAAACCGCCGACGGTTAACTTCATCGCATTATCCTTATTGAACGTTGTTCCGGTTCCCATATGGAATGATCCTTTGATCACCGTAACATGCTCAATAGCCGGATGGGTGTGCGGTGCGATCCTGAAACCGGCCGGTAATTTCAGCCGTGCGGTGAAGGGACCTTCCTGTGTCCAGTCTCCTTCGATTAACGTATATTGCGCGCCGTCTTCAAGCGAAGCAGGACCGTCTTTCCATTCCATCTCTTCCGGATTTATCATGATATGCTCGCCGTCATGCTGTGCATCGGCTGTCATAAATCCGAATGCGAACAGAAAAAGAATTGCTGCAGAAATGTTTAAGGACTTCATAGTACTCACCTCTTATAATTTGTTGAACATTATGTTGATTATAAAGTATCGCAATTTAAAGCATTGTCCGATGATTATTCGAATATTGCAAACCACCATTCTTCGATTTTACCGGGTGGAATCGATCCGTTATCTGTTGAAGAAACGTTGCCTTCGTATACATGCGGAACCACTGCAATATGTATTTTCGAGTCTTCGGGGTCGGTCATCTTTTCTCCGAAAAATGGTTCGTTATCGGTTGAAATAGAACCACTCATATTGATAGTTACTCCGTTTGTTTTATATTCTCCGATACGATATGCACCGTCCCACATCTCGGATCCTGAATAATTGATAATAAACATCCACAGTGAATAATGTTGCGTATTTTCTTTTTTCCTTTCTTCATGGTTTATAGAAGTTTCAGGTGCAGGTAAAATAACCTGCACTGAAACACTGTCCGTCGTACGTTGGAGAACCGCCTTGCTTCCTGCTACAGCCGGTCCCTGCAATCCCTTAACAAAGTTACCGGTTGTCTCGATTGTCGTTGATGCTGCTACGGAACTCTGTGGATTACCCACCAATCGACCATAGCAATTGAAGCTAAGACAATAAGTCAAGATGAAAAATGATAAAAGAAAATATGACATTTTCATGATGCTCACCTTTAATTATACTCTATTTGCAAGCAGCGACACACTTTTCACTCCGTACTTATCGCACGCTCCTTTAGCCGATTTGGAAAGGAACTCATACGATGTGTTTCTTTTTACATCAACTACCTGCATACCGGGCTTTTCAATTAAAGATTTATAATTGTCTTCCTGTGCAGCGCCGCCTATGCACGAAGCCCACAGCGTTGAATTGCACACGATGTTCTCCGGGAGCTGGTGTTCGCTTACAATATCGGCGATCGCCAGTCTGCCGGATCCGGGTTTCGATACCCGCGCGATTTCAGAGAATACCTGTTTTTTATCCGGACAGAGGTTGATGACTCCGTTGCTGATTACTACATCGAAGGTGGCGTCGTCGAAATCAAGCCGTTCAATATTTCCTTTTATAAACGAAATGTTTTTGAGATCAAACTTTTCAATTAACCGGTTCGCTTTTTCAAGCTGTTCATCGGTCATGTCGATACCGGTTACGTATCCATCCGGACCGGTTTTCAATGCTGCAATAAATGAATCCATACCGGAGCCGCTTCCTAAGTCAAGTATGTTATCGCCTTCTTTTATACCGGCGAGATCGAAGAAGTAGCCCACACCGGCAAATGATTCGATTGATGCAGCCGGAATAGTATCGAGATCGTTCGTGTCGTAGCCAAGCTTCTCCGCAAGCGGTCGTCCCATTTCGAAGTGATATTCCTTCTCCGGTTCGAGTGCGACATCACGGTACATCGATATTACTTTCTGTTCAAGATCGGCGGTGTCAACTTGTTGGTTAAGAACGGTTGTTGCCATAATACTATCCTCCTCATTGATTTTATTTGAATTGTTTTTAGGTATACAATCTTCTAATGATTCGATGATATTCCGGTACGAGTCAATGTTGTCGGGTGCCTGGATAAATAACTGAACAGGAAAAATAAGTATGATGACAAGACTGCATATGAGCGATAGATTCTGACTATTCATTTCAGTATCCTCCCTAACTGTTAGCGTATTACAGTACAGCCCGGATTAAATAATGATGAGATTTTTTTCTGATTGTTTTATTAAGCACTCTACTTAGATGACGCAGAAAGATAGAATTAGTTCCCGGATGATGGAAATATTTTATATTGGTAGTATTACAACAGTAGGTAGTAGGATAGATGTATTTATTTGTTGTTACCACGGGAAGTGTGCAGTTATAATATCATACCAAAACATCTTATTATGATTGAAATATATAACTGCCTTGATTTGGGTATAATGTGTAGTGTTATTCCTACAAAGGAATATGACTACCGTTTATGACGGAAAACCAGTGATCAAAACGAATATATTTAATCTTTAGTTGCAGTGAGTGTAATTGAGATTGCGCCGTATTGCTTCGCAGTTCTCTTTGTGGATTCGTCCGGACTTCGTTCGAAATAATCGAAGTGCTGGATGATCTCGACGTTCCGGAAACCCGCTTCACGCAGCATCATAACATATTGATCTTCCGGAACCGCGCCGACGATACAATCTGCCCAGAGCTCAGGATTCATACGGCATTTCTCTGATATCTCGTTTTTCAGTGCAATATCGGAAATCTGAATTCGGCCGCCTTTCTTCAAAACGCGGAAGATTTCGGCGAATGCCGCTTTTTTCTCGGGTACTAAATTCAATACTCCGTTACTGGTTACAACATCGACTGATTCTTTTTCAAGAGAGATTGTTTCCGCGTTTCCTTCAAGGACATAAATATTGGTATAACCCGACTTATCAATATTCGCTTTTGCTTTATAGAGCATGGAATCTGTAATATCCAATCCGTAGACTTTACCTGTCGAGCCGGTCTTCAATGCAGCAATAAGAACATCAGTGCCGGAACCCACTCCGATATCCAGAACCCGATCACCCGGGCGTATCACATTTGCCCGGAACGGATAGCCCACCCCGGCAAACGATTCGACAGCCGATTTAGGAATAGCCTCGAGTTCTTTCTGTTGATAGCCGACATATTCGCATGCCCATCTGCCTGTGGGGAAGTGAAATGTTTTTGCCGGAAAAGATGCGACCTCGGTGTACATATCCTGTACCGCGTGGAAAATGCGTTCGCGAAATTCAGCTTTATCAGCAGTTGGTGCGACTATTGCCATGGTAAATCCTCCCGTTGTTAATAAATTCTAAATCCTAATTTACTAAATCCTAAACAATATCAAAATTCAAATGAAGCAATGTTCGAAACGTCAACAAATCAAGAAGTTTGGTGAATTGGAAATTTGGCAATTTGGATTTGTTTAGGATTTCGGATTTAGAAATTAGGATTTCAAGCATATATGTAATCCTAAAACTTGGTTATTATATCATCAACCCGTTTCCGGAGCCGGTCTGTTGATCTTCTGGCTTGTAAAGTTCGAAGACGGGATTTCAACAGCTTTTCGAATTCGACCCGGTCAAAGCAATGCCGGCACTTCTCGATATGCTGTTCAAATTCATCCCGCGAAACGTCTTCTATATGATTATCGATATAATCGAAAACACGTTTTAAAGCCTCCTGACAGCTGATATTTTTATGACCGGATTTTTTCATGACGATGTTCTCTTTTTCTTATTAACCCTCTTTCAACAGCATGGTCATATAGTTTTTTTTGTAGAATAGAACGTCCCCGGGCGATTCTGCTGCGCACCGTGCCGATCGGTATATCAAGCATCTTTGAAATATCATCATACGATAATCCTTCAACATCACAGAGTACCACGACAAAACGGAAATCGTCAGGGACTTCGGCAATTGCCTTTTTGATGTCATCTTCCAGCAATTTGTTCACCAGTTCGCGTTCCGGGTTTCCCCACCAGAGCAGAAACGGCTGTGAGACTTCGGTAAAAAGTGAAAAACGCTCATCTTCATTCTCGTTATTTTCATCGTATTCAATCGTTGCATACTTTTTCCGTTCACGACAGAAACTAATGAACGTGTTTCTGAGAATGCGGAAGAGCCACGGTTTGATTTTCCCGAGGTCCCGCAATGAGCGAAATTTCTCACATGCCTTCTTCACTGTTTCGGCGACCAGGTCTTCCGCATCGTTTTCATTGTGGCATAAATAATATGCCAACCGATGAAGATCATCAAGCAGCGGCAGTACATGGCTTTTAAATTGCCGTTGTTCCTCGTATGTCAATTTCATTACCAAGCACCCTACTAATTAGACGACGCCGGGAGATCGAAAAAGTTCCCGGCGATGATTAATAAACAAATTTCCGGTCAATATAGTTTAAAGCCGAAAAAAGCTTACTATTCTATCATATATTTTGAGTAATTTTTGTATCCCCGCTCGCCGGCGGGGGGAAAGGGTGTTCGGAATTGGACTGTATCCCCTTTAAATTCAACATATAGGGGGTACGCTTTTATATCAGATTTAGCACTTAGGTATATTAGAGTTGCTTACGATTATTCAACCAGCGCTCAATCGATGCCGGGCTTTCAGACGACCTTTTCCCGAGCAATAATCCTTCCACACCAATATCTTCGTCAAGATCACGCCAGTGAATTCCATATCCGGCGCCGCTGATTTGAAAGTTGGATCGTTCATGTATTAAATCTTATTATTTCTACGTTTTGGCACCCATTACTGCATGATAATCCGCTCGTCCAGTGGGGAAAGGGTTTGGTTGGCGCATCCTAAACGAACCGCACTGACGTGCGGTGTTACATAACCTGTCTCAGAATATCGGTATTAACATCACCCACAACCATACGACTGAAAGGTTATAAACTTTACTGCTATACTCTTAGAAACGGCAAAATTGCTCTGGCTACGACGTCCGGTGCAAACATTTCAGCACCGTGGTGCTGTCCCTCGAGAATACTTATGCGTGCATTGGGTAATGCAGATGCAACCGTTGCGGCGCTCTTTTTAAATGGCTCGGGGGTGGCACCTCCGACAAGCAGAAGGGCGGGGACAGTGACTGTCGCCGCCTGTTCAGGGTCGAACATTCGTTCTGCAGGAACACTCAATTCACGGGGGACAGTATGTGCAGCGGCGACTCGGTTCGGCCATGCGGAGTTTGAACGCAACTGCGCAATCTCTGCTTCGGATAAACTCACGATTTTCCGGTATGCGGTTGTAAGAATACCCTCCCGATCGTCGGCTGCCAGCATAGCGTTTAGCTGGTCGATAATCTCCGAAGGCACGAGATCGAGTACATAGCTTGTCGGAGGTTCGAATAATACCAGGCGGCGAATATTCTGAGTCAATCCTGCTGCGGCGATTGCGAAAGCCGCTCCTGCCGAACTGCCTACAACATAAACTCCTGACTGATCAGTTCGCGAAATCGCATCTACGACGGCGGCAACATCTTCGAACTCTCGTGCTACATCATATTTCGGATGGTCGCCGCTCGCACCCCGCCCACGACGATCCATTGCATAAACGGTAAAATGCGGCTCGAGGTACGGTCTTAATACATCCCATCTCGTATGGTCGCCGAGCGCCCCGTGAACCAGCAACAGCGGTGGACCGTCACCGCTTTTATAATAACCGATTGTAGTACCGTCTGCAGAGACGGCAACCTGAAGCTGGCGGTCTTTTATAGATTTTTCTTCAGTTTTCATCTTGTTGGTCTTTTGTTGATTATGGATTTTAGTATATTTATTCTATCCAGTAATAGTTGCTTATTGTTGCAATCCTGGTTGTTGCAGTTTACGTTCCCGCATCTCTTCTCGCTCTTTCGTAATATCCCGGTATCGTGTTGCGCATAAGGGTTCCCAATACTCGGTGATGCAGTTTCCGGTATGCCATTGAAACCGGAACCATCTTCCCTGCCGGTCGGTTAGGCCGGTTTAATGTTCGCATTCAGACGGAATACATTATCCGGATCGTATTGTGCCTTGACTCTGGCAAGTTGCTCATAGTTCTTCTCGCCGAAGCCTGCTACAACGCGATCATGTCCCTCGTCACCGATGAAGTTCAGGTACACGGCACCGCTGGCCCACGGCTTGAGATCGGTACGGATGGCACGCGCCCAATCTCGGCCTCGCTCATCGTCGGCGGGATCTTCCCACAGACCGAACGGATGCACGCACCATGGTGCCGAGCGCCAGGGGATCGGGTACTCGGCCGGGCCGCGAGTAATTGCTCCTCCCTGTGGAATCAGCACGTGCTGCGAGGGTGACGGCACGATCATGTCATGGGCGCGTTGGGCGAATAGCTCCACCGCCTCGTCAGGAAAGGCATCGAGGTATTCGACCGACCAGTAATTACGGTAACCCGGCGGGTCGTCGAGCATGCACTGCGCCTCAGCGTTAGATACTTCTACAACCATCTCACCTTCGTGTCCGAGTTTAAAGAGGGGAGCAGCAGTGTTGCGTGCCTCGGCTTCCGGACCGGCATAAAAGAGTAGAAGTGCGAAGGTGAGTTTGCCGACCAAAGCTTCGGGTACGAACTCCTCTTCGGGACCGGTGATATAAACAGCACCGCCGCCGACTTCATCAGGCGCGGTTTCAAGAAAGTCCCGGTAAGCCTGCAGCGTCTCAGTCCCCGATTCCGGCCGCCAGAGCAGGATGGCGACAGTAACTTTGGGCAGCTCGTGCAGACGGAAGGTGAACGATGTAGCCACACCGAAATTTCCGCCACCGCCGTGAAGCGCCCAGAATAGTTCGGGATTGTCTTTGTCGCTGGCTTTTATAAGTTCACCATCGGCAGTTACAATATCAACAGAGAGAAGGTTGTCACAGGCGAGTCCCATTTTTCGTGCAAGCCAGCCGTCGCCTCCGCCGAGCGTGTACCCGCCGACGCCGGTTGTGGATACGCGTCCGCCGGTCGTTGCAAGTCCGTATGGCTCGGTCGCACGATCGAGGTGACTCATCGTGGCACCCCCTCCAACGGTTACTGTTCGTTCTTCCGGATTTACCGAAGCTGCATTCATTTTCTTTAGATCGATAACGATGCCATTGTCAACGAGTGATCTGCCTGCGACACTGTGCCCGCCGCCCCGAACTGCAATTTCAAGACTGTTGTCACGTCCGAATTTAATTGCACGTTTAACATCTTCAACATCGGCGCACTGAGCGATGATACGTGGACGCCGATCGATCATTCCATTAAAGATTTTTCTTGTTTCATTATATTCAGCATCATCCTGCGTAATGATCGACCCCGAAAAATCTTTCTTAAATATATTAATTGAATCATTTACGCTTTTGGCTGTCATAGAAATTCTCCTGTATTCATGAATAGATAGAAAGTCTGATAATGGCCGGTTATATATAAAGCCAAAAATCACACAAATTCTTATCATTTTATTGTAGGTGGAAGCACTCAACAGTTTGTTTGCATTCCTGACTCAGGATGTGAAATTACTTATTCCATTGCATCCAACCGGCGGGCTATAGGATCGAAGATGGCCGGCGGCATTATACCGGCAAACCGGTGGTACCATGCTGCGATTGCGGGGAAGGAGTAAAACTTTTTTCGTTTCAGGATTGCACGGAAAATGCGGTCGGTAGCGGGTTCAAGTTCCATTCTCATGGGCTGGGGGATATCGGCTTTTTCGGTCATCTCCGTTCTGATAAAGCCGGCGCATATCGTGGTGAAATCTATATTCCATTTATAGAGACGATTGCGCATGGCTTCGAATTCCCGGTTTAATGCGGCTTTAGTCCCCGAATATCCCATAATTTTCGGATAAGCACGATATGCCGAATGACTGGAAATACCGACGATGTGTCCGCGCTGTCTTTCAATCATCTCCGGCAGTACTGCGGCTATCGAGTATATTGCTCCAAAAACATTGACTTGATAGGTCAGTTCCAATTTGTTAAGGTCTATTTTTTCTGCTGTTATCTCCTGACCGATACCGGCATTTGCAATGAGAAGATCTATCGGACCTAATTGCTTTCGTGTTTCTTCGATAGCTGATTGTGTCGCATTTTTGTCGGTAACGTCGCACTGAATTGCGATCGCCTGTCCGCCTGCATTCCGGATTTTCTCCGCTGTCGATTCAATTCTGCCGGTTCTCCGTGCCAATAAAGCGACTTTTACACCCGCACTTGCAAAGCGGTAAGCGAGAGCTTCTCCGATACCGCTGCTGGCGCCGGTGATGACTGCACATTCATATTCATTTTTCATCTCATCTCCTTTTTAACGGGAAGTTAATCCCGTTATCATTCTCCATTACTTCCGACCTGTATGTCAATCCCGACAACAGGTTCATCACCCACAACCCATGCATCATGCCCCGGCGGTATCATGCCGATATCGCCAGGTCCGTATTCTTCGACCCGGCCGTCATCATCCATCTGTACTGCAAACCGTCCGGATAAAATCATCCAAACAGGGTGTTCATACTGGCAGGTATCGGTTCCGATGATGGAAGGTAACGTTTCGGACCAGCGCCACCCTGGTTCGCACGTCAAACGGCTCACCGTGAAGTTGCCAAGATTGACACTTTCAATTATACTCTTGGGGAATTCTGCTCTTTCATCCGGATCGTTAAAACTCTTTTTGATAAATTCCGTTATGTGTAATTTATTCATCTTATTAAATGATATTATGTAAAGGTGAAAAATTAACCGCGAATCAACGCTAATGAACGCAAATATAAAATGTCTAACTTTGAAAGTCACTGTAATTAATTCTATATCAATCGCCTCGGTTACGCCCTGATGGCGACAGATTGCAAATATTCAGCTTCCACTATTGCTGCTCCATTATTTGCGTGGTTGTATTGCCGGATAACTTCCGTCATATCGTTGTAGAGTTTTTCCTGATCCCGTTGTTCCAGGTTCGCGAATGTGACAACAGTCGGCCCGAAGCTGGTTCGGTACTCTTCAACGAGATGCTCGATCGACCGGGCATAGAAGTTTGTCCGGAAAACTTCATTCTCGATGGAGCGTACCTCACTGCCGAGAAGCTCCTGTAGTCCGTCCTCAGTACCCCAGCGCATCGGTGGATTCAGTCCGGGAGGAGGCGGCATGTAGCGTGCATGGGCACCCAGTAAATCACTTGCATAGCCGTCGGGCGGCCAGGATACCAGACCGATTTTCCCGCCGGGTTTGCACACGCGAAGCATCTCCGAAGCTGCCTTCTCCTGATCGGGAGCGAACATCACACCAAAAAGTGAGATGACTACGCCGAAGCTGTCGTCGGGGAATGGGAGTTCCTGTACATCGTCGACCCGGAAGTCGGCGGCCACGCCTTCGGCATCGGCACGTTTACGAGCCTGCTCAATCAACGATGGGGCGTAATCGACGCCCACTACTTCGCAATCCCGCCTTGCCGCGACGAGCGCTCCGTTTCCTGTCCCGCAAGCAAGATCAAGAACGCGCTGTCTGGGGTGCGGATCAACGGTCCGGATCAGATCCTCACTCGTGTCCATGATTTGGAGGGCGATAGGTTGGTAACCGGCCGCGCCCCAGGTTTCCTTTTGTTTTTTCGTAATTGCCTGGTAATCTACTCTTTCATTAGCCATAATGTTAACCTCAATATCTTTAATTTTCGTTTATCTTTACCATTTCATTGGTTATTTAAAAATCCGTAAGCTCAGGATATTCTACACCGGGTTGACGCGTAAGATGGTTCCCGAGCATGTGATGTGCCCGCTCGACTCCCATCTCGATGCCCACGACGAGCCCCGTACGGAAGTGATAACCATTGTAGATGCGAGATAACTTGCAGTGTTCTACTGCTTCGTCGATCGTATCGTAGGAACGCGCGGCGGGGGTCCCCCGGGGAACGCTGCCGGCTTCACGCGTGTACGGAATGTTCGATGAACCGAAAACGTCTTTGAGCACCACTGCGCCGCCTGCACACAGAGTAGAAAGCGCCGCCGGATAGTCGGGATGTGGGGCGGTCGTCATCTCCGGTTCCCAGTCGGGATCGGGCTCTGTTGCCGGATTGCCGTCCCGGTCCGCATTACGAATCGCCGTGTATGGTCGCCAGAATGTATACTCGTACTTTGCGTCAAACACCGAGATCAGTCCGTCAAAGTTATCGATCGCAAGGAGTGCAAATAGCCGGGCTGCACGCCACAGGTTGATGTCCTCCGCCAGCACGCGAGTGCGGGAGAAATCGGGATAGGCGACTGTCGGGTATTCGGCGAACCAGTACCCGATGTGGGTCTGGTCGTCCGTTCGCTCCTCACTATTCTTTCGGCCAAGCCGTTTTACTTCCTCGAACTCCCGGGCGTATACTTCGCTGTCGAGAGCCGGTGGTGGACCCGGTCGAAACTGATCGGGTGACGTCATACTCAGCGGCTCCGTTTCCGGCCAGCCGGTACCGATGGGTTCTTCAAAGGGAGGTGTGATCCTATATTCACCCGGCTCGCTGCCCGGAGTAAATTCGCCAATTGAATCGTAACCGGAATCCTCCCGAAGATCTATAATAGCTTGTGCCGACTCACTGCCAATTCTGATGCCCTGTTCCTTTTTACTTCCCCCGGGTACACGTTCCAGCCATTTTCGGTGAAGTTCGGCGGCTGACTCTGCATGGTCCGGAAAGATCTCCACCATCACATCATGGGCGGCCTGTGACGCGGCAGCTATTGGATGAGCTTCACCGGCTGTGTTCGTGTAGGCGTATTGATCATAAACCGGGACAATGGCATTGAGTGCGTCGTGAACGGCCAGGTGCATAAGCGGAACGGCGCGATTACCGAGCAGGGTCTGAAATCCATCGACTTCAGCAGCTGTGGATACTATCAGTTCGTTCCAATCGGTAATGACTTTTGCTTCAGGATAATCGAGTAGATTTGATCCGTGTCTCCCCGGTCGTTCGCTGTCTTGAAATGCATAACCTGTCAGCATCCATCCGGTACATAGCATTAATATTAATGCAAACCTCACGTTGAATCGAAAAACATATCGCATATGATTCACTCCTCTCTACTTTAATTTTTGAAATTACATAACGTGTTCAATTAGTGACTTAAAGTTCTCGCTTTCCTTCTTCCAAGTGGTGCAGCCAGACAGCAAATTGTGTGTAGTGAATGTCCCGATAAATACACCTACCGAACAATATCAAAAAATCGTATTAGTTCATCGGCAACTACTTCGGGTTGAAGGTGCGGAGCAAAGTGACCGACATCTTCGATTTCTACCACGGTCATATTATCAATATGCTCGCCGAGATATTGTGCGCTCTCAACGTACCAGTCTGTAGGTGTTTCTGATGCATGCAGATACAGAACAGGTACTCCTATATGTTCCAGTATAGATGGTTGAGTGGGAGTGGGACCACCCAATTCAGGATCGGGAGCTTGTTGCATTTCCCGGATTGTGATAGGAACATTCACAGCCCAGACGTCGAATATTCCCATTTCAGAAAGCTCGTTCAACTCATCGTCATTGGCAACCGGTTCTATGATAGACCGTGCGGCGTCAGCCATCCTCCCGTCGGCAGCTGCTGCAAATGCATTTTCAGCGGACTCAGCAAACCGTACTGCATGTTCATCGCCGATAACATCGAACACCGGCCCTTCGTATATGGCGACAGCTCGTATCGAAGCGGATTGCGCTGCAGCTGGAATAGCCAGCGTGCCTCCGAGCGAAAATCCCATAAGATACACCGGTTCACCGACGCTCTCCGCGAATGCAACTATGTCTTCCACGAGCCGTTCAATTGGATAGTCCGGTTCAGACGGCTCTCCACTCAAACCACGACCGCGCAAACTCATTACGTAACAGGTATAGTTATCGGTAAGGTAAGGCAGCAACGATTCCCACGTTGAATCGTCTCCGAGGCCGCCGTGAACAAGTACGAGCGGCGGACCTTGCCCGAGTACACGTCCGGCAATTTCAGTACCATCGTCCGATACTGTTCGGTGAATACGTTCATCGTTGTAATCACTTGAATGCTGTGCCGTTCCTGATAATGTGACTAATAAAAAGATTAAAAATGCTATTGAGATAATCATCGGATAATTCATATACATACCTCCCTACTCACTGGCTGAATTACAATGATCTTGTATCTTGTTCCGGAAGCCTTTCCGTCAGTTTCTTCAGATTCTCACATTCTTCCTTGATATGCTGTTTCACCGCTTCAAATTCCTTCCGGTTCAACCGTCTCCCTATCGGACCGATCCGGATATGAATTTCCTGACTGAATCTGCAACCTTCTTCTTCAGGATCTATACTGAAGACCATCCGGGGGAGAAACCAACGAAGAAGCCGGGTTGTAGGTGCGAACTCAAAATACTGATTACCTACAACCCGGGTATATGCAGCTCTTTTCTTAAGAAGTTTACCGTCTATTTTTTCCTCAAATTCAAATACGACACCCTCATTAACGCCGCTCCCTTCAATCCATTGAAACCGCAAATGGCCGGGATGCCAGCGTGTGTAGTTGCTTTCCATATCTTCGAAAAACCGGAAAATAGTTTCCGGAGTTGTCCGGATCCATATTGATTTTTTGAGGATCATGTGTAACTTCGGTCAACAATATTTCTTACCGGAGCGCCGTAGCCCGTTCCATCCCTCTTTCGGCATTGCGCCGGTTCGGTGTTCTTTCGAGTGATTTTTCATATGCCCGTAACGCCTCATCTGTGCGTCCTTCCCTGAGAAGCAGGTCTCCATACAGTTCACGTACCGGAAGAATCTCGCCGGGCGTGATCGGGCTCTTATCCATCGATTCTTCAAGCTCGGCTGCTTCTCGCATAAGCGTTAATGCTTGTTCTGTTTCGCCTTTTTCGTATAGAGTCCACGCTTCAACTGCCTGACCGAGTGCTTTGTTCATGTATCCCCAGTATTCGTTGCCGGCATCGAAGAGGGATTTTACATACCCGCTGATTTTTTCCCTCTCGGTTTGTGCGAGATTCAGATCGCCGGTACGTGCTGCCCCGAGACCGCGTGCGTAAGAGAACAGTGCCATAGCTTCGGGGTAGTTTTCCCACGGAAGAACTTCGGGTTTACCCGGTTCAAGTTCGGCTGCTTCTTCCCATTTTCGCTGTTCGAGGTAATAGCGAGCTTGCGGTGCAGCGAGATTATAACCTGAAAACGGTGCCGCATATACTTCATCGACATTCTGCACTCTTTCAAGTGTTTCCCGTGCCTTTTCACGATCACCCATCTGCAGATATGCGTACATCGCATAATCCAAAGCGTGTACGTAGTGGGCTGAGGCGTGATCATCGAAATCAATCTGGTTCCATGCAGCTTCTGCGGAGCGTTCGTTCCAGTCGGCAGTTTCTTCCCATTTTCCCAACCGGACAAAAATATGGCTCGGCATGTGGAGTGCATGGGGTGTCGTGGGTGCCAGTTTATCGTACTCCCGTGCATATTTTAATGCCTTGTGTGCAAGTTCGGAACTATCGTATGCATGAATAATATAGTGGAACAGACCGGGATGTTCGGGGTGATTTTCAAAGTACTCCTCCATCAACGCTCCTGCCATTCGCTCACGGCTGTAGTCGTGTTCTTCATCTGGTGAGAATTGCGCGACTGCATAGCAGACTTCCGCCAGACCGTAAAATGCCGCAGCATCGACATCATCCGGATATGCTTCGTGAATTTCACGTTGTGCCGGTTTCCATTGCTCAATACGCGCCACGTGATCTCTTGTCCGGCTTTCCTTTGGCGGATACGGATCGGTGAAGAATGCGTCCACCGCAGCGATGTATTTCTGTTCACGTTCCGTTGGCGCACCTAATTCTTTTGCTTTCTTTACAGCTTTCTTACCCCGCTCCATTCCTTCATCCGTTGTCGGATGCCAGAGCGGCTGGAAGCTCGACATTGCGATTCCCCAGTATGCCATTGCGCAGTTAGGATCGGCTTCTGCCGCCGCTTTGAACTCAGGTCGTGCTTGTTCATACATCATGTGATGTAAATGAGCGAGTCCCGTTTCGAATCGCTCCTGTGCGTCATCGTTACAGGAGATGGGGAAGTGCACCTCGCCGTGTTGGTGTTCTTCTCCGTGGTCGTGCATGGTTAGCCCGGATAGACTCATTGCGGTACCGACCACCAGGATGATCGCAGTCATCCACACTTTTGATTGATTATTATAAAACATAGAAATCCTCCCTTCGGGAATGTTATGAAGTTATTTTTTATTTTAGCACTCTTTGAATATGATGCCGGAAAAATTTATTAGATATTGTAACGCGAATCGCCGATTCGCGTCACAAATACTCACAATATAAATGATATTCTTACACAGTCTATGCTGCTTTACCTGACTTCTTCAGTTAGATACTGTTGGCTCCCGGCATATGTCTTTAATATATAAAGCCAAAAATATCCTTGATGTTTA
>SL_3KL_010_SEDDRAFT_10003368_pt1 | contig 14518 bp, 21 predicted proteins | sample SodLakKL_010_SED_2_FD_10381 | JGI IMG/M metagenome (IMG submission 10381)
TAATCAATATCAATTAATTTAAAATTACCTGTTGTTGGGTCGTACATAATATTATCTTGATATATATCTCTATGATGTATATCAATTGATTCAAGTTCTTCAATTCCTGCAATAACATCATTAATAATATAATCAACCGATTCAGCTATTGGTACGTCTTCTTCTTCAACGACTTTATATATACTCCCCATCTCATATACTTCATGGAAAAACATTGAATCACCATAGTTATCACTGAGATAAAGTATAGCGTTCCATTCATCTTCATCTAATGGTTCTAATTTTTCCATAACTATAAGATGACAACCAAATCTTTCAGGATAATTAATGTCTATATCTTTTTCATAATATACTTTAACTACATTATCAAAATTCTTATTTATTAATTCTTCCCAAACGGGAGACCAATCATGTTGAATACGTATTACTTTTTCAGGGTGTTCTTTAATACTATACACATTCGCATATGCACCCTGACCTATAAATTTATAATCATCTGATATATTATCTAAATTTATAGTCAAATGTTTTTCAATTAATTTTGATATTGAGTCAATAGATGCCTCAATTTTGTTTTCTTTTATTAATGTTTTAAGGCTCATGACAATTGTTTATTAGCTTTTATAATAACTTCACTTAAATTTTTTAGGTTATGTTTATTCATCATGTCAACGAATGCTTTAATAAGTGCTCGTGCAGATTCATATCTATCCGATCTATAATTATGAAAGAATGAACCTATTACAGACTTTTTCTCTTTCAATCTCCAATCATCGAGTTCCGTTACACCATAATTATAGCGACTGTAATCACTCTCAGCTTCTTTCATCCTATCATTAAAATAATCTTCAGGTGAATCGTAGTCCCCATCTTTACTATAATATTTTTCAAAATTAGAAATAAACGTTTTATTATTTAAATATTCATCTTTAAAACGGTTGAATATACCCTCATCAATTAATTTTATAATTACCACAACATCCCAATCAATAGGTGATCTATCCTCTCTTTGTTCTTCCTGTGTCTCTTCCAACCCCAATTCTTCAAACTTTACTGTATTATCTGTGCGATTATCCCAATCGACTCTATCCGTATAATAAAATATATCTAAGTTTAATTTATTAGCGTATTCATTAATTTTAATTAATAAATTATGGTATTTTTCATGTTTTATATCACTATCTGTAACTAAAATATCTATTCTTCTAATATATTTAGATGCATTAGGTATTTCATTCTCATTGGTTACTAACCGATCTTCCATTTCATTATTACGTAACATCTGATCTCTATTATCGGGGAAAGCTACGGGATCTCTTGGAGCATTCCAATAATCTACAGGTATAAATTTATAGTTTTGATTTAATAATCTGCCATCAATTTCTATCCGTACATACCGAATAAAACGAGCATAACCTAAATTGCCAAAACCTGAACGTTGAAATGACAAGAAATAAAATTTACCTCTACTATGATGTTCATCAGTAGCTGTACCCAATACATTAGATGTATTGAATTTATTATCCCGTAAGATTTCCATTAGATTATTATATCTTGTAAAATGGAATATAATATCTGTGGCAATTTCGGTAAGTAATTTCTGTAGTGACATGTAATATGTTTTTTAATATTCTTTAATTAATTATTTGAGACTCTGTATATTAAAAATAAATTTTTATTAAATAAAGGGTATAATTTGGTTGACTTTAATTTATTTAATTTTTATATTACGTATAGATTAAAGGATAACACAAAACGGAGAACATTATGGATATGAAAATTGAAACCGCAAAACAATTACTCAGCTTAACTCGTGGATCAGAAGAAGTAGAATATTTTGAAAAAAATGCTACTTATGCTTCTAAAGTATATACTTCAGAAGAAGACTTTTTTAACTCGCCAGAACTCGCTGAAATTTATGATGTATACAGTCCAAAAGAATTATTCAGATTCAAAAGTGTAGCCAAAAAAAGTGAATTTATACGAGCTTATGTAGAAGAAGTTGATCCTACAACAAATTATGGAAGAAATTTTAAACTGTATAGAGTATACAAAGCTGACGGTATTAAATTTCTTAATGAAGTAACAGCGGGATCTATGATATCTTCACAACCATTTCAATCGGTTATTGATTATGATGATGGATTTTTAAAATTGGATATTTTTATTGAAAAAGGGGAAGAACAGCGTCAGTATCTTAGAGATAATTCTGATTATATTACAGTAATGTAAAACATTATATAAACCCCTCGAATTCGGGGGGTTTTTTATTTGATTAATAATAATTAAATATGTATATTTGAATTAAGTTTAATAGAAAATGTTATGAAATTAAAAGATTGGAGTCCGATAAAGAATGCAAGTTGGGTTAATAAAGAAACTCAAAAGCATATGAAAAAAGAAATTAAACGAGAATTCTCCCAATTTTCATGTAAACAGCGTATTGAAGAACAAAGAGGCGAGCCACTTAGAGATGATGATGAACAGGGGTGGTTTGATTTTTTGGATGCACTTCATAAAACAAACTTTATTCAAAAATATATATATTCGTTTGTTGAACTTGAAGATGGCACATTGATTGGTTTTAACGAAAACCCTGTACATGGATGGAGCTTTCCAGTAGGTAAATGGGATAAAAATAATAAATAACGGTTCGGCGCATAACGGGTGCGCCACTAACTTAACAATAACTGAAATACAATCCGCATCCCGTTGATGCGCTTGTTATGTAACCGGAATTTAATTATGGACTTAAATAATGACCCAATACATTTGAAGCAGGTAATTTTCAAGTTAGAAAGTGAGCTTGAAGATGTAAATGTCGAAAAAGCCGAACAACAGCTAACAGGATTTATTCACGCAAAAAGAGGGTACAACTTAACCACCCTTGTCGATTCAATGGGGTTGACTGAAAAAGAGTGGAACAACATAAAATTCAATGCTTCGATTTTAGGATTAAACGAAAATGAAGTTTCTGAGATTGATGAGTATTTCAAAAAGTAGGGTACATAACTATGATATTATTAACTAAAATATTTTTATTTATAACGGATCGGCACTGTGCTGTCAGGCGTTACTTTTTTGAATTATAAACTAAAATACGAATCAGAAGCATGTCAGCACGAGTGCTTTGTTAACTACACGAACTATGAAAAAGACAGTAACTGTAACTATGGAATTTGATGTAACTATACCCGATAACAAAATTCCTGAAATATTGGATGATTATAGGGCGGGAATAGCAAGTAATGGAACCGAAGAGGATTTATTTAAAGCTGTTGCATACCAAAACGGAGTACATGGATTGAACTTTGTTGAAGGTGTTGGAGACCTGAAAGAAGAGGGTATAGTTTGTGAGGACAACTGGCGTGAAGAAGAGTGTAGTTAACAGTTATTATAGTATTAACATTTATATCTATACAGATATATTATTCAAAACAAGCCATAAAAAAATATCCACTGTTTAAAAATAATAAATGGTATTATTTGGTTGATTGGGAATATATTCTTATTTTATTTATTATTGTCTTATTTTCATTCGGAATGGGTATTTCATTATAATTTTAAATAAATAACATTATGGAACTTTTTATAATAATAGGTATAGCGGTTTTAGTAATTGAAATTATAATTGGTAAGGCAGAAGAAAGTAGGGAGGTTACATTCTTTGGTATATCAGTCGGGGGGATTTTATCAATTATATATATGTTATGGTTTTTTACCACTGAACCAACAACAGAATACTATTTATTACATCCATCATATAATAGTCAGGGAGAAGTAACTCGTTTTATTGTTGATATAGACGGTGAATTTAAAAGTTACGATCCTATATTTATATTGGATAAAGATATATATATTGAAGTTAAATATCCACGTAAAGGATCACTTTATAATAAAAAGCAAATGTCCTTTGTAATAAAAGGTGATAATGATGACTACGACTAAAGAAGAACTACTTGAATACTTGAATACTTGAAAGAACAGCTTGAAGAAGAACAACATACCTTTGCTTCTTGGGATGATGGAGAAGAGGAAAAAGAGCGTACAGCACAAAATATAATGAAGCTGAGAAGATTCATAAAATGGGTTGAACTACGAAAATTAGTGGACATATAACATACTATAAGTGAATATTTAAAAAATGTTGACTTTAATTTATTAAATTTTTATACTACGTATAGATTAAAGGATAACAAACGGAAAATATTATGAAAACTATTACAAAACAGGAATTAATTGAACGACTTCTTAATACAAAAGGTACAACTATTATATCTGTAGAAGCATCTACAAATCCCCGACTATTAAAAACAGATAATCCATACTGGGATAAAGAAAATAAAAAATGGAATATCACAAAACTGTCTTATGTTAATGGAATGATCGGATGGATCTATACTAACTCTGTAAATAACCAAAGATCACGCGAGGGAAAATCAGAAGATTTTCAGGCTCATAAAAGACGGTGGGGAAAAAGAATCAAAGGTACTCCTTTGGTTGACCACAAAGGTAACAAATATCTTGAACTGAAGGTCGAGAATCACTATAGGACAGTATATCTCGATGCAGACGGGTATCCAGTCGACGAAAGAGACTTAGAGCCTTACAAGCAAAATTCTAAACCTAAATCAAGACAAGGTGTAGAGAAAGAAGTTGTCCTTCGAGATTATAAAATTGATAGTATTGAAACGATTACTCTGGGTGGAGAAAAGTATAAGGTTATATAAGAATCCGTTTTGTGAACGTGTGGTGGGGGTTGATAGCCTCCATCACTCTTTTAATAAATTTATAATATAATAAAAATAACATGAAAACAAAATCACATGAACATATTGGGTTTACTTTTACATCAATTAATTTAGGTAAAGCATTTATGAAAGATTTATCAGAAATAGGTTTTCCTACTGATTATGATAATTCAGAACGATTTACTATGATTGCGTGGTATACATCGTCTATTTCAACAGGTTATACAATGTGCCAAAACGAATCAGCAGTATCTAAAAATGCATATACTATACTTGATTTAGATACAGAATATCAAGTAGCACTGGATTTAATGAAAACATTATATGAAACTGATAAAAAAGTATTTAATAATTATAAATATGAAATTACAGTCAATGATATTATGTTTTATCATGAATCTAATAATAATTTAGATTTTCAAATTGGAAAAACTTTTTCTGAAAATATATATACCTTTTTAAATTGTTTTTCTAAAGATATTACAATAGAACAATTAATTAATGATTTAGAAAGAATCCATGGAAACTTTTAATTTTACAGATGAAGATTTAAGGGAATTTTTAACTGGTGAAGCAGGGATTACACCTATTTTTTCCTCCGAAAAAAAATATAGAGAATATGTTAATAGCTTGGGTGATAAATTAATAGAAGATACATATACCGATTCCTATATAGCCCATTTCCAAAATATTCGTATATTAGTAGAAAAGGCTAAATTATTTATTTATGATAACTGGAAAAAAGTTGATGATTGGTCTGAATTAGAAATAACCCTGTTTGATACAGATAATAAAGTTGAGTTTTATGTCTATAATAATGAAGAAGAATATAATGAATGTATATATCACGGTCAATTAAATGAATATTTTAAAGAAATAGAAGAAGAAAATAGAAAACGTCACAATCCAGTTAAAACAGTAGACGATGTTGTATTGGATTTTATGGATGGAGATTTATCTATTACTATAAATGGTATTGATTTTTTATTTATCAATATATATGCTATAATGACAATATCCAGTTACATTGAATATAAATTAAAAGAACAGGAATAATTAATATGAGTCATCAGGCGGGTATTCAATTAGAAGATTTTATTAGTGAAATATTTTTTATATTAGATGAAAGTGGTAAATATGGTAGTTCATGGGTACGATCATGTATTAAATCGGATTTATCTAATAAACCATACAGCCATTATACAGTAATAAATGATAACGATTTTTTAACCATTATTAATATATTTGAATTATATCGTAATGATATAGAAGAATATTTATTAATATATGATGAAGAAGAAGATGGTTCATGGAGGGATTTCAAATATTATGTTATTCTTCCCTTATTACCTGAAGAATCTATAGACATAGCAAATAAAATACTTGCTAAATACAGAGACTAATATTATATTGGTGTAAAGTTAATTAAAATAGAGAATATTATGAATACATTTGCAACCGCATTATTAATATTGTTTGTTTCCTTATTATTATTCATATTAATGGGGTCGTACAAATTAGGAAAAATAATTAAACAAATAGAAGAAATTGATGAGTAGAAAAGGAAAAATATATAAACTCTTACAATGGTATCCCTGTTTATCGGATAAAATTAAAGAGGAGGATATTGTAGAATTACCAGAGTCTACAATTATTTATAGTTATATGCATAAATCTGGCGCAATGATAGATAGAAAAGAAGTAGAAAATAATCCTAAATTTTGGAAAGAAGTAAAAGAAAAAGAAGAGGATTATTATGTAATAACATATATTGATAACGAAGGATTTTTATACAATAGAGATCATAGTAATCTATATAAACGAAATGATGGTAACTCTTATTTATATAAATTAGACCTGTTAGAAAAAATAGATAGTATTAAAATAAATACGATAAAGAGATTATCTGATGGCGAAATATTTGAAATTGGAGATAAAGTTATCCAACCAAATTGTAAAACAAATACATTTACTATTGATGGATTTATATTAAATTGTAATGATAAGCATTTATTAGCTACTGGCGGTAATGGTGGTATCGATATAAATAAGATAGAACATGTAAAAGAAACTGATTATGAAGTTCTCAGGCTTATGAAAGGTGGTGTAGTTTATAATAAACATGCTAAAAATTTTAATAAATATCTCGAAAAACTAATAAAATTTTGGCAGTTAAAAGGATTATAGATAGTGAAATATTTGAAATAAATGATTTTAGACTAAAATCTGAAAAACCTTTTTATGGAACAAAAACAATCTATACTATCCAAGGATTTGATAATAGTAACCCAGATTATTTACAAGTCGATCTTAATACAGGCGGGAAATTACCTATAAATGCAATTACTCATGCTGAAAAATTATTTACAACTGAAGATGGTGTAGATATATTTGAAGGGGATGGGTGTTATGTTATAGATAAAGAGCACCTTTCAATGGCATATTATACAATGGCAACAGATTCACATCATGGCGCATTATGGATTCCTCATAAGAATGTTTATTTTATACATAAAGTAAATGCTGAACAATATATAAAAGAGCATGAAAAAAAGTATAGTATGAATGATGTCAAGAAAGCTATTAGAAAATCATTTGGTTGTAGTAGAGATTATGATACAATAAAGAATGGTATAATAGATAATTTATAAAAATAGAATATATCTTTCTGGCGGTAAGGTTGATAATCTTATCGTCATCTTTTTAAATTTTCATAATAAGAAAATACTTCTCTTTCTAATTTAATTATATCAGTACCCGAAATACTTGTTAATTTATTTAATATTTTTATAATATTACTTGTACCAATAGAAGCAAGTAAAATTTCTATTATTTCTTCATCATCAAAATTATCTTTTTTATAACTTATATAATTATCATAAAATCGTTTATTTATATCTATTTTGTCTTGAGGATATTTATCTAAATATTCAATATATTTATCTAAAGCTTTTATTATTGTTTTAAATGAGCCTTTAGGAATAAAATCTATCCATAAAAGTCGAGAATCAACTTCTTCACTTATTTCATCTGAAAATGAATCTAAATCATAAAAAAACTCAACTACAGAAAATTTATATTCAGTATCATCGTAGACAATTAATCCCACCATATCCGTAAATAATTGTATATCTATCATATTAAAAAATTCTTCCATTGCAGGGTCGTCCTCTTCATCCATAAATAGAATGTCATAATATGACCAATGGAATTGAAATTTTCTTTTTACAGAACCTTTTTCACGAATTAATATATAAAGAGGAGAATCTTTCTTATATGATTCAAATGTGCTTGGATCTCCATCGTCAACGGCTGTACACCAATTAGTTCCACTTCCCCAAAAACAAGATGCCCTGTGTGTTTCAGGTTTAATTATTTTCCACCCGTTATCATCATAAAGTATTTCACTTTCTTTCATAATAACTTCTTTCTTTGTACCTAAAAATTCAGGATCATCTAAATATGGTTTAACTAAATTAAATAATTCACTTGAATTATATTGATTAATGTCAGCCTCTTTACCTGATATTTTATTTCTATCTTTAAGTAATTGAAATATACGAAGGTTACGTCTTATTTTACCACCGTCTTCGTTTATATTATTCTCGATATATTTTAAACTATGTGGAGAAAAAGATTCTGAAGTATTTTTTAATGTGTTAAATATTTCGTTAATAAGCCAATTTGCATACTTTTTATTTTTTGTTGGATCAGCTTCTAATATAGAATCTAAAATATCTGAAAATGTTAAAGGTGAAAAATACCTTTCAAATCCATCTTTTAATGATAAATGATTTAAATCAGTTTTTGATATTCTTTCTTCCATATAAGATAAAAAATCAGGTTTAATATCTTTTAAATGTTTGACATATGTATTAAATAATCTATTTTCTAATGCATCCCTTTTAGCCTTAGATACTACTTCCGATATGATATATTGTAATAATCCCATGTTATTTAAATAATTCTGATTGTTCTACATCTTTCGTTGGTATATCTATTGATTCTAAATATCCGTTTGAAATTAGATAATCACGTAATTTATCTTTATATGCTTCTGATGGCTCAGATCCTAATAAATAATGTAATAATATTTCTTCTGCATATATCTCTTCTTCTTTTAAATTAGACAGATGTTCTCCCAGTTCTTTTAAAGCCTCATACACATTTCTATTATCGCCATCAAATTCATAATCGTTAATTCTTTCATCAATATTCATATACACATTGTCAGCCGTTACATAATTTAAAAACAAATTATCTACGTCATCATAATAATCATCTATATAAACATAATTTAAATAATATATTTCCTCATCTTGTATTATAAAACCACAATAGCTAAAAAACGAGTGTATAAATTCTTTAAATTCCCTGACAATACCAACATCAAGATTTCTCATATCACTTTTTATAGAACTATCTGTTATATTACTAATATCTTTTTCAAATGAAGGATCTAATTCTAATTTTCTATTTAACACAGATTCAATAGTATGATCTCTATTATTTGATACTAACCGTTTATATTCAGACGGGTTTTCTTTTACTATTTCTATAATAATTTTATTTACTTCCTTTTTAGATAATTTATTGATAAATGATATTGGATCAGTTTCCATTTCAAAACCAACTTCCATATACAAAAAATCTATTAAATCTTTTATATTATCAGATAAATAATACTCTTCTATTTCAGAAATTATAGAATTTGAAATGAGTTTTACTTTAACCTCTTCACTATCAAACTTAAAAAAATCATCCATACCATGTACAAATGATGGTTCATAAGCATGTAATAAATGGAAGAAATCATTATCATAAAATTCTTCTATTTGCAAACATGATCCATATCCACACTTTTCACGTATTAATTCATTTAACTCTTCTAATGCGTTATCATCTTCACCATCATCAAATAATCGCTCTGCTTTATCAAATCTTGAATAATTTTCTAACTCTGGATATTTTTCTCGCACTTCTTCATATATATCGGAGGGTAAATCATCAACATGAAAATCATCCATTCGATTATATTCAGGTTGATATGATTTAAGTTGATAATCGCCCTCGTTTGTAAACAGCCATTCTATATATGGTGTATATTTATTTTCGGGTTTTTTATTATGTAATCCTTTTAATTGGTAATACATACCATCATAGTTAAAAGCTACTGAAGCTCTATATTTACCTTCTGCTGTAACAAGTTGAAGAATAGTATCTGCATCTGTTTTGCCACAATGACCCATAATATCACCCAACTTTGAGCAGTCACTTTCATGTAAATCTACCCACACCGCACCATCATCAAATGTATGAATAACTTCTGCATAGGGGGCAACTTCGGTTATTTCTTCAGCTAAATCAGAGGCATCTAAAGAATCGTGCCATTGAGTAGCTTGTTCAATAGCTTCATCCCACGTCATTTCTTTAAGGTTAGGCGAGGGTGTTACTCTGGAAGCCCAATCTTGTATATTTGTCCATTCGCGTATCACTTTTTGTGTATTTTCTAATGTATAAAATTCACGTAGGTTAGTAGACGGTTTATTATCTTCTTTAATAATACTTATAAACCTATCAAAAAGCTGTTTGAGATATGTATAATCTGTTTCACCAAGTTCGGTATGAGAGGGTATATCATCATACATATTCATATAAGAACGGGTTATATTAGCTCCCCATATTTGAAATTTTTTAGGTAGATTTTTTAATACCCAGTCTGCCGTATCTTCAGGTAATCCAATCTTATTAATAATTACATTTCGCTTTCCTTCAGTAAGTATGTATTGTAATAAACTCATTCTCCCTTATTTAAAAACAAAATAGAAATCTCCTATTCTTGTGAAATATTCTGATTTGGTATTTGGTACATATCTGCCTATATAATCTTTATCTTGACCTGTAGATGTGAAATATGCTTGTTGTTCATCGTATTGTTTAATCATTACCACTTCCTGATCATACTTTCTACCCAGAGAGATAATATCTTTTCTTAATTTTTCAGCTTTATCAGGTTCAGCCCATACCATAAAACTTGTTTCTTCTACTTCTACCTTCTCACCATCCCCAGTCTCTTCAATAAAACCCCCGTAGGCTTTCGTAAATTTGTACGGGAGCGCTTTAAGATCTGATTTAAGGCTAAGGGTCTTCTGGGTATTTTGCTCCTCTGTACGCTCATTTCTTTCGGCTGATATAATAGCTACTTCTTTTTCAGCAAATATAGCATTAATATCATTAGGTATTAATTGATGAACTTCATTATTACCTGTTTCCATATCACTATCCTCCTTATGTTTTGAAACTGTTATTGGTTCAAACCAAGCAACAATTTCCCGTTTTGGTTTATAATAGATTCCTTTAAATCCTCTATTGTGGATAGTACGTAACAATTCATCAAAATTCAAGGCTCCGTTATTCCTTTCTCTGATTTCTTTTTTAATTCCTTGTGGATCTTTTAATACGTCGTATATAGAATTGACAGAGACATCTACTGAATAAAATGTTTTACCTCTAAAAAACCTTTCCTGATCTTTTTTATCTACATAGAAAAATATACGTGGATAATCTGTAGCTCGTTTATCAGCAGTAGTAAATGAATGCTTACCGAATTCGTCAGGTGATAGTGTCAGTTCTTCTTTATCTACTGATGTATAATGATATAGAGTAATGATATTATTTTCGGCATGACTCTGAATTGATTCTCGTAATATTTTTAATAATGCCATTTTTATTTCGTTGTGAAAATCTGTATATTTATAGTATTAATTACTAAATATTAATTATTAGAAATATCATATTATGAGTAAAATTAAAACAGACGGTAGTAAAGTCACAGAATTGGTTTATGATTATTATATGGAAAAGAAGAAATACAAATCTCAATATGATATTATCATTACAAATATGGTAGAAAAGAGATTGGTTACTAAAGATAATATTCTTGAACGGGAATATATGATATATCATTTAACTGTTATCAAACGTAATTTTATTATGATGCCAAATTACTATTGGGAATTCGCTGAAGATTGGTTTGATGCGAATGATGAAGAAGATGATATGAATATCATTTATGAACTAACTAAATTTTTCCGATATATTGATATTGAGATTCGTAATATAAAAGGTATACCCGATTATATTTCTTTATAAGGTGATTGGGCTATTATACCTTTTAAATAAAAAAACCCTAATAAAAATTAGGGTTTATTATATTATTCTATTTCAATTTTTCTTTTAAATGTTTCTTCTTTTTCATTTAATATGATATATAACATACCATTTTTAAATACAGCATTTTCTATATCAATAGTATCGGGATTTATAGTACATGAATAAGAATATAAATCGTTTACTTTATATTCTTCATCATGTTTTTCAGCAGTCACTATTAATTTATTACCTTGTATAGAAAGATCAATGTCATCTTTATTATATCCAGCTAAAGGGATTTCTAATCTTTTTTTACCTTCATCAGATTTTCTTATTTTAACATCTTTATTTGTATACATATCCATTCCAAACGAATTTAATAATGGATCATTAAAAAAAGAATCAAATATACTATTAGTTCTTGTTAAAAAATTATCAGTATGTCCGTTGTTTCTTTTAATTAATCCTGTCATAGTTTCATAATTTTAATTAATATTTCTGTTTATATATAATATTACAAATACTATNCCAAAATTATTTATAATACTNATCAAAAATCATTTGATTTAAACCATAATCTATAATCACTATATGTTCTTCATTATCCCGTGTAACCACACCATATGAACTAATACGATCTAAATCATTTATACCCCCAATCATATCATAATTTAATACAAACTGTTCAAAGTCATATAAAAATTCATAGTTATTCGTATTTAAATCGGGATCAATAGTTTCTATATATCTTTTGGATCCCTTATGATACATTCCAAAAGCAAAAACAAAGTCTGTAAAATCATCCCAATCAATACCTGTTATATCTCTAAATTTAGATTTTATTAATTTCTCTGCTTTTTCAGATATAATAAAACTATAATTTTCTGCACAATAAAATACTTTTGCTACCATAATTTGTGCATAAGTATCTCTTCCTATATTACATTCTAATTCATTCTGTGTTATTCCTTTTTCATTATAAGCTACTTTGATAACCATATTATCTTTATATTCATATACCTGTCTGGCTGATCCCGAAGAGATCTTAGTAAATTTATCGTCAGCTTTCCTTTTTAATTGAGCATAAACAATTCGCTCCCTGTCAATTCGCTCAAGATCTTCTAAATCTTCTTTGTTTGCTAATTCTAATAGTAACTTTGTTAAATTGCCCACGGATCGATTAATTTAAAATTATTTGTTTTTGTATCATACATAATATTATCAATATGTACATCACCATGAAAAGCATTTACGTCGTGCATATCTATAAGACCGTAATAAGCATCAATTATAATTTGTTTATTATTTATTGCATCTTCTAATGTTTCATTGTCTACGTTATGATAGCTTCTTAATAATACAGATCCTAATATTTTTTGTAATGTTCTATCTCCTATTGTAAATGTTTTTTCAAACTCTTCTAAAATATCATTATCATATACACCTATTTTTTTTAAACTATTATAGGGATTACTTCTTTTTTTATAATAATAGGGTAATTTTGGAGAAGCCATTGATCCTTCCATATATAATAATATACCGTTAAATTTATTTTTATCACGTATAGAAATATAATTTTCAGACGGTTCTAATTTTTCCATAACCGATATTGTAAATAAATTTACTTTAGTTAAATAATAAATATTTACAATATGATCAGAAGTAATATCTTGCATCTTAGCTGTTGTATTATATATTTCAGTACCATACCGTTCAATTTTTATAACCTTATCACTACCTTTAACATTATATACATCTGCATTTGCACCCGAATCTATATAATATGTTATTTTATCTGCTATAGGTATATCATTTTTACGTAAAAAACTTACCAATTGATCAATAGATGTATGATGTATAGCTTTTTCTAATAGTAATTTTGTAAGACTCATTAATTTATTATTGGTAAATAGTTAACTGTTTCTGGTGGATTATCTATATCAAACCATTCGATATCTCCTTTAGGAAGTTCATACCATTTATGAGTCTGACCCCTTGTATAATCTGAATCTATTTCCCATCCCAACCAATTATAGTCACCTGTTTCATCAGGTCTGAATATAAATTGTTTACCTGATCGTGCTGTTAACAAACCCATTAATTGTTTATTTTCTCTTATTAATTTAAGTAGACCCATGATCTTTCATCGTTAATATTGTTTCAGGTGTAATTATTTTACCTTCTACAGAATTGGGATATCCATCTATATCTGGCATCTCATTTAAAAATCTATCTATAATAGTTCTATTATCACTACATACAAAACCATGAAAATTCCCACTTACCCAGTATTGAACTACATATCTAAAATACTTCTCTAAGGCATCAAATGTTGTTATAATGTCCACCATATATTTTGACATATTAGGTAGTATATCTTTAGCTTTTTTTTCTATTTCTTCATCTGAGAAATGTTGTCTTTTGAAAGCATCTTTAACTTTTTCATATTTTTCATATTCCGTTTGATCAGGTAATTTAATTTTTGAATTAGTTATAAACATACCATCATTTTTTAAAGCCTGTTTACATAATCTATATTGTTCATCTCTATTTGTAGATAAGAATTGAAATGTCATAGACTCGCGAACTACATCATATTTATCTCTTGGTTTATA
>SL_3KL_010_SEDDRAFT_10003369_pt1 | contig 14515 bp, 12 predicted proteins | sample SodLakKL_010_SED_2_FD_10381 | JGI IMG/M metagenome (IMG submission 10381)
CTTGATCACCGCCTTGATGCGCCCGCCACTGGCCTTGTCCAAGGTCTCGGCTGCCGGGCTGAGCTTGCCCTTGCTGAATACACCGACGACCAGGCACTGGGTTTTCTGTTTCTCGGCGGCGCCTGTCTTGATCTTGAATTCCATGCTGTCTCCCGGGGTGTTGCGGCAATGATCATGGGACGGGTGCCGACTCCAGTCCGGAATTGGCACCCGTCAGAGAGTAGGGGCGGAATTATACAAGAATGGGCTCCCTTTCGTCGCCGCCACTGGTCGGTTCTGTCCCGAACCAGGTGGGGGACTGATTGTCCGGCAAGCGGACTTCCCTGATAAACTGCGCCTTCATCGTTGGATCAGGGAATCGCTGTGCAAACAGTCATTGAGCGCTATATCAACAGGGAGGTGTTGCTGAACTGGGTCGGCGTCACCGCGGCCCTGCTGGTGATTCTCATGAGCCATCGATTCGCTCGTTTTCTCGGGCAGGTGGCCAGCGGCGACATTCCCATCGATGCTATCTGGTCCTTGATGGGGCTGTCTGCCGTTCAGTATCTGGTGATTCTCGTCCCCGTCTCCTTCTTTCTCGGCGTCCTGCTGGCCCTGGGCCGGCTATACAAGGACAGTGAAATGGCGGCCATGATGGCGTGCGGTGTGGGTCCGCTGAGTTTGTACCGGGCTTTGGCCTGGATCACCCTGCCCATCATGATCGCTGTGGCCTGGCTTTCCCTGTATGGCTCGCCCATGGCCAGTCAGGCTATTCATCAGGTGCAGGAGCAAGCACGATCGGAGGCGCGTCTTGGCGTTTTCGAACCCGGTGCCTTTCGTCGACTGGAAGGTGCTGACGGCGTGTTCTATTCCGAACGGCGGGAAGGCGGATACCTCAAGGGCGTTTTCATTCAGGCCATTGATGATGACGAGGAGATCGTGATCAAGGCCGAGCGCGGGCAGCTGGAAACCAGCGTTGAGGGGCTCCGTTATCTGGTGCTGGAAGACGGCTATCGCTACGAGTTGCAAGCGGGTAGTCGTGCCATGCAGCGGACGCGCTTTCAGCGTCATGGCCTGCAATTACCAGAGGCGGCCAGGTCGGCGCCGGTGGAGCGTCGCGATACCCGCAGCGTGAGCGAATTGCTGGCGTCCGGTACTTCGGAGGACATGGCTGAATTCCACTGGCGTCTCGCCATGCCGCTGGGTGGTCTGGTCCTCACCATCCTGGCGGTACCGTTGGCTCGGATATCGCCCCGCCAGGGCCGTTACGGACGGCTGTTCGCCGGTATTGTGGTGTACATCCTGTATTCCAATCTGCTCGCCACCGGCCAGGTCTGGCTGGAACGGGAGCAGTTGCCCGTCGTGATGGGGCTCTGGTGGGTGCATGGCCTGGTGGTGCTGGTGGCGTTGGGCTGGTTGCTGCTACAGAACGGCGGCGTGCGCCGTTTCCTGCCTCAAGAACGAGAGATGGCCGGCTGATGACTACTCTCGACCGTTATCTGACCCGCTCGGTGATCGGCGGCAGCCTGCTGGTATTGATGGTGCTGATGTCGCTGACTGGTTTTGTCGGCCTGGTGGGACAGTTTGGCAATGTGGGTACCGGTGACTACGGCCTTTCTGAAGCCGTGGTGTATGTGCTGCTGAGCTTGCCGCGCCAGGCGGTGGACATGATGCCGGTGGCAGTACTGATTGGCAGTCTGCTGGCCCTCGGTGCCTTGGCGAGCCAGAACGAATTGACGGTCATGCGAGCGGCTGGCATGTCCATAGGCAGAATCGCTCGTGGTGCGGTGTTTGGCGGTCTGTTTCTGGCCCTCGCCTGCGTTCTCCTCGGGGAGTGGGTGGCGCCGCCAGCAGAACGATACGCTGGGCAGCTGCGGACCCAGTCCATGCATCAAAGCGTGAATATCCTCGGTCGGGACGGGGCCTGGCTGCGGGATGGGCGGCAGTACATCAATGCTCGCCGGGCCGAGGATACCGGGCAGCTGGAAGGCCTGCATATTTATGACTTTGATGACCAGGGCCGGCTGCAGGTGCTTACCCGCGCCGCTCATGCCCGTTACGACGGTACACAGTGGGAGCTTCAGGGAGTGCGTGAGACACGACTCGGTGCCGATGTCATTGAAGCCGAGGTGCTGGATGCCAGGCCATGGCAGACCGGTATCGGACCGGAGTTGTTGTCACTGGTGAGCGTGAGTCCGGATATGCTCAGTGCCTCGGGTCTGTATGACTACATCCGCTATCTGGAAGACAATAATCTGGATGCGGATCAGTACCGGATCGCTTTCTGGTTCAAGCTGGTAATTCCCGCTGCCCTGCCGGTCATGGTGCTGCTGGCTATGCCCTTCCTGTTCGGTTCCCTGCGTTCTTCCGGTGCCGGTCAGCGGCTGGTGGTGGGGCTGGTGATCGGGATTGCCTTTTATCTGGTCAATATTACCCTGTCCAATGTGGGGGCCATTCTCGCCGCGCCACCGTTCCTGATTGCCTGGGCCCCCACGCTGCTGCTGCTGGGTATCAGTCTGGCTGTCATCCGGCGCCTGTGATCCCACGCCGCTCGTGCAACAGGCTTCAGCGCTCAATCCTTCGGCAGCAAGACCAGCCGCGTTCCCGATGCCAGATCGTGCAAGCTGCGACCGTTCCTGTCAGCCAGACACCAGACCATGGAGAGCAGCAGCGGTGACAGACAGGCAAAGCCCAGCCAGTCCGCCCAGTCGTCCAGTGCCAGCATGATCAGCCCATACAGCGCGGCCAGCAGCAGCGTCAGCATCAGGACTACCCGCACAATCAGCGCCGCCAGGGTGGGGCGTTCAAGGCGGTGGTCCAGTACACGAATGCGCCAGGCCTGCATGCCCAGAGTCTGGCCGCTGCGATGCCAGAACCAGAGGAAGAACAGGGCCGTGAGCCCCAGCAGATAGAGCAGATAGAGCAGACGGTAATGCTCAATGGCTTCCCCGCCGGTCAGGGGCAGCACCAGAAGGGTGGCGAGAAACCAGATGGCGATGATCAGCAGGCTGTCATAGAAAGCTGCCGCCAGGCGTCGCAGAAGGCTTGGAGAGGGCAGGGCTTGCGTAGTCATGGTCGTTGCTTGGTTTCCATCGAATTCGCTGAGAGTTGCAATAGTTGCCTTGCGGGCACTTGCGCGGCAATTTACAGGTAATGGCAAGGCCGGGAATGGTATCATGTGCGCGTTTTCGGGCCCCGTGCTGTCGGGGCAGACCGGGGCAAAGCGGTCCTTGAGCGAGATCGACGGATTCGCTGGCCCCGGTGGTTTGTTCAATTCAGCAGGGAAGGAACTGCCATCACTACGCCATTGATCGTTCCGCGACAGGAGCACAAGGTCTCCCGTCAGCATATATCCGACAATGCGCTCAAGGTCCTCTACCGCCTCAAAAAGTCCGGTTTCGAGGCCTATATCGTTGGGGGAGGTGTTCGCGATCTCTTGCTGGGAGGCCAGCCCAAGGATTTCGATGTGGCCACCGACGCCAGACCGGAACAGGTTCGCGATTTGTTTCGCAACTGTCGCCTGATCGGACGGCGCTTTCGCCTGGCTCATGTGCTCTTCGGCCCCGAAATCATCGAAGTGGCCACCTTCCGGGCCATGTCGGTGAACGAGGCGGGTGAGGATGACCGCAATGTCGACGACAGCGGCATGATCCTCCGCGACAATGTCTACGGCAATATGGAAGAGGATGCCTTCCGGCGTGATTTCACCATCAACGCCCTGTATTACAACATCCGGGACTTTTCCATCGTCGATCATGTCGGCGGCATGGAGGATTTCCAGCGCCGCCTGATCCGCCTGATTGGTGATCCCGAGGAGCGCTATCGGGAAGATCCGGTGCGCATGCTTCGCGCCGTGCGTTTTGCCGTCAAGCTGGGCTTCGATATTGCCCCCACCACGGAAGCACCGCTGCACTACATGGCGGACCGCCTTGAGGATATCCCCGCAGCCCGCCTCTTCGACGAGTGCCTCAAGCTCTTCCTGTCCGGCAAGGCCTTGGCAACCTTTGAGCGCCTGCGGCAGTACCAGCTCTTCGGCGTACTCTTTCCCCAGACTGAGGCCAGTCTTGCGGGTGCGAGGGGCGAGATAATGCTGAGTTTCGTGAGGGCGGCCCTGGCCAATACGGATCGCCGAGTCATTGAGGGCAAGCCGGTGACGCCGGCCTTTCTCATTGCTGCCTTCCTGTGGGGCCCGATCCAGGCACTGGCAGAGCGTCTTGAGGAAGATGGCAACAGCCCGGCGGAGGCCCTGCAAACGGCTACCCGACTTGTGCTGGAACGGCAGCAGTCCCGGGTCGCCGTGCCGCGTCGTTTCGGCCTGGTGGTGCGGGAGATCGTCCTGATGCAGCCGCGCCTGACCCGCACCCGGGGCAAGCGCGCCATGCGCCAGATCAGCCATCCCCGTTTTCGCGCCGGCTACGATTTCCTGCTGCTGCGCGCTCAGGCGGGTGATGCGCCGGAGGACCTGGCCCACTTCTGGACCGAGGTCCAGGAAATGGACGAGGCCGGGCTCCAGACGGCGTTCCAGGTCCGCAGTGGCGGTCGAGTGCGGGGGCCCCGGAGTCGGGGCAAGCGGAAGCGCAGCGCGAGTGGTTCCGGCGAGTCATGAGTGGGTCGGTGGATGCCTGGGTGGGGCTGGGTGCCAACCTGGAAACGCCCGAACAGCAGATTCGCCAGGCCCTCAAGGCGCTGGACACTTTGCCGGATACCCGTCTGGCCTGTTGCTCAAGCCTGTATCGCACGCCGCCCATGGGGCCGCCCGGGCAGCCGGACTACATCAATGCCGTGGCCGGTCTGTGTACCGGTCTGGATCCGGAGGCCTTGCTGTCTGCGCTGCTGGCCCTGGAGGCACGGCTGGGGCGCCGTCGCAACGGTGAGCGCTGGGGTCCGCGGGTGATTGATCTGGACCTGCTCTGCTACGGTGACTGCCGCCGGGACAGTGAATTCCTGCGCCTGCCCCATCCGGGGATTGCCCAGCGGGCCTTCGTGCTGCTGCCCCTGGCGGAGTTGGCACCCGACCTGCCGATTCCGGGGCAGGGCCGGGTCGATCAACTGCTGGCAGCAGTGGATATACGCGATATAGAGGTCATCGAGCAGGCATGAGAGCGGATACCGGCGGACACCGTTATGTGGTGGTGGAAGGGCCCATCGGGGTCGGCAAGACCAGTTTTGCCCGTCGCCTGGCAGAAGACTGGGGCGGCGAGCTCATGCTGGAAGGCGCGGATGCCAATCCCTTCCTGGAACGCTTCTATCAGGATCCGAAAGCCGTCGCACTGCCTACCCAGCTGTATTTTCTCTATCAGCGTGCGGCCCAGATCCAGGCCCTTCGTCAGTCCGACATGTTCGCCTCGCCGGTGCGGGTTGCCGATTTCCTGCTGGAGAAGGATCGCCTGTTTGCGGCGCTGAATCTGGACGAGCACGAACTGAATCTCTACGAGCAGGCCTGGAGTCACCTGTCGCTGGATGCGCCGCGTCCGGACCTGGTGGTCTACCTGCAGGCGCCGGTGTCGGTCCTGATGGATCGTATCCAGCGGCGGGGCATTGCCTGGGAGCGGGCCATCACGCCGGATTATCTCCACCGCCTGGTGGATGCCTACACCCGCTTTTTCCATCATTATGAGCAGGCGCCCCTGCTGATCGTGAACACCACGGATATCAATCCGGTGGAGCGCGAGGCAGACTATCGTTTGCTGCTCGATCAGTTGCGACAGATTCGCAGCGGTCGCCATTATTTCAACCCCAGCCCTATCTGAGGTCTCCATGTACGGCAACAGCGAACAGCCAGCCGCCCGCAAACCGGTCACGCTCACGCATCTGGCAAAGATGAAGGCCGAGGGCGAGAAGATCGCCTGCCTGACCGCCTACGATGCCAGCTTTGCCAGTGTGGTGGATGCCGCCGGTGTCGATCTCGTGCTGGTGGGGGATTCCCTGGGCATGGTGATCCAAGGACATGCCACCACCGTGCCGGTGAGCATGGAGGAAATGGTGTACCACACCCGCTGCGTGACGGCCGGATTGTCGACCCCCCTGCTGGTGGCCGACATGCCCTTCCTCAGCTACAGCGAGCCTGGCCGTGCCGTGGACAATGCTGGTCGCTTGATGCAGGCCGGCGCCGCCATGGTCAAGCTGGAAGGGGCCGCCGGTCAGGCCGAGGTGATTGCGGCGTTGTCCGGACAGGGGATTCCGGTCTGCGCCCATCTGGGTCTGCGCCCGCAGTCGGTCCACAAGAGCGGCGGTTTCCGGGTGCAGGGCCGTGAACAGACCGCTGCCGAGGCCATGCAGCGGGATGCTCGGGACCTGGTGGCAGCGGGCGCCGACCTGTTGCTGCTGGAGTGCGTGCCACGGGAGCTGGCGGCCACCATCACCGCCGATTCCGCCGTGCCGGTGATCGGCATNGGTGCCGGCCCTTCCGTGGATGGTCAGATTTTGGTGCTGTACGACATGCTCGGTTTCCCCCCGGGCCGCAAGCCTCGTTTCGTGCGCAATTTCATGGCGGAGGCCGACGATATTCCCGGTGCCATCAGCGCCTATGTTCAGGCGGTGAAGTCCGGTGACTATCCCGCCCCGGAACACGGTTTTGACTGATGCAGACTACCGAATCGCTTGAATTATTGCGTGCAACCGTCCGTGACTGGCGCCAGTCGGGTCTGCGGGTCGGCTTTGTGCCCACCATGGGGAATCTGCACGAGGGGCATCTGGCCCTGATCAATGATGCCCTCAAGCACAGTGACCGGGTGGTGGTCAGTATCTTCGTCAATCCCATGCAGTTCGGGCCCAGTGAGGATCTCGAGAACTACCCGCGCACTCTGGCCGAGGATCAGGCCAAACTGGTGGCAGCCGGTGCCCACCTCCTGTTCAACCCCAGGGTGGAAACTGTTTATCCGGAAGGCGAAGAGGCCTGTAGTGCCGTGCTGGTGCCCGAGTCGCTCACCGACATCCTCTGTGGTGCGTCGCGGCCGGGCCATTTCCGGGGGGTCGCCACGGTGGTGGCCAAGCTGTTCAACATGGTGCAGCCGGATTGTGCCGTGTTCGGCGAGAAGGACCTGCAGCAACTGCGCGTGATTGAGCGCCTGACCCGGGATCTGGATTTCCCCATCCGGATTATCGGCTCGCCCACGCTGCGAGAGGCGAGCGGCCTGGCTCGCAGTTCCCGCAATGCCTATCTGACCGAAGCCGAGCACCAGCAGGCGCCGGCCCTGTTCGCTGAGCTGGAGCGGCTTGCCGGGTACTTGGCGCAAGACCGCAGCCAGCTGGAACCGGCCGTGAAGCAGGCCGTCAAGTCACTGGAAGACAAGGGATTTCAGGTGGATTACCTGGAAGTCCGCGACCGTGAAACCCTGGGTCCGGCGGCGGACAGGCGGCTGGTGGTGCTGGCCGCGGCCTGGCTGGGTCGGGCGCGGCTGATCGATAATGTGCCCGTTCCCGCTTGAGCCCGGGGCGGCGGCTGATTTAAAATCGGCGGGCTACGCGGCCCCTGATTGGCTACTGTGAGATAATGATAAGCCGACGCAGTGACCGCGCCTGTTGAATCTGTCGTGCTGGAAGAACCGATCACCATGTTTGTAACCCTGCTGAAAGCCAAGCTGCACCGTGCCTGTGTGACCCACGCGGAAGTGGATTACGAGGGCTCCTGCGCCATTGACGGCGAATTGCTGGATGCCGCCGGCATCCACGATTACGAGCAGATCGAAATCTACAACGTCACCAATGGTGAGCGTTTCTCCACCTACGCCATCCGTGGCGAGGTCGGTTCGCGTATCATCTCGGTCAATGGGGCCGCGGCTCATAAGGCGAGCCCGGGGGACCGGGTGATTATCTGCGCCTACGGCAGCATGGATGAGAACGAAGTGGTCCGGCACCAGCCGCGCCTGCTTTATATGGACGAGCACAATCGGGTCAAGAACAGTCGCAATGCCATTCCCGTGCAGGCCGCCTGAGCCACAACGGGCGTGTTGAAAGCCTGAATCCAGAGCTGCCGGGCCTTTGCCCGGCAGTCTTGTTTCAGGGCCACCAGACGGAAGCGAGGGAAACATGAGGCGGGAAAAACAGGGCATGCAGCCAATGGATGGCGAACCACCCGAGTGGTCGGCGTTGGCCGATTACTGGCGTGGGCGCAGCCTTGTCGACAATTTCAGCCAGGATCCCCAGCGATCCCGGCGGTATCAGATTGAGGTGGCTGGCCTGCGGGTGGATTTCTCCCGCCAGTTCATCGACGAAGACAGCCGGCCGCTGTTGCTGGAACGTGCTGGGCGCGTGGGTTTTCATGCCCAGCGGGATGCGCTTTTCGGCGGCGAGTGCGTCAATCGCAGCGAAGGTCGACCCGCCCTGCATATGGCGCTGCGCGATGACAGTACCCGCGAGTGGCAGGCGGACGGTGAGCCGGTAACGCCCTCGGTAGCGCATGAACTGAAACAGATGGCCCGTTTTGTGGATGCCCTGCATCAAGGCAAGTGGCGGGGCAGTACCGGGCAGCCTATTCGGCATGTGGTCAATATCGGCATTGGCGGCTCCCACCTTGGGCCCGAAATGGTGGTGACCGCCCTGGACCCGGCCCCCGAGGCCCCGCGCCTGCATTTTCTCTCCAACGTGGATCCGGCCCAGGCTGAGCGCGTGCTCGCCGCCCTGGACCCTTCACAGACCCTTTTCCTGGTCGTCTCCAAGACCTTCACCAGCAAGGAAACCATGGAGAATGCCCGCCTGGCCCGGCGCTGGATCGCCAATGCCCTGGGTGAGGCGGCCGTGGAAGCCCATTTCGCCGCCGTGTCCGCCGCTCCCGAGCAGGTGGTCAAGTTTGGCATAGCCGAGAGTAACTGCTTCCGCTTCTGGGACTGGGTCGGTGGGCGCTATTCGGTGTGGTCGACGGCCGGCCTGGCCGCCGCCGTGCATCTGGGCATGCCGGCCTTCCGCGAGTTGCTGGACGGGGCCGCAGAGATGGACCGGCATTTCGAGCGCGCGCCGGATGAAGGCAATCTGCCGCTGCTGCTGGGCCTGCTGGATGTGCAATCCGTCTCCGCCTTCGGCTGGCCGGTCTGGTCGGTCGTGCCTTATGCAGATCGGCTGCGCCTGCTGCCCGATTACTTTCAGCAACTGATGATGGAAAGCAACGGCAAGGCCGTGCGCCAGGACGGCCACGCCGTGGCGGCAGATTGTGCACCGGTCTTGTTGGGGGGGATCGGCACGGATGCGCAACACGCCTTCTTCCAGCTGTTTCATCAGGGGCCGGTGCCGGTGCCGGTGGATTTTATCGCTGCTACTCGCCCCGGGCGCTCGAGCTGCCAGGACGATGCCGATGCCTGGCGGCGTCATCGCATATTGCTGGCCAACTGTATTGCCCAGGGGGAGGCCCTGTGCCGGGGCAAGTCGCTGGCCGAGGTCGAGGCGGAGCTGTCTGCCGCCGGACTGGACAAGTCGGAGATTGCCCGCTTGGCGCCGCAGAAGTGTTTCCCCGGAAACCGCCCCAGCAATCTTATTCTCATGCGCGAACTGAGCCCCCGAAGTCTGGGGGCCCTGATTGCCTTGTTCGAGCATCGCGTTTTCGTGCAGGCCTGTCTCTGGGGCATCAACCCCTTTGATCAGATGGGCGTGGAACTGGGCAAGCAGCTGGCCCGGAATGTGGAGAGCCTGATGTTCGGCAATGGCGGGACGGCCGACGATCCGGCCATGGCTGAGCAGCTGGCCTGGCTGCAAGCCCAGTGGAAAGGCGAATGACGAGCACGAGCGCGCAAGGACCGGATCTGGCCTATTTCATCGCCGTGGGGCATTTTCGCTATCGCATGGCGGCCCGGGCGGCGGCGGAGAGCTTGCTGCGTCTGGGCGGATTTCAGGGCGAGGTGGTCGTTCTCACGGATCGCGAGGCTCGCTGGCCAAGCGGGGTGCGTGGCATTGTGATCCGCAACCCTGAGCTGTTGGCTGAGCCCAAGCGCCTCAAGCTGCGTATTGCCGAGTTCGTTGATTTGGCCGACTACCATCGGGTGGCTTTTTTCGATGCCGACCTGGTCATACGCGGCCCGGTGCTGGACCGCATTGCCGAGCCGGTTGAGGCCGGCGCGCTCGTCTGCACCGATGACATCGGTCAGACCGTGGAGCAGGGCTTGTGTGCCCGCTGTCTGGAACCGGATGAGTTGGCCGAGCACGGTGGTCGGAGTCTCGGGGCCAACAGCGGCTTTTTTGCGGCCCGTGCCGATTGTATCGGGGACTACCTGAAAACCTGGGAAGACATCCTCGATGCCTACGCCCATCGCGCCGGGGGCGGTTTCGATCAACCGGGTCTGAATGCCGCCATGCTGCGGGCCAGTATGCCGGTGTGCATGGCGCGCGGGCTGATGTGGTTTCCCCGCCGCGATCCCGACGCCCGCACTTGCCAGGCAGATGCCCCGCTGGTGCATTTTCATGGCGCCGGCCGGCGCTGGCGCCGGACCTTCCGCATGCGTCGTTTTGCCCGTCGCCTGATTCGGGCAACGAACGGTTAACCCCCTTACTTGAGCGCGTAGATGCGTCCGGCTCGCGTGGTGATCAGCAATTGGTCACGATGAGGCAGGGGCGTACCTGAGATCGCACCTTCCCCGCGCCAGCGCCACAGCAACTGCCCATCGTCGGGTGCCAGCGCGGTGACCAGGCCGCCGTGGTCGGCGACCACCAGCGCATTGCGGGTCAGCGCGGGCGCGGCACTGATCCAGTCCTGGCTGACCTGCCGTTCCCAGACACGCAGGCCCAGATCCTCGCGTAGAGCGTAAACGCGACCACTGCGGGAGGCGACGAAGATGCGGTCACGGCCGATGGCCGGGCCGGCACCGATGCCGGAGCTGGCCTGAAAACGCCAGTTCTCCACCCCCACGCTGAGGTAGAGGCCGTGCACATGGCCATCCAGGGTGGTTAGATAGGCAAATTGACCGTCCAGAGCCAATCCGCCGTAAACAGCATCCCCCACCTCGTAGTCCCAGCGCGGCTCACCCGTCGCCAGGACCAGGGCCTGAATCTTGCCGCGGCTGTTTCCGAAGTAAACCAGGCCGTTTCCTTCGGCCACGGCAGCGTGGACGGAACCGCCAGTGGGGGTCGTCCAGAAGCGGTAGCCGTCATCTGGGTCCCACAAGCTGATGTGGCCATCACCATCGGCGCTGACCAGGCCCAGATCGGTCACCTGCAAGGCGGCGGAAATCCCCGTTTCCGCTTGATCCTGCCAGCGCAGTTCACCGTCCGGCAGATTGAGCCCGTAGACATGGCCGCTCATGTCGGCAAAGAAGAGCCCGTCTTCCATGGCCACCGGCGTACCGCGAATGGCGCCTTCGGCCTGGAATGTCCACAGCTGTTCGCCGCTGCGTGTATCCAGGGCCAGCAGTTTGCCGTCCTCCGTGCCGACGAAGACCTGTCGGCCTACAGCCAGCGCCGCACCGCGAATCGCACTGTCCGTACGGAACTGCCAGGCCACGGAAGGCTCGGAGGTGAACAGGCGTTGGGAGAAGTAGCCGGTCCTTTGGCTGTCAGCGCGTTCCAGCACGGGACCGCTGCCGGAACAGGCAGCAAGCAGCATCACGCCGGCCAGGGTGGTGAACAGTCGCATCATCCGTGTAACCCCTCTTGGTTATTCCGCAGCCTGCCGGGCTGCATGCTGTGCAAGGGCCCATTCTACATGTTCGCGTACCAGCGCCGAGGGATGGTCCCGCCGGCTTTCAAGTGCGGTAATGACGTCGGGTCTGGTCGGTGCGTTGCCCAGGGCCACGGCGATGTTGCGTAACCAGCGCTCATGGCCGATGCGGCGGATGGCGCTACCCTCCAGTCGCTGGAGGAAATCGTCTTCCGACCAGGCGAACAGTTCTGCAAGGTCGGCATTGTCCAGCTTGTGGCGGGGCGAGAAATCACCCTCAGCCGAAGGGCGAGCAAACTTGTTCCACGGGCAGACCAGCTGGCAGTCGTCGCAACCATAGATTCGGTTCCCCATGGCGCGTCGATAGCGTTCCGGGATGGGCCCCTCGTGTTCGATGGTCAGGTAGGAGATGCACTTTCTCGCATCCAGTCGATACGGTCCGGTAATGGCCCCGGTAGGGCAGGCGTCAATGCAGCGCCGACAGCTGCCGCAATGATCCTTTCCCGGTGTATCCACCGGCAGTGGCAGGTCGGTGTAGAGCTCGCCGAGAAAGAACCAGGAACCGCTGCGCTCATGCAGCAGATTGGTGTGTTTGCCCACCCAGCCCAGACCGGCGTTGCGTGCCAGGGGTTTCTCCATCACCGGCGCACTGTCGACGAAAGCGCGGTAGCCGAATTCACCGGTCTGCTCACGGATTCGGTGGGCCAGTGCTTGCAGGCGCTTTCGCAGCAGCTTGTGATAGTCACGGCCCAGGGCGTAACGGGAGACGAAGGCCTTTTCGCCTTCGGCCATTACCGACCAACTATCCCGTGCTTCTCCGGGCTGGTAATCCATGCGCACGGATATCACCCGCAGCGTGCCGGGGAGCAGTTCCGGCGGACGACTGCGTTTGTTGCCGTGTCGTGCCATCCAGGCCATGGTCCCGTGACGACCCGCCGCCAGCCAGCGTTGAAGCCGCTTTTCATCCCTGCCCAGATCCACATCGGCAATACCCACCGCCTGGAAACCCAGCGCCAGCCCCCAACCACGGATGCGCTCGGCAAGCTCGCTGTAATCGATGTGGGTGGCTTCGGTGCTCATCATGGGGGGTGATTGTCGCATTCCCACCCAACGCTTGTCGCCGCCCCGGAGGTCTGCCCCTCGTGAGCGTGATCGTGATCGTCGTTGTGATCGGCATTTGGAAAGTAGCAACGATCCACGAGTGGAGAGAAGACGGCTAAAAGACGCAAACCTCGCTGTGCCGGTTCTAACGGTTTTGCTTGCAGCTTGCAGCTTGCAGCTTGCAGCTTGCAGCTTGCAGCTTGCAGCTTGAGGCTTGTAGCTTGAAGCTTGAAGCTTGAGGCTTGTAGCTTGAGGCTTGTAGCTTGAAGCTAACTCCAAAAAAGCCGATCACGATCACGACTACGCTCACGCTCACGAGACCACTTCCCCCACGGTCACCCCCCTCATCCCTTATAATTGCCTGCATGAACAGAATCCCCGAACAAGCTCTCTACACCACCGACCAGTCGCGTGAACTGGATCGTCTCGCCATCGACGAGGCCGGTATCGCCGGCTACGAACTCATGTGCCGGGCTGCTGAGGCGGCATTCCGGCGACTGCGCTTTTTCTGGCCCGGTGGAAGCGGTCGCCTGCTGGTATTGACGGGGCCGGGCAACAACGGTGGCGACGGTTATGTCATTGCCCGCCTGGCCCACGAGGCCGGTTTACCGGTCAGCCTGATTGCCGCCGCAGACGGTGATTGTCTGCAAGGGGATGCGGCTCGGGCACGGCAAGACTGGATGGCCTGCGGAGGCGAAGAGAGTCCCTGTGACGGGCGCTTGCCTGGGGATGCCGGCCTGATCGTGGATGCCTTGCTGGGAACCGGCCTGTCCAGAGCACCGGAAGGGCGAATCGCGGAGCTGGTGACCCTGGCCAATGCGCACCCCGCGCCCGTGTTTGCCGTGGATTGCCCCACCGGACTCGATGCCGACAGCGGTGTCATTCCGGGCGACTGTATCCGAGCTGCCCATACCGCCACCTTCATTGGCCGCAAGCGGGGTCTTTACACCGGCCAGGCGCGTGCGGTGACCGGGCGGGTGCATTTCGAGCGTCTCGCCGTGCCGGATGCGGTCTATCAGGGGATGACGCCCGCGGCCTTTCTCATTGAGCGGCGCGATGTGGCCGCCTTGTTGCCGCCCCGCTTGCCTACAGCCCACAAGGGACACCACGGTCATGTGGTGATCGTGGGCGGGGATCACGGCATGGGCGGTGCCGCCATTCTGGCGGCGGAAGCGGCCTTGCGGGGTGGTGCGGGGCGCGTCAGCCTGCTGACCCGACCCGCGCATGTGGGCGCAGCACTGTCTCGCAGCCCGGAAATCATGGCCATGGGCCTTCAGCGGTCGAGTCAGGCTCGCACTGTGCTGGCATCGGCCGATGTGGTGGTGGTCGGGCCGGGCCTTGGCCAGAGCACCTGGGCGCGTAGCTTGTGGACTCAGGTATTGGACTGTGGAAGACCGCTGGTGGTAGATGCGGACGGGCTCAATCTCCTGGCCGCCGGTGTCGGCAGTTTGCCCATTGGCTCCATATTGACCCCGCATCCGGGGGAAGCGGCTCGTTTGCTTGAGCTGAATACCCTTGAAGTGGAGCGGGATCGTTTCCAGGCACTGGATAGCCTGGTTGGCCGCTATGCCGCCACCGTGGTGCTCAAGGGCGCGGGCACTCTGGTGGGGGCGCCGGATTGGCCCCTTCATGTCTGTGACGCGGGTAATCCGGGCATGGCGGTGGCCGGCATGGGTGATGTACTGGCCGGCCTTATCGCCGCCCTGCGTGCCCAGGGCCTGGATACCCGCGATGCGGCGGCAGCCGGCGTCTGGCTGCATGCGTCCGCCGGCGATCTGGCTGCCCGTGAACAGGGGGTGCGGGGGCTGCAACCCACCGATCTGCTGGCTCACCTGCTACGGGTCGTCAATCCGCCTG
>SL_3KL_010_SEDDRAFT_10003370_pt1 | contig 14514 bp, 8 predicted proteins | sample SodLakKL_010_SED_2_FD_10381 | JGI IMG/M metagenome (IMG submission 10381)
CAAAACTTTTTTTTCAGGAATTGAGTCATATGGTGCACATCGGCAATGTACTGTTCAACGGTCATGGTGCTTTCATCAAAGTCACGGGGGTTCGATTTTCCAGCTCCGCGCTGGTCCCAGTGTACTACGATAAAGTCTTCCTCCAGGTGGTGATTGAAGTATCTTGCCACAGGCATTTGGGCGGCTCCCGGTCCCCCATGCAGCCAAAGTAAAACGGGCAGGTCACTGCTTTTGCCATTGGCCATAATCCATTGCTGCATCCCCCCGATTTCAACTTTCTCAAGTAGATTAATGGGGCGCATGGGTGGCTGGGGATTGCGTATCTTCATCGCAAAATAACTGCCAATCATTAAAAGGGCTATTGCGCCGGGTATTGTTATTTGTGGGTTAATTTTTTTGAGGTTTAGGATTGTATTCAATGGGATGTGTTATTTATGAATGATTTACTCAAATTGCATGTAACCCCTGCCTCTTTTCTGTCGGCCCCGGGGCTGCTTGCTCCTTAGTGATTGTAACCGCGAATTTTAAAAAAACATGTGCATGCCAGTTCCCTTTGTTGATGCTGGCCGTTGAAATTATTTTCCCACAGATGCAACACCACAAATAGCTTTGTAGTTTATCCGGCATATTTTGCTATTATGGTTCAATCCGCATTGATAAAGCCAATATTATTCACCACTACAACACCTTCCTGGGTTTTATCAAAGAAAAAACTCATACAGTTGATATTTTCAAAGTCAAATTCAGGATGTTCATGGGCGAACTGCTCCAGCGGGAAATAAAAGAACTGCAGAATGATCTCCGATTCGGCCTGGTTTTGCATAAATGGCAGTTTGGTGAACTTCCGTTTGATGGTGGGTTGCACCGGGGCAAAACTGCTCAGGGGAAACTCCAGGGTAGCTCCCTTGGTGTCGGCCAACCGGATGGTGAAGTCTATAAAATCATTTTTTTCTTCCTCTTTCTGATCCTTCTGTTGCTCTTCTTGTTGATGGCTTTCCACAACATTGGATTCTTCATCTGTTTCGCCCTGGTTGTTTACTTTGTTATTTTTGTCAGGAGGGTGTACTTTTTCAGTAGACTCGGCAAGGGAGAAAATGAGTTTGGATTGTTTTGATGTAGTCATTGCTTCTGCAGGCCATTGAATGGTGTAAGCAGGCAAGAGGGTATCGTTATCGGTGGTGTTCCAACCCAGGAACAGCGCACGTGTATCATAATCGCCCCAATTTAAAGAAAGCGTTTGCTCACGCCAGAGGCTGAGGTTACTGGTATGAATAGTACTTTGTTCCAAAGTGCCTGTGCTCAGGTCAAGATCTTCGGTGAAAGTGCATAAATAGTCAGCACCAGCCTCTTCATACTGGCTTAAGTATATGGTTTCAGGGAGCCAGTGTCGGGCATAGCGATAATCCATGAACATTTTACGGAGCTCCGTTTTATTACGCAGGGTAACATCCAGAAAAGCACTTATGTAGGTTTTGGAAAGGTTTTGTTGCTCATTTTCGGTCATCAACTGTTCCAGGTTGTAAAAATTTATGCGTGGATGGGGGCCATCGGTATTGCCCCATACGCTGTTAAATTGTCCATGATTGGCTCCCCATGCATACACCCCGGCTTTGAAACCATAAAACCCTTCGGAAAAGTGGATGCGGTTGAACTGGCGCATTCCCTGATAGGATGACACATCTGCATCATGAGAGCCCTGAATTACCAGGTAATTGACATCATTCAGAGGCGTGCGTGTTTGGGCTGGCTGGTATTGTCCGTCGCTGGGAGCGATGGCGATGATAGAGCGTATGTTAAAATCAAAATAAAAAATCTCGTTGGCATCGTCCGGATAAAAAGGCAGGCGGTTGAAAAGAGCTGCATGACCTACGGCCTCACCACCTCTTGAATGACCTATCAGAGCAATATTGTCCATGTCAACCTTCTGATGGAAAGGATTTTCTTCCTGCCCGTTCCATTCCTGCCATACTTGTAAATGTTTGAGCAACAGCCATCCTCGCGCATCGTTTTCATTGTTCAGCCCAGTGGGCAAATCTGAAAAGGTTCCGTTGAGAAAGTTTTGGTCAATGGTTGCCATGATATAGCCCCTTGATGCCAGCAGCTCACCCAGGTAAGCATAACCCGGGTCAGAAAAATTCTGTGCCAGATGGTTACCATGTACAATAAGCACCAGGGGGAAAGGTCCTTTACCCTCAGGATACCAAACAGTTGCGTTTAGGGGAAGGTTTGTCTGGTCAAAGCCAAAGTGTCGTGTGCGCATCTTTCCGCTAAAACCTGTCCACGAGTCCAAAAAGGTGGAGCCATCCACCGGATCTGTAATCAAATCTGCATCTGCACCAAATTCTTTGCGTCTTTGATCCTGCCCACTGCCATAAGTAAGAGATGCTACCGGGTAGTGCCCCGGCTGGGAAGGGTTCTTCGCTTGTAGAACAGGTGGAAGATGTTTTACAGACATGGCTGCATTGCCGGGCATTTCAACAGGACTTCCGGGATGCAACAACCAGGTCAATCCCCCGGCAACTCCTGAGACACCAATGATAAGACTTAGGATTGCCAGTACTTTGTGTAGGTTTTTTAAATGGGCCCACTTTTTTCTGAATAGCTGCAAGGCGCCCCCGATAAGTGCACAACATAAAGCTATTATTACAAAAACAAGCAAACTGCCTGGCATGGTGAGATGGAAAAACATTATAATAACAGGAATTCCTGTTGCCAGGGCCACTGCCAGCCAGAAGTGAATCCGGGCAAGCAACCTGATGAGTGCAATAATCAATAGAGCCCCGAGGAACGAAATAATGAGTATGGATGCTGTTATGAGCAGCACGGTCTGCCACCCCAAAGCACTTATGTAAACCATTCCTGAGGCCATGGCCGCTATGGCAAACCCCAGGAAGATAGCCAGGGTGGCTCCGGCAAGTGTCTTGCGATCAGGGGCAAGGTTCTTTTGGGTTTGGGTCATCATGGATTGAAAACTCATCTTAATTCTCTTTGTAATTCTTTTCATAGGTAGGTTTTGTGGTTTTTAAATATATTATGGATTGGGGGCTGAGCAGCTAAAGTGCCTTTCAGTAAAATACGCCGCTAAGACGTTGGAGAACAAAAATAAGTTACTCCTTTTATTAAGATTTCTTTATTTTTAAACTTTGGGGCGGGTTATGGGATAAAGCCGGGAATTGTATGTCTTGTTGAAAGCGTCACTAGCTTAGGGTTTATGGGTTACTAATAATACGATTGGTTATAACAAAACATGTGCAATTGTTTATAATGTTCACATTACTAGAAGTATATGATCTGATGTCCAGGGATCTTTGTTAGAAAGTGTTCGGTTATGATGCGGTGGATGTTCAATATCGCACACAAGACTTAGCGTAGTTGGGTAGTGTAGTTTATATAGTTGAGACAATCAGCGCTTTACTGTTTTTGGTGTGTGATTTGGTAAATACATATAAAACACCCTTACTTATACATCTTATGAACTGGCATTACTTTAAAATTGCATCGCGCATCCTGCTGAAAAACAAAACCTACACACTGGTTAACGTTTTGGGTTTGGGTTTGGGATATTCAGTATTTGTTCTTATCCTGATATTTGTATACCATCAATTGAGTTTTGATGATTTTCATGAAAAGTCAGACCGGATATACCGGGTTACCATAGAGGGGTCTCTGGCCGATCAGAAAGAGCTTAGAGCGGCCTTTGCCAGCGGTGAGACAGCTTATCATGTATTGGAAGAAGTGCCGGAAACAGAGCTTGCCTGCAGGGTTTATAACTGGGGAATTACCGAAGTGATTGCTGAGGATATCCGTTTTACCAATGACCAGGTGATGTGGGTAGACTCCACGTTTTTCCGTATCTTCACATTTGAACTTTTGCACGGGGATCCTGAGCAGGTGCTGAATAATCCCTTCAGCGTAGTATTAACAGCATCTTCTGCCCGGAAATACTTTGGAGACAGCAACCCCATAGACCAAACGGTGAAACTCAGAGGACTCGATTACCAGGTTACAGGTGTAATGAGTGATCCTCCCGTCAACTCTCACCTGCAGTTCGATATACTGGCTTCTTTTCATTCTTTGGAACGACCTGATTACAATATAGTAGAAAGGAGTGGGATCACTTTTCCAACCTATTTGCTGAAAAAAGAAGGAGCGGATCAGCAACTGTTTACAGAGAAGGTTTGTGCTGTTGCCGATCATTATTTTCATCAGAGATATGCTCAATATGGTATGGAAGGAAGTCATGGTCTTCAGCACTTATCGCGCATTTATCTTTATTCAGACTTTGGCTTTGATACGGCAAAAACAGGCGATATACGTACTGTTTATATTTTTTCCTTTCTGGCTTTCGCTGTGATCCTTATCGCTGTTTTCAACTTCATTAATCTGGTTACGGCTCAATCGGAAAAGCGAATGCGTGAGATTGGTATGCGTAAGGTGATGGGTGGCCAACGCAAAAATCTTGTTTTCCAGTTTATTGGAGAATCAGTTTTGGTATCACTGTTTGCTTTCCTGATATCCTTAATGTTTAATGAGTTGTTTATCAGTGGGTTCTCGTCATTGCTGGAGGTTCCATTCAGGCTTGAGTACTTGTATAATCCATTGATGTTTGTTGGGATAATCATCCTGGTATTGTTCACAGGGGTCGTTGCGGGCATATATCCTGCATTCTATCTCTCAGGATTTCAGCCTATCGTGGTGCTTAAAGGGCTGACCCAAAGCTCCTTTGCCACCCAGTTCATACGGAAGGTGCTGGTGATTTTTCAGTTTTCTATTTCTATATTTCTTATTACCAGTGTGCTACTTCTTAACAAGCAGGTAGATTATATGCGAGACAAAGATCTTGGTTTTGAGCGAGAAAATGTAGTTTCTGTACGGGGCATTACGCAAGCTATACGCAATGCATATCCAACGCTTAAAGCTGAGCTGGAGCAGAATACTGCTATTCTGCTTGTAGCAGCTTCACAGGATGTGCCAGGTGAGAATATGACCCTGCAAAGTTTCCGCAGAACAACCGATCCTCCTCAGGATGCTATTATGATTTATGAGAACCGGGTACAGCATGATTATCTGAAAACTTTCGGAATGCAGATATTGCAGGGGCGCGACTTTGATCGTGCAATGGCAACTGACAGGCAGGCGGTAATTATCAACCAGGCCGCGGCCTGGTTGATGGGGATGAACGATCCTGTGGGGGAGGATGTGATCGTGTGGGAACATACAAGCCGTGTGATTGGTGTGGTGGCTGATTTCCATTTTCAGTCCATGCATAACCGAATTGACCCTTTGGTTTTTACCCTGTATGATCCCTATTTTGCACGGATCAATATCAGGATAAAGCCCCAGGACAGGGCCCGCACCATGGAATGGATCAGAGAAAAATTTGAGGATGCGGACCCCAACTATACTTTTGAGTACTTTTTCGTGGATGATGTTTTTGCTAAAATGTATAGTGGTGAGGAGCACCTTCATAAACTGACCAGTGCAGCTGCAATAATTGCTATCATCATTTCTTTTATGGGGCTTTTTGCGCTCACTTCTTTTAATATTAACAAAAAGATCAAGGAAATTGGCATACGTAAAACCCTTGGAGCATCACTGCCTCAAATATTACTGTTCCTTTTTAGTGACCTGTGGAAGTGGATACTAATAGGCATTCTTATTGCCTGGCCCCTGTCAGCTTATGTGGTGACACGATGGCTCGAAAATTTTGCTTACCGAATCAATATGGCCGATCATTGGTATTTGTTCTTGCTGGCGGGTATTTTAGCTGCACTGGTGGGTACAGCAGCCGCTTTTTTGCAGGCATGGTCGGCCGCACGTACCAACCCTGTGGATAGCCTTAAGGCGGAGTAAAATCATTTTAAAAATTTTAGGACTACTGCTAAAATGCCACTTGGTGAAATGCGTTTTGAGCTTGGTATGTATGGTTGGTAGCATAGTTTAGATGGAGGCCACACCCTGATATTGGTTCAAGTCATGCCTGCCACTCTTAAAGGGGTATTATCACCCTGAGTAAGTTACATATACATCCAATGGCTGACCCAAATTTTTTTCGGACTCTATTTTTATGGGTTTTTATTCTGATTACTCGCAAAGCTTTCCATATATTGTTTCAAAACCTTTGTTTTCTTTCTTACATTCTTTAAATGGTTTTCCTTATGCATAAGGTGTGTGAATTATTCTGTACCTGCTTTCATGGGATGGGATAAGCAGTAATGAATGAGGGGGATGTGCCGTTTATTTAGATTATCAAAACGGAATGAATAGTAAACAGTGTACACAAGCGGACGGTGTATGACCTATACCGTACACTAAAACACAGGGTATGCGTGATTGAAAACCGAATAGTAGCTATAAAAAGCTGTAAAACAAATAGATATGACTTTTGGCACAAGTTTGGTTGTATAAAAGTCAAACAGCAAAAGAAAATCTAAAAATAAAATAAACCCATAAAACTTACAGTCATGAAAACGCTCAAACAAATCACAATCGCAGCAATTATGCTTACCTTCATTAGCAATGCAATGGCAACTGGCACATTCACCACATTCTCAATGTCTCTTTCAGACGGAACCGTAACCGAGGTGATGGTAAAAGAGGAACCTCTTGTTGAAGAACATATAAACATCGCAAAATATGAATTTGACCTGAATAACTTTCCTGCCTATGTTGAGCCCCTGGTTGAGGAAACCCTTCCCACAGCAGAGANCGNANAGGTTAGCGAAGTTTTCAACTACCTCGGAGCATTGGTGAGCCAGATACAAAAGCCTGAAGAGCTGGTTGAAGAAAAGGAGATAGATACGGCAGCCATCTTCGCTGAAATCCAAAGAGAAAACCAATATGTTTTAACCCAGCAGGACTTGATGAAATCGCATAAGCAGGAAAAGGAGCTACCCGAAGATACGCACCAGTGGTTTATTTACACAAGCTTTTCGGTTAAATAAAAGGAGAAAAACATCACCTGGAAAATCGCAAAAGCTAAAGTTTTGGTTTACAAACATACAACCCGGTTTTCTCCGGGTTGTATGTTTGTATCTTAAGTTTGGCTAATTTTTTAATAAGAAATCGCAGAACTTAAAGGATTAGAGACGTTTTTCCGGCTTGGTGTGTCATGTTGTTGTTTCACGAACCGTTAAAACTATCGCAGCCTAAGGCTTTAGATTTTTAATATTTTCCTCTATTTGCCGTTTTTAGGAAGTTTATCGCGCTCAACTTTAAAAACGATCAAACTTTTATGCATGTTTTCTGATTTGGCAAGTAGTTCGATAACATGTTTACAGGCAACCGCATTTATTTGTATATTAGTCGATGGTTAACAATTTTAGCCTTTAAATGTAAAGCATATTTGTGAGTGATATGGCAAAACTGAAACTGGACCTTCATGATATTTATAACCAAGGGGATGAGATTGAGAGAGCATTACACAATATAATAGAAGAAGCCGTAGAGAAGAAGATAAAAACAGTAGAGATCATCCCCGGAAAAGGAAGCGGTCAACTAAGAAAACGGGTGTTGAGATTTTTGGAACAACCGCAGATTAAGTCGCAATATCATCGTCTGAATAAAGATAATAATAACTACGGCCGGTTATTTATATACTTTAAGAAGTAGGTTTCGTGAAATATTTCCGCTGCTTAAGGTTTCAAATATAAAATATGACACGTAATTACCGGTAAAAACGTGACATTTATCAAGAGCTCCTTAAGCCCTTTCTGCAACTTTTATCGGATAACCTTAATCCGGTGGTTTAGGGGGCCATTACAAAATAAAGATGCGTGGAGAAAAGCTGATGAAAGGCTTTTCCCCGATGGTTATAAGTACTCAGTTATATCGCCAGGATTTAATGGTTCTATACTACAAAAAGAATTAAATATTCAGCAAATACCGAGATATGTATTGTATAATAAAGACAGCAGGGTATTGTTAAATGAATCTGGCTTAGAGATTGAAAAAAATCCCAAAATTTTAAGTGACCTTTAATTTTGATACCTCAATCTTTTTTCAATTCAAATAGAAAAAGAAAAAAGATACTCGGTTTTGAAAAGCGTTCTCCTCTTCTTCACGGTTGTTTCGCAATGTGTAAGGCTGCCCGAATGCTTCTAAAGTATCCAGCTTCCTGCAAAGTTTCCCGGTGGTTTTCAGTTTTCCTGAACTTTAAAAACATAATAAAACCAGATTGTAATCAGGAAAAAATATAATTTAAACAGAACCGGTATGGGTGGCACAATATGCCCGGTATATCCAATATGACTACAGTTCAATCCCTGACTATTATTCACAGCCGTTCTATGTCTTCCCGGCTCAATCCGGTAATTTCCTGTATTTCATTGGGTGACATGTCCATTTGTTTTAACTTACGGGCGATTTCTATTTGCTTTCTTTGCTCTCCTTCTTTCATTCCTTCCTCTCTTGCCGTATCCAGCGAATTTTTCAAGTCTCTGTAGTATTTCAAACTTTCTTCGTACTGCATATACTCATCCTTATTAAATTTTGCGATTTCGGCTTTTTCAAACAATTTCAGGAAAATTTTCTCTTTTAGTTTCTCCGGTACCCTTTCAAGTCTGGGCAGGTTTTTGAGCACATACATCCATTTCTCAAACCGGTTTTCCAGCTCATCAAGGGTCTTGTTGAATTTGGGCATCTCAAGGTAGATGAAAGTTAGTTTATCATAAAACACCTTGTGAGTTTCAATATCGCTCAGCTTTACGTTGTAACGGTATTTTTCCGGTTCTCCTTCATCTTCTTCAAATACAAAATCCAGAATGGCTACCAGGTAAACTTTCTTGAGCTCAAAATTCCATTCGGTGCCTTTTACTGCCTGCTCCCTGATGGGGAAAGTAGAGTAATACAGCGTGCGGTCTTTGAAAAACTTCTGCTTGGTTTTTTGTAGCTCTACGATGAATTTTTCGCCCTTGTCGTTGGTGCAATACAGGTCAAAAACAGCTTTGCGGTCCAGTCCCGTATGGCCCAGTACTTCATTTTTCAGGTAGGTAAGCTCCACGATTTCGCCCTGTTCCTCATGCAGCAAAGTATTGAGAAAATCGAGCAACAAATCCTTGCCAGGCTCTTCACCAAAGAGCCGTTTAAAACCGTAATCAGTAAAAGGATTGATGTATTTTTCCGCAAACTCGTTCATAGTCATCGTGTTTAGTGCAAAGATACGGGTTTTTGGAATTACAATCTGAACCGAGAGGAAATTGTGTGATGTGTTGATTAGGTTTTTGGTGAGGGGCCTCCCCATCAATAATAAAAGGGGCCGGTTCATGACTACAGTCCGTACATAGGTAAAGTCATATTCAAAACAATGACCTAAAAGAGCTATGAAAATAAAAGCCATTGCTTAGAATTATTATAAATAAAACAAAAACATAAATTAAATTTGGTTAATATCTTTTTTTTTTTTGTTTTGTAGGGCAAAAGTTCTTTCCCGGGCCCAAAAGAACAATTGCGGGCGGTAAACCGAAAAGCCCTGGCGTATTGCCGAGAGTAGGTGAAAAACTAAAACTTACTATTATGTTACAAGAATTAAACACATTCGAAATGAATGAAATTAAAGGGGGTGGTCCTGTCACCCAGGAAGAGTATTGCGATACTCTTATGTTTATCATCGACCACAACTTTGAGGATTGGGATTATGATATGCAGATTCATGCAATTGAAACTGCCAACAAACATTGCCCTAATTGATAATCTTAGAATAAAGGCATAGGGTGAAACTTCACTCTATGCCTTTACAAAAACCATTAAATATTTACCCATGACACTACGCCCCTTATATTTTATTATCATTATTGTCATAGTTGCTTTATTAGTTGATAAACCGCTTTGTGCTCAGGAGGTATTCGATAAAGCACACTATAAGTTTCAATACGAATATTCCTACCATTTTGATACTTTAAATAAAAATGACGTCAGGAATGATTTGATTATTCTCCAGGTAGGGGAAAATATTTCCAAAAGTTACAGCTATCATACTTTTCGGTCTGACTCCCTAAGAGCTACACCAGATGGTGATAAGGTTTTCCGGGAAAGTTTTTTTAGGGTTACAAGAGAACAAATGGCCAGAGGTGAACGGCCCAACCCACCTTACCGCAGGCGCATGAAAACAATGATTTATAAAAACTTTCCACAGGGTGAAATGACAGTAACCGACGCCATAGGCGCGAATTATTATAAATATTCTGATGAGCTACACTCTCAAACCTGGCAAATATACGACAGCACAAAAACCATTCTGAATTACCCTTGCCAGATGGCCTTTAGCGATTTTCGTGGCCGCCGTTGGATTGCCTGGTTCGCCCACGATATCCCCATCAGTGACGGACCGTGGAAGTTCGGTGGGTTGCCTGGGCTTATCATGGAGGTTTATGATTCGGAAAAACACTTTCATTTTACCCTGGTGGGATTAGAGCAAGTGGACAACGAGCCCATAGTTTTTTCGCCTGTCGTTTTGTCTTACAATAACTATGGCGAATATGAAAAAACCACGCGGATTGACTTTCTCAGGGGCCTGGCCCGATACAGGGGAATGGCCAGTAGTATCATGAATGCTGAATTAGGCAGGGATACTTTTGATGAGTCCAGGCCAAATGTCAGGCATAACGATTTCATGGAAAGGGATTACAGATAAACGGTTGCATATGACAAATAAAAACTACATGGTTTTGCTACTTAAAGAATATTTGCAAAGCTATAATGTTCATTCGGATATTAACCAACTCCAACTCATCATGGAATCCGACCCCTCCTTTCCGTCCCTTCTGTCTATACGGCAAACCTGTAATCATTTCGGAATAAAAACAAATGCGTACAAAGGGGACTATGATGCGCTTCTGGAAAATAAACTGCCTGCTATTGTCCATTGGAAAACTGAAAAGGAAGAAAAGTTTGTTTTAGTAAATAAGGTAGCACCAGAAAGTGTAACCTATTATGATGCAGCCAANCATNNAAAANNCAACATATCTAAGGATGATTTTTGTAAGTTTTGGACNGGAGCACTGATAATATCTGAAAAGAATGGGGGNCAAAAAGTTTCGGGAAGCAAAACTTCAATAAGANAATACTGGGTTTATGGTTTAGTTGTATTGGCGATTCTGATTACATTTCTATTTGGCTTNCGAAACTNNCCGAACNCAGTATNTCTGTATTTTNCCATAGGGTTGTTTATTNTAAAAGCAACCGGCGTTTGGCTAACCGCAAACATAATAAAACATGAAGCCGGATTTGCCTATTCGCCATTTGAAAGCTTTTGTAATAAGTTNGAATCTTTTGATTGCAACAAGGTGCTTGATTCGAATGCTTCCAGACTNTTTAACACGNTTTCCCTNGCCGATATTGGGCTTNTTTATTTTTCAACTGGNNTTTTGGCTATCCTGATAAGTGTACTTTCAGGATTGCAAAATGAAATACTTCTCTTACTCTTTTATGTGGCTTTTGGCGGTATCCCCTTTGTTTTGTTTTCAGTTGTTTATCAAAAATTTATTGTAAAGAAATGGTGTCCTCTATGCCTGGGTGTGGTGGGGCTGGTCGTAATGGAGAATCTTGCGTTTCTGCTTTATCAGGGAAAAACTATGCCCAATGCATCTTTTTTGTTGGCTGGTGTAATGCTAATGCTATCTATTATATTCAGTATTCTTATTGTACATTTTTTTAAAAATCAGATAAAAGTTCAAGGCGATGCTTTCACGAATAAATTACTGAATTTGCAACTGAAGCGAAATCCGGCTGTACTCATTTCTCTTTTTAACCGGCAGAAGAGAAATGAAATCCCTCAAAATCATAACATTCTTATTGGTAATCAAGAATCAAACATAGTAATTACTACTTTGCTAAGCCCCATGTGTAAGCCGTGCAAAAGAATGACCAACGAGATCCTTCAATTAATAGAAAAACATCCTGAAAGCTTTTTATGGCAAATCCGCTTCGATGGTATAGAGAAAGAAGTGTATGATCCCATAAACAGGATTCAACTCCATGTAAAACAATTATGTGAAAATGAAAAAGATAATGGTGCAAAAATTAAAATTATTAAAGACTGGTATAGCAGGCAGTCTTTTCAATGGTTTGCTTCGAGATACCCCATTGATGAAGTTTTGCCTGAAACTCTCGTTGGTTTTGCAGAACAAATCAACGAGAATGCTAAGCTAAATGTGAACAGGGTGCCTGTTTTGTGGATAAACAACAGGATGTTGCCACAGGAATATTCTGTTACAGATATTCCATTTTTATGTACTGATGTTAATTTGCTTTTGCAGTTGACAAAATAATTCCAAAAATGTTGAAACTGAAATTACCTCTAACGATTCTATTTAGTTTATTAAGTTGCTTGCTATATGCGCAAACCATTATTATAACCGGAGTTGTAACCAGTAGCGAGTCACGAGAGCCTATTCCCGGCGTCATTGTAAGCCTGCGCCCTGAGGGCGAGAACCGCATCATGCGATTTGCCACCACCAATACGGAAGGGAGGTTTGAAATTCATCTTTCCAGTTTTCCCGAAAACTATGTAGTGCATTTTGCGATGATGAGCTATGCCCCCAAGACGCTTCCATTGGTGCCTGAAAGACTTGAATACAATGCACAGCTTTCTATGCAGGCAACAGAGCTGAGGGAGGTACGATTCAAGGCGCCATCCATTGATCAGCGGGGCGATACCATTACCTATCATGTGGAAAACTTTGCCGAAATACAGGACCAGACCCTGGCCGATGTGCTCAAAAGAATGCCCGGTATCACAGTAGAACCCAGCGGCCAGATCCGCTATCAGGATCAGCCCATCAACAGGTTTTATATCGAGGGGAGAGATATGCTGGGCAGCAGATACGGGGTTGCCACCAATACCATCCACCAGAAAGACGTATCAAGTGTGGAAGTGATGGAAAATCACCAGCCCATCAGGGCGCTGCAGGATATCTCGTTTTCGGAGGATCCTGCCCTCAACATCCGTCTCAGGGAAGATGCAAAAGCCCGCTGGGTGGGTACCGTGAGGGTCGGGACAGGATTCGAACCATGGCTCTGGAAATCGGAGCTGGCTGCCATGCGGTTTAAGGCCAAAACGCAAACCCTGAACATTTACAAATCCAACAATACAGGCGATGCATTGGCCAATGAAATCAGGGCATTTTCCACGGGTAGTAGTCCCATGGCCCAACTCAGAAGAGGGTATAGCATGCAAAATTATATCAGGGTTTCTCCCGATAACCTGCGCCAGATTGACGATTACCGCAGCCGTTTCAACCATACCCACCTGTTCAGTTCCAACAACCTGTGGTCGGTGGGAGAGCAGTATGACCTTACCTCGCAGGTTTCCTACCTGAATAAGCGCTTAGACTTCGAAAATTCCACAAATACATCCTTTTTTCTTGAAGATGGTACCATTATCACCGAGGCAGCTGAGCAGAATGCCGCTACCCGGCAAAACCGGCTGGTGGGCGATTTGACCCTTACGGCCAACACGCCAACCTATTATTTCAGAAACAAACTGCTTGCAGATGTAAATTGGAACGACATCGACATTCACGTAGATGGAACGTTTCCTAATTCGCAGGAGGCATCTACTCCGCACCGGCAGTTTTCCAATGATTTGGAGATTCTGAGAAGATTTGGTAACAGAGCCTTTACCGTCAATACATTCAACATTTACCAGGAAAAACCCCAGCAGCTCATCGTAACGAGGGAGGGCGAAGTACAGCGGCAGGAGGTTGAATCTTCAGCCTTTTATACCAACACTTATACTTCCTTATCCCAATACCTGAATCCTGTAAACATCTCCATGACATTGGGTGTAGTGGGACTGCTCCGATCCATGGAAAGTGAGCTAACAGGCGTTGCGGATACCCTGGGAAGAATGACCAATGATGAGTCCATGCGCTACCTGAATCTTTACGCTTCTCCTTCATTGGAATACAAAAGTGGACGTTTCGATGCCCGGTTCAATATGCCACTGTCGTTTATACCTTACCGCTATTTCGATAAAAAAGCTGACAGAACACAAAATGAAGAAAAGCTTTTTCTATCACCACGGCTAATTATGCGGTATCGTTTTTCATCGCGATTGTCAGCATCGGTTACAGGTAGATATGCTCAAAGTCCTTTGCAAGAGCAATCCTTTCACGAAGGATTGATACTGAACAACTACCGCAATCTTTCGCAGGGATTTGCTGATTACGAAACAGGAAACAGCCAGTCTTTGTCTTTTACCCTCCGATACCGCCAACCGCTAAAAGCNATTTTCTGGAATGCAGGCCTTACCCGTTCATGGACATATGCACCACACATTTCCAACGTCTTTTTCCTGGATCCCTACCTGCTGAACACTTTTATCCGGCAGGATTACAACCACAACATGTGGATGCTGCACGGAAATATAAGTAAGGGGGCCGATGCTGTCAACGGGATGCTATCGCTACGTTCATCGTTCACCCGGTTCGAGGGTGCTACGTTCCAAAATGAGATAGAATCGCCCTACTCATCCGACACCTGGAATATTTCTCCAAAAATCACCAGCCGACCTGT
>SL_3KL_010_SEDDRAFT_10003371_pt1 | contig 14514 bp, 13 predicted proteins | sample SodLakKL_010_SED_2_FD_10381 | JGI IMG/M metagenome (IMG submission 10381)
AATTCCTTCCGGGGGCCGGGCCCGGAAGGGGGGCTGAAGATTTTACAAGAAATAAAAAATGGGACCGGCTTTCCGGTTTTAACCGATGTCCACTCCCCCCAACAAGCAGAGCTTGCTGCCCGGTTCGTAGATGTTATCCAGATACCTGCTTTTTTGTGCCGGCAGACTGACCTGCTCCTTGCGGCAGCGGGTACCGGCCTTGCGGTTAATGTAAAAAAGGGGCAGTTTCTGGCCCCCGGAGATATGGCCCATGTCATAGATAAGCTGGAACAGGGAGGTTGCGAGAAAATTTTGCTCACCGAAAGGGGAACAACTTTTGGTTACCACAATCTTGTTGTTGACCTGCGTTCCCTGGTGATCATGCGGGAAACGGGTTACCCGATTGTTTTTGATGCCACCCACAGCGTCCAAATGCCCGGTGGAGCCGGTGGANCTTCGGGAGGGGACTGGACCATGGCTCCCCACCTTGCCCGCGGGGCGGCAGGAGTGGGGATCGATGCCCTGTTTTTGGAAGTCCACGACAACCCGGAGCAGGCAAAAAGCGACGGCCCCAATATGATTCCCCTGGATAAGCTGGAAGGAATTTTAAAAGAAGTTACTGCCATTGATAATGCCCGGCGGGAGGTGGGAAAATGATTCTGGAGGAAGCCCGGCGCGTTCTGACTATAGAAGGGGAAGCAGTTCTGGACCTGCGCGAAAAGCTAGGTGAGGACTTCGTGAGAATTGTAGAAATGATCCTGGAAAATTCAGGACGGGTTATTGTAAGCGGAGTTGGCAAGAGCGGTTTGATCGGGAGAAAGATTGCCGCTACCCTGGCCAGTACTGGCACCCCGGCTTTTTTTCTGCACCCTACAGACGCCCTGCATGGAGACGTGGGCGTTGTAACCAGGAATGATATTTTTATCGCCCTTTCTCACTCGGGAGAAACAGAAGAACTCCTGGACCTGGTTCCTGTTGTTAAAAGATTGGGGGCCCGGTTGATTTCTTTTTGCAGTCGGAATGATTCCCGCCTGGGGCAGGAAAGTGATATCGCGCTCCTGGTTCCGGTGAGGGAGGAGGCCTGTCCCCTCGGTCTTGCTCCAACTGCTTCCAGTACTGCAACCCTGGCTCTGGGAGATGCCCTGGCCATGGCCCTTTTGAAAGCCCGGGATTTTAGCGAAGAGGATTTTGCCCGGTTCCACCCCAGTGGTAGACTGGGCCGCAGGCTGCTTTTGAGAGTTTCCGATGTTTTAAAAGTCAGGGAGAGAAACCCCAGAGTTTCTCCCGAAGCCACTATAGACGAAGCTCTCCTGGCCATGACTTCAAGTCGAATGGGAGCGGTCAGCGTTGTTGATGAAGCAGGGCTCCTGGTCGGGATTATTACCGATGGGGATATTCGGCGAAGCCTGTCCCGGGAGGGGCGGGATATTATGGCCAGGACCGCCGAGGAAATTATGACTGCCGATCCCATGAGGATTGACGAAAAAAAACTTGCCGCAGAAGCAGTTAGAATCATGGAAGAGAGAGAGATTGGCCACCTCCCGGTGGTTGATAAACAAGGACGCCCCCTTGGGCTTGTGAATTACCAGGACCTTTTCCAGGCGGGTGTTGTCTGAGGTGAGGGTAATGGAAAAAGATTTACTGGAACGGGTGAAAAAAATTAAACTCCTGGCCTGCGATGTTGATGGTGTCCTTACTGACGGCCTGCTATATGTAGGGGGCAAGGGTGAAGAAATGAAAGCCTTCCATGCCCATGATGGCCTGGGAATGAAATTAGCCCAAAAGCAGGGCCTTTTAGTCACGATAATAACTGGGAAATCATCTCAATCGGTAATTAGCCGAGCCGAAGAACTGGGGCTGGATGATGTTCACCTGGGAACAAGGGATAAGCTGGGCCGGATGAAAGAAATCCTGCAGAAAGAAAACCTCTCTTTTGAACAGGTAGGCTATATCGGGGATGACCTGAATGACCTTTACCTTATGGAAAAAGTGGGTCTTGCAGTTACAGTTCCCAACGGTGCTCCAGAGCTAAAAGCCGTGGCCCATTATATAACTGGGAGGAGCGGAGGCCGTGGGGCTGTAAGAGAAGTGGTTGAACTGCTCCTAAAGGGGCAGGGGAGGTGGCCTTATTGAAACCCGGAGATACCACAATTTATTTTTTCCTGCGCTCTTTACTGTTAATCTCCCGGGTTTTACCCGATAGTTTTACTTACCGGTTTGGAGAAATTTTCGGTTGGTTGATATTCAAATTTAGTCCCAGAAAAAGGGTCATTGTTGCTGATAATTTGAAGCAGGCTCTGGGAAAAAACAGGTTCCAGCCAGAAATGGTCAGAAGAAATTTAATGCGGTTGGGGAGGACCCTGGGGGAGTTTTTCCTTCTTCCCGGCTGGAAGGAAAAAAAATTTGCCGACAAAGTTGAATTCTGGGGGCTGGATAATTTAAAAAAGGCTTATGCAGAAAATAAAGGTGTAATCATGGCAGGGGGACATATTGGCAACTGGGAGTTGAAGCTGATTTCAATCGGGAAAAAAGGATATCCCGTGCACTCCATAATTAAAGAACAGAAACTCCTCCGGACCGATAAATTGATAAATCAATTGCGGGAAAACCTGGGCCTCGGCCTAATTTTCCAGAAAGGCCTGGGTCTAAGGGAAGTTTTTCAGGTTCTAAAGCGGGGCGAAGTGCTCCTGGTAATGATGGACGAATATGCAGGAGCGCGGGGAGAAAAAGTAAATTTCTGTGGGCGGACAACTCCTACTTTTCCGGGGGCTGCAGTATTAAGCCAGAAATTTTCCTGCCCCCTTTTACCGGTGGCCATCCGCTACCTGCCCCATGACAGGCACCTGGTGGTAATCAAAGAACCTATTGTGACCGAGGGGCGAACTGTCCAGGAAATTCTGGAAGAACTAAATGAACATCTTGCCGAGGAAATCAGAAATGACCCCACAGCCTGGCTTGCCTTAAGGCCGCGCTGGAGAGAAAGGCGGGCAAAGGCGGTGAAGTCATGAAAAAAAAGGTTCTGGCTTTGACAGTCATTTTTCTCGTCCTTTTAGGGGCAGGAATATATTTTTTGTTCCAGCCGGTTGATCTCACTCCTCCTGAACCGGAAGAAGAGATAGAACTGCCCCGCCGGGAGGTAGAAAACTTCCAGCTATTTCTTCCGCCCCAGGAGGATGGTCTCGGGCTTGAATTGCGGGGGGATCTGCTGGTGGAAAGTCCTGATGGGACTTACATGGATTTAACCGGAGTGTGGGGCGAATTCAAAGGGCTGGAGACCGATGGTTTCTACGAGGTCGAAGCCGACCTCGGTTATTTAGAAATGGACCCGGAATATTTGCGGCTGGAAGAAAATGTTGTCCTGCGAAATCCTCTTTACACAATGGAGATGGGCTTTTTGGAATGGTACGGGGGAGATCCCACCCTTTACGGTGGAGGCGGAGTTTTCATCCAGGGGGAAGGTTTTTCAGGGCAGGGAGAGAAAGTTGAATTACGGGATGAAATGGAATTAATTTACCTGCGGGGAGACGCCCGGCTTTATTTAAAGAGAGAAGGTGATGGAGTTGAAACTCCGTAATTTGCTTTGGGGCCTTATAATTCTTCTTTTGGCTTTTCCCGTGAACGCTGCGGAAGATTATATTATTGATGGGGATGAAATTGACTGGGATGTTATTAATGAGATAGTTGAAGCCAGGGGAAATGTAGTAATAACAGGCCCGGATTTGCAAATTACAGCGGATTATGCTAAATTTAAAATTGACAAAGAAGAGTTATTTGTAGAAGGTTCCTGCCGCCTGGAGCAGCAGGGTCTTTTTGTCCAGGGTGATCAAATGGAAATCAACCTGGGAAAAGAAACCCTCTGGGTCCAGGGTTCTGTCGAGGGTTCATATGAAAAGTGGGAGATGCAGGGTGAAGAGCTTTCCCTGGCAGGAGACAGGACGGGAGACCTTACAGGACCGGGATGGATAAAAAGGGAAGGTTTTTATCTGGAAGGAAATAATTTTTCTCTGGATCTCGCAGGAGATACCCTCATCGCTGAAGAAGAAGCTCACCTGGAATATGAAGAATTAAAAATCTGGGCGGACCGGATTGAATTTAGAGATGAAGAGTTTGTTTTATTCGTGGGCAATGTCCACGGTAATTATAAAAGAATGAGGATTGAGGGACAAAAAGTCCGTTATATACTTCCTCCCGGGGAAGAACGGGTAATCATGGAAAAGGGACGTATCTTTCTGCCTGCAGGAGAGGATTAAATGTCAATAGTCGCGGAAAATCTGGTAAAAAGTTACCGGGGAAAAAGGGTTGTTGATGGAGTTAGTTTTGAGGTTTCACCCGGAGAAATTGTTGGTCTCTTGGGCCCCAATGGTGCTGGGAAGACCACATCTTTTTATATGGTCGTAGGCTTGCTTCGGGCCGAACAGGGCCGGGTTTTTCTCAATGGAAAAAATATTACCAGTCTGCCCATGCACATGCGGGCCCGGAGGGGGATCGGCTACCTGGCCCAGGAAGCCTCAATTTTTCGGGGGCTTACTGTTGAGCAGAACCTCCTGGCAATTTTCGAGGCCAATAATTTTCCCCAGACCGAAGCAAAAAAGCGTTCGGAACAGCTGATGAAGGAATTCGGAGTAATTCAGCTCCGCAACCAGAAAGGTTCTTCCCTTTCAGGGGGAGAGAGACGCCGGGTGGAAATAGTCCGGGCCCTTGCAACTGAACCTTCCTTCCTTCTCCTGGACGAACCATTTTCCGGGGTGGATCCCATTGGTGTGGGAGACGTCCAGGAAATGCTGACCTACCTGCGGGAGAAAGGTTTCGGAATCCTGATAACCGACCACAGTGTGCGGGACACCCTTTCGGTTACCGATAGAGCATATATTATCCACCAGGGGCAGATTTTAACAGCCGGATCCTCTGATGAGATAGCGACCAGCGAAATAGCCCGGAAAATATACCTGGGCGAAAGGTTCCGGATGTGAGGTGTGGGGTATGACAATTTTTGACCGGTACATTTTGCGCCAGCACCTGCCCTCGTTTCTTTTCGGGATAGCAACTTTTACCGCAATTTTTGTTGGTACTGACGTCCTTTATTCCCTGGCCAATCTGATGGTTGATTACAACGCCCCTTTACATCTGGTTACAAGGATTTTCTTCCTCAGTTTGCCGGAGATTCTTGTTTTGACCCTGCCCATGGGTGTTTTGATCAGTGTAGTAATGACCTTTGGTCGCCTGAGCCGGGAAGGTGAAATAACGGCCTTCCGGGCGGGTGGTGTCAGTATCAAGCGGCTGACCTACCCCGTTCTTCTGGCCGCCCTGGTCCTGGGAGGGGTTAATATCCTCTTCAATGAAACCGTGACTCCGCTGGCCCAGGAAAGGGTGCGGGAACTGACCTATTACGCCCGCTACAACCGGGAGATGCCCATATCGCAGGAAAATATCTACATGGCTCCCCTGGACCGGGCCACAGGCAAGGTTGACTATATTTTTTATGCCCATTATTTTGATGGAAAAGAACTTTTGCGGGAAGTAATCTTCCAGAATTACGAGGAAGGCCGCCTGATGTCGGTAATTGAAGCAGAAGAGGCACTCTGGCGTAACCAGCAGTGGGTTTTTATTAACGGGCGGACCTACCAGTTTGTGGCCGGGGAGAGGGTTCTGCAGGGAACTTTTTCGGAATATAGAATCCCCGAGCTCCAGCGAACACCCGGGCAGATTTCCCTGGGACGCAAACCAACCCGGGAGATGAGCATGAGCGAACTGCGGAAAATTATCCTTGCCCGGCGGGAAGAAAACCGGGAAGCCCTGGAATATGAAGTTTTTTACCACCAGCGCTGGGCCGTTCCCTTAGCTTCTTTTATTATCGTCCTGCTAGCTGCTCCCCTGGGAATTCAACCAACCCGTTCCGGGACCTCGATTGGAATGGGGGTAAGTGTTTGTTTGATTTTTGCTTATTACATGTTGATGACTGTGGGTTCAGCCCTGGCTGAAGCGGGACATATTCTCCCCGTAGTCGGTGGCTGGCTGCAGAATTTTGTTTTTGGGTTTATTGGTTTTGTAATGCTTTTTTTTACCGATCGTTAAGAAAGGAGGTGGGCGGGAATGTTTTACCCTGGGATTTTAATAGCGGGACTTATTATTATCAGCGGTTTGATTGCTTTTCTTGGTGACCGGGTTGGACGCAAGGTCGGCAAGAAAAGATTATCCCTTTTCGGGCTTCGCCCCCGCCATACCTCCGTTATTATCACTATTGTTACAGGGGTTTTGATTGCCTCCCTTTCTGTTACCATTTTGCTTGCAACTTCCCGCAATGTCCGAACCGCTATTTTTAACCTGCAGGGGGTTCTCTCCGACCTTGCTGCTCTTTCTCTCCAGGTCCAGGAACGGGACCTTCAACTCCAGGAACGGGACCTTCAACTCCAGGAACGGGATGTTCAACTGCGGGAAATGGAAGAGGAGATCCAAGAGACAGAAAGTGAACTGGAAAGGATCCGCCAGGATAGAGCAAATCTTGAGACAGAACTTGATGAAACAACCAGCGAATATCTAAAAGTTAACCGTGAACTGGAGCAGGTTACCGGAGAACTGGAGGAAGTAACCACGGAATATAACAAGGTTACCGGAGAACTGGAAGAGGTTAACAAAGAACTGGCAGAGGTTTCTGAAGAGCTGGATGCTGCAAGGGAAGAGATTGCCCAGCTGGAAGATGACAAAGCCTACCTTACTCGAATTTTTGATGAACAAACTGCAGAACTTGAAGTTCTGCTGGGGCAGCGCCGCGAGCTGGAGATAAAAGTAGAAGAACTTGAAGAAAAAACCCAGACCCTTGAAACTGCTTACAGTATTATGGAAGAAGAGTACGAGGAACGCTTCCAGGAACTGGGCCGCTTATACCAGGCTCTGGGGGAACGCTACCAGGAATACGCAGAAGGAGATATTATTTACCTGCGGGGAGACCAGATCCACTGGTCCTTAATTGAAGGAGGCCAGGACGAAAGGGTTATCTGGGAGAAAATGGAGGACTTTGTCCAGGAAGCCAACGAAATCGCCCAGGCCCGGGGAGTCGAACTTCACGATCCGGAAACTGGCCGGAGTATAGTTTTCTATGCCAATGAATTCCTCGCTGTAGCCCAGGAACTCCGCCAAAGAGAGGGCCGGTTTATAATGAGGCTGGTAGCGGAAAACAATGCCACCCCAGGAGAGCACCTGCGGGCGCGTTTTCAGTTGATTCCCGATTATATCGTATTTGAAGAGGGAGAAATAATCCTGGTCAAAGAGTTGGGGCAAAAACTGGCTCCATATGAACTGGAAAAAGAACTGGAAGAGATTTTTACAGAACTGAGAATTGCTGCCCTGGAGAGTGGAATTTTACCCGATGCCCACGGGTACCTTGGTACAATAGACTTTGTGGTTTTCTATGAACTCCTTGACGAGCTAAAAGAAAAAGAAGGTCCCCTGGAGGTTGCTGTTATTGCCTCGGAAAATATCTGGCGAAGTGACAGTATAAATGAAAATATTGGTTTCAAGGTTTCCGAGCTGGGGGGAGAAGATTGATTTTTGCCGTTGATCCAGGCCGGGAAAAGATCGGAACAGTCCTTTACAAGGTAGGAGAGGGAATTCTAGAACGGAAAGTGCTTTCCCAAGTTGAATTTCCTCGGTACCTGGGTTGGCTTGATAACCGCTTTGGAATAGATCTGATTCTGATTGGGGATGGAACCGGCTCAGATTACATTAAAGAACTGGCAATAAAAAAAGAAAAAAGATATATTCTGGTTTCGGAAGTGAAAAGCACTGAAGAAGCAAAACAACTCTACTTTGCCGAGAACCCTCCGAAAGGATTAAAAAGGCTTGTACCCAGGGGACTTTTGACTCCCCGGGGAGAGATAGATGATTATGCTGCCGAGGTTCTTTTGTTAAGGTTTTTGAAAAACTATGCCGAGGAAGAAGGTATTTAGAGGGTTTTATCGAATAACAGAAGAGGATGCAAAACATATTAGAAAAAACTGGTTATTTTCTGCATTTTAGTTGCAGGATAATAATAAATAGTGTAGAATGAGTATTGATGGTTAGAGCTTACCATCCCGGGTTATACTGCGGAGAAAGGAGGTGCCCTTGATTGCCGCGGGACCCAAATATGGGATGTGTGAGATAAACCTTTTTGGTGCCTACATAACTCGGGAAACAAGTTGAGGAAACAAGGCGACTCATATTTGTGACCCAGTCCAGATAGGGGCCAAAAAGGAAAAAACCGAAACAATCAAGGAGGAATTAACGAATGAAGAAACTAACTGTAATTCTGGCCGTGGCTTTAATGCTAAGCCTGGCAACCCCTGCTTTTGCCTTCGTTGACGTTCCCGAAGGTCACTGGGCACAAGAATATCTGGAAAGAATCGCTGGAGTTGGTATTGTAATTGGGTTCCCTGATGGAACATTCCGTGGGGCCGAGAACCTCACCCGCTACCAGGCTGCTACTATGACCGCCCGTATGATGGACTGGGTGAATGAAACAATTGAAGCAGCTCTGGCCGATGTGGACTTTGATGATCAGGAAATCAAAACTGACATCAGAAACCTCCGCAGCGACCTGATGGTTCTCATGGGTGAGCATTTTGACCTGGAATTCATGGTTCTGCAGATGCAGGATGATGTCGAAGCTCTGGACGCCAAGATCGCTGAAGTTGCAGCCCAGATGGATGCAACCGAAGGTGAAATCAAGTCCTATGTTGATCAGGCTACCCGTGCTTTGAGAGCTGAAATGCAAAGACAGGGCCTTACTGATCAGCAGGCCGAAGATGTAATGATCATGATCCGCGCTCTGACCCGCGAATTCAGAGATGATATCGAAGCAATCTGGGCCGAACTGGAAAAAGAGCCCCAGCTTTCATTCAGCGTCGATGCTGATTTTACAGCTGGCTATTACAAACAAATCAGTGGACCGGGAATTCCTTATGTAAATCCCTTCGAACACTGGGGTCCTGGCGATTGCGCCATTAAGCCCATTGTTATTAGTGAAGGACCATATTTTGATTATGATTTGACATTGGGAATTCATGGTAGAACTGACAAGGTTGACATGGATCTAACTCTTGGTCTGTATAAAGATGGTATGCTCAGAGATGCTGAATACCTTTCCTGGGGTCCTCTGGTGGGAACTGTTACCACTCCCCACTTTGGTCTAACCCTGACAAACAGGACTTCTGCAGTGCCAACTAGTTATCTCCGAGTATTGAACATGCCTGGAGCAGTTATAACCCATGATAAAGGAACAATGTGGTTCCTGTATGGTGCTCCGGGAGAAGATGATCCGGATCATTTCTACTGGATTGGTCAATATACTGCCCAACCTCTTGACCTGCTAACTTCTACTTTCACTTTTGGAACACGCAACTTTGACGAAGAATTTGTCCTGGGTATGAAGCATGTTGCCTCTATTGCTCCCCTTACCCTGACCATTGACTCTGCAATTAGCGACTTTGGTCTGGAAGAAGGCGAAGAAATGGGCTACTTTGTAACTGCTGGTGCCGATGTGGAGCTGGGAGTACTGGAACTTGGCGCAGATTACACCCTGGGAACCTTAGGGTTCTCCTCGTTTGCTTCTGGTTTCCCCGTTCGCGGTGGACTTGGTGTATATGCTAAGGCAGGGATTGGACTTCTTGACCTGGAAGCCTGGTATACTGATAAGCACGTTCTTGGAGACCCAGCCACTACTGTTGATAACAAAGTAGGCGGTTCAGTAGCTCTTGCTGAAACCCTTACCTTTGGTCCGGTAGGACTGGATGCCAATGCTGAATATATCCATGACCTGGTAACCGAAGAAATGCATTATGACCTCCGCCATGTTGCTCTTTCCCTTGGACACAATGTTGATTTCTATGACTTTGTCCTGGCCTATGACCATGAAGATGGTCCCGGGCGTCCTGTGCGTAGGGAATGGTGGAAAGACTGCTGCCCATGGGAAATGGTACCCCGCAGACATGATGTAACTGCCAATCTTAGCCTGTTCCCACTGGATATTCTTGAAATTACTGCAGGCGCTAGGTATAACCTTCTCGATACTGAAACCAGGGATATGCCTGTTAACCTACATGGCGGTATTAAAGTTATGCCCATGGACTGGCTGACACTTGGTGCTAATGCTGCTTACTGGTTCGATACCGAAGATCCGCTTAGTGCTTCTGCCTACGCCAATTTGGCTCCTGGACCATTTGGCCTCTTAGGCTTTGATGTATCCCCGAGCGCTGGTGTATGGTATGGTATTACTGCTGAAGCACTTAATTACGATGTTGGACTAACCCTTGCTCGCGAAATTGCTGAAGACTTTGACTGGGTAACATCCGCAGTCTATGACTACCGCGAAATGAACCGTTACGCTGGCGTTGGTCATCCCGATGGAACCTGGATCGAAGTTAAGAGTGGTTTTGAATATTGCGGAATAGCTAATCTGGACTTTGTTCTTGGTAAGTACAACAGCTTAACTGATGCAGACCTCGACTACACCTACAAAGGTGTCGAAGCAGGTATCGGTGTAAGCTTCTAAGTAATAAACAAAGAAAGGGCCTCCGAGTAATCGGGGGTCCTTTTTTATGTGCAGGGAACTATTCGGGTATGGAGAAGTAATTTAAAAAACCGGTGGAGTGATTTATTTGCAGAAAATATTTTTCTATACTATCCTGATTACATTGCTCCTATCTATTTCTGCTTTGGGACAATCCTTGGAAAGGGATATTGAACTTGAAGCTTTAGATATTGACTATGATCTCGAGGAAAACCTGGTTTCGGCCCTAGGAGAAGTTATTTTCCGTTACGGGGATATTTTTATTTCCTGTGCAGAACTATTCATTGACCTTGAACGGGAAATGCTTATTGCCCGGGGTGAAGTTTCCCTGCAGGAAGGGAAAGAAAAAATAGAAGGGCAGGAACTACAGTTTTTTTTCGTTGAAGGCAGGGGACAGATAATTTCTCCCCGGACTGTTTACGGTGAATTATCCCTGTGGGGGGACCTGCTGGAAATTACCCCTGAATTTTCCGAGATAGAAAAGGCAACAATTACTCCCTGTATTTTACCTGATCCTCATTACCGGGTGAGTTCCCGGCGGGTAGTTATTTCTCCTGACGGAAGGATCGATGCCTACAGTGTAACGGTGCTCTGGGGCAAAACCCCTGTTTTTTTCCTGCCCTATTATGTTGCCCGTTATGAAGATGGAACAATTACCAGCCCTTTCCCTATTCCTTCTTTGGGCTATACCACCGAAAAAGGTTTGTTTCTGGGGTTAACTTTTGAACACAATATAACCGATAAACTAAAAGGAGAATATTTTTTAGAAACTACAAGCAGAGAGCATCCTTTCCAGGGAGAATTACTCTTTGAACATGAGATAGCCCAAAACTGGTCTGGGGAATATTTTTTTGAAATTAACAGCACCGATTACCTTGAACTTTTTGAGTTATCTCTTTCCCATGATCTTGCTGACCGGATAAGGGGAAAATATGACTTAAAAAAAGAAAAAGATGAACCCTGGGAGCTAGGAACTTCCTGCGGTTTTAAAATCATCCCCGACTTAGAGGTCTTTATGGGCTTTAAAGGTGGGGGAGATGATTATTATCTCACTCCCGGATGGGAATACCGGGGAAAAGATATTGAACATTCCCTGGGTCTTGAATGGAACCTGAAAGGAGAACTGTACCGGCTGCAGGGGGAATTTGAATTTGAGGGATTAAATTTTTCCGGAGACTGGCAGCGCTACCGGGAGCGGGTTTACCTGGACCTTGGCTTGGCTAAAGATAACTGGGAATGGTGGTTCCGCCAGCGCAGTGGAACCAGCGTTGAAAGGTTACCCCAGACGAGGTTTTCTTTTAATACTGGTAGGAGTGGAGCAGGCTTTTTGGACCTGGGTTTTTTCCGGGAAGGGCTTATTGAATCACAGCGAATTGGAGCAAGTTATTCCTTAAATAGAAACTGGGGGCCCTTTTCTGCCCGGTTGAGTTTTGAAGGTTATGATTACTCCTCGTTTGATTTCCAGGCTGCTCTTGAAGGCAGGCTAGCCTGGTCCCTGGGTTGGGATAAACACGACTTTAATATTGGTTTTTTATGGAGAGAAGTTAGGGGGGAAACCCCCTTTGAATTTGATTTAATTGAAAAAAAACAGCAGGTATTTGCTGAGTGGACGGCGAAGTTCAATGAGAATAATCATTTTCCCGTTTACACTGTGGGTTTGGAAACGGAATTTAATTTACTTAACGGTAAACTTGAAAAAATAAATGGATTATTTAAAAAAGAAGAAGATTGTTACTTCTGGAGCGTGGAAGCCGATCCGGTAAAAAGTGAATTTGAATTTACTATAGGAGTTCCATTTTAAAAGCGAATAAAGGAGGCAATTAAGTTGGGGAAGGTAAGAGTTGGCGTGATCGGTGTGGGAAACATGGGACGCCATCATGTAAAATCATATGCAGCATTAAAACATATCTGCGACCTGGTGGGCATTTATGATATTGATGAAAAAAAAGGAACTGATATAGCAAAGGGCTACGGAATCGAGGAATTCTCAAACCCTGAAGAATTACTGGATAATGTTGATGCGGTAAGTATCGTTACTCCAACAACTACTCACTACGAACTGGCCCGAAAAGCCCTGGAAAAAGACCTGGATGTTTTAATTGAAAAACCAATAACATCAACTGTGGAAGAGGCTCAGAAACTCTTAAAGCTGGCCAAGCGAAAAGAGAGAATTCTGCAGGTTGGGCACATCGAAAGGTTTAACCCTGCTGTAATGGAGCTTCCCAAAATCCTGAGAGGGCAGAGAATAATAGCAATCAGCATGGACAGGATGGGCCCCTTTGATCCCCGGATTGAAGATACAGACGTGGTNCAGGACCTGATGATTCACGATATAGATATAATGCGCTCCATTTTGCCTCAGACGGTTAAAGAGATGCAGTCCTTTGGCAGGGTTGTTCGTTCTTCCAATGGGCACGTGGACTTTGCTGTGGCCAATCTTCTCCTTGAAGATAACATAATTGTTTCCTTAACTGCTTCCAGGGTAACCAATAAAAAGGTGCGCCGGCTTACCATTACGACAATGGCCGCCTACATTGAACTGGACTATCTGGAAAGACGGATCACCATATCTCACAAGGGTGGTTATGCCTCCCTTGACCATTTTTCGGAATACCACCAGGAAAACAAGGTGGAAAGGGTTTTTTCCTCTGACGAAGAACCTCTACGGAATCAACTCGCCCACTTTATTGGTTGTATCCAGGAGGGAACCAAGCCGATAATTACAGGGAATGACGGACTTGAAGCACTTCGGATTAGTATGGACATCCAGAAAAATATTAAGAAATCTCTTACTTCTAAGACGAGAGACGGGGAGGCTTTAAGCAGGTGATCCCAGTTGCCAGGCCAATTTTAGGAGTTGAAGAAAAAAACGCCGTCCAGGAGGTCCTGGCTTCAGGAATGCTTGCTTCTGGATCCCGGGTAAAGGAGTTTGAAGAAAAGTTTGCTCAAAAGTTTGGGGCAACTCAGGCTATCGCTACTTCTTCGGGGACTACTTCTCTTCAGGCCCTGATGTTTGGCCTTGGTTTAGGGCCTGGTGATCGGGTTCTGACCACCCCATTTACTTTTATAGCCACTACCAATTCAATCCTTGGAACCGGTGCCCGCCCAGTATTCGCAGATATTGATCCCCGGAGCTTTAACCTTGACCCCGAACAGGCCGAAGAAATCCTGGCCAGGGATAGTTCAATAAAGGCCATACTTGTGGTCCACCTTTTCGGGTTGCCCTGTTTGATGGCTGATTTTGAATATCTTGCTCAGAAGTACGGCGTTGATCTGATCGAGGATGCTGCACAGGCTCACGGTGCAGCTTTTGCCGAAAGGTATGTGGGAAACTTCGGCCGGGCAGGCATGTTTAGCTTTTATCCAACCAAAAATATGACCACCGGCGAGGGTGGTATGGTTGTAACTTCGGATGATGTCCTGGCTAAAAAAATCCGTTTATATATTAATCACGGTGCATCTGAGCGTTATAATCACAAGCAGATGGGTTATAACTACCGGATGACCGAAATGGCTGGGGCCATGGGTCTGGTGCAGTTAAAACGCCTGGACAAATTCGTGGCCACCCGCAGGACTCATGCCCAATTTTACGATCAAAAGCTGGGCATGATCCCCGAGGTAGAAATACCGTATATTCCCCCGCAATGTTATCACTCTTATAATCTGTATACCCTGCGGTGTCAGAGGCGGGATGAACTTCAGAACCACCTAAAAGAAGAGGGAATAGGGACGGGTATCCACTATCCCAGGGGACTGCATCAACAACCTTATTATAAGGAACTGGGTTTTGGAGATTACTCGCTTCCTATGGCCGAACAGGCCGGCCAGGAAGTTCTCTCGATCCCTGTGCATCCTGGTTTAAATAATGAAGAGCTTCAAAAAATTAGCAGGGCTATTATTTCTTTTTATGAAGCCCGCAGGTAAATCGGATTTTTAAGATTTTTTGTTTGAGGAGGGAGTTTTTTGGAAGAATACGAAATTGATTTGCGCGA
>SL_3KL_010_SEDDRAFT_10003372_pt1 | contig 14509 bp, 13 predicted proteins | sample SodLakKL_010_SED_2_FD_10381 | JGI IMG/M metagenome (IMG submission 10381)
CGGATGCCGAAGTCGCCGGGGAAAACCTGGTATTCGCCGATGGCGCCGTCGCGCAGTTCGACCACTTGCGTCGGCGCGCAGGGAGAAATTTCGTCCAGTCCATCGGTGCTGCGCACCACCATGACGTGGCGGGCGCCCAGGGACTGCATGACCTCGGCCATAGGCTTGAGCAACTGCGAGGAAAACACGCCCAGCACCTGGTTGGGCGCCAGCGCCGGGTTGGTCAGCGGCCCGAGCAGGTTGAACAGGGTCCGAAGCCCCAGCGCCCTGCGCGGGCCGATGGCGTGCTTCATGGCCGCGTGATGCTGCGGCGCGAACAGAAAGCCGACGTTCAGTTCTTCGATCAGCCGGGCGACCTGGCCCGGGTTCAGATCCAGGCGGCAGCCGGCCGCTTCCAGAAGGTCGGCGGCACCCGAGCGACTCGATACTGCCCGGTTGCCATGCTTGGCCACGCGCACGCCGGCGGCGGCGGCGACAAAAGCCGAGGCGGTGGAGACGTTGAACAGGCTGGCCCCGTCGCCGCCGGTGCCGACGATGTCGGTCAGGCCCTCGCGGTCGATGTCGACCTGCGCGGCGAAACCGCGCATCACTTCGGCCGCGGCGGCAATCTCGGCCGGGGTCTCGCCCTTGACCCTGAGCGCCATCAAAAAACCGCCGATCTGGGCCGGATCGGCCTCGCCGCCCATGATCTCGGTCATGGCCGCGCGCATCAGATCAGGTGCCAGGTCATGGCGCTCGGCCAGCAGGGCCAGGGCCTCGCGGATGGAAGTCATGATCGGAGTCTCTTTAAAAAATTGTCCAGCAGGGCATGGCCCTGGCGGGTCAGGATGGATTCGGGGTGGAACTGCACGCCCTCCACCGCCAGTTCGCGATGGCGGAAGCCCATGATCTCATCGCGGCTGCCGTCGGCGAAGACGGTCCAGGCGGTTTCTTCCAGGCAGTCCGGCAGGCTCTCGCGCTCCACGACCAGCGAGTGGTAGCGCGTGGCCTCGAAGGGATTGTCGAGACCGGCAAACACGCCCTGGCTCGAGTGATGCATGGGGGAGGTCTTGCCGTGCATCACCGCTCTGGCGCGCACGACCCTGCCGCCGAAGGCCTGGCCAATGGCCTGATGGCCCAGGCACACGCCCAGCATGGGAATCTCGCCGGCCAGCTCGGCCACCACCTCCAGGCACACCCCGGCCTCGTCCGGCGTGCACGGCCCGGGCGAGAGCACGATGCCGTCAGGCCGCAGCTTGCGGATATCGGCCACGCTCAGGGTGTCGTTACGGCGGGTATCGACCTCCGCACCCAGCTCGCCCAGGTACTGGACCAGGTTGTAGGTGAACGAGTCATAGTTGTCGATCATCAGGATGTTCAACGGTGCAGGCCTCCGCTGGCCTGGGCGACGGCACGGATCAGTGCGCGGCCCTTGTTCAGTGTTTCTTCCCACTCGCGGTCGGGGTCGGAGTCGGCGACGATGCCCGCGCCGGCCTGCACGTGCAGGGTGCCGTTCTGAACCAGGGCGGTGCGGATGGCGATGGCCAGGTCGGCCTCACCGTGCCAGTCCAGGTAACCGACCGCGCCGGCGTAGACGCCGCGCCGCACCGGCTCGAGTTCGTTGATGATCTCCATCGCCCGCACCTTGGGCGCGCCGGACAGGGTGCCGGCCGGAAAGGTGGCTTTCAGCACGTCGATGGCGCTCATGCCCGGCTGAATGCGGCCGTGGACTTCCGAGACCAGGTGCATGACGTGCGAATAGCGCTCGATGACCATGTGGTCGGTCACCTCGACGCTGCCGACTTCGGCAATGCGGCCGATGTCGTTGCGTCCCAGATCGATCAGCATCAGGTGCTCGGCCAGCTCCTTGGGATCGGCCTTGAGTTCGGCTTCCAGTGCGCGATCCTCTTCCGGCGTCCTGCCGCGCGGGCGCGTGCCGGCGATCGGCCGAACCGTGGCCTCGTCGTCCTGCACGCGCACCAGCACTTCCGGCGAGGCGCCGACCACGTGAAAGTCGCCGAAGTCGAAGAAGAACATGTACGGCGAAGGATTCAGGCTTCTCAGCGCGCGGTAGACGTCCAGCGGCCGGGCCGCCAGCGCCACGCTCATGCGCTGCGACAGCACGACCTGCATGGCATCACCGGCCAGGATGTATTCCTTGATGCGCCCGACGGCGTTCTTGAAGTCGCTTTCGCTGTAGCCGAAACGGTAGTCGGATTCCAAGGGTACGGCCATGGGTACGGCCGGCGGATAGCCGGGCGAGCCGCAGCGCAGTCTATGGACCAGTTGATCGAGACGGCGCTGGGCGCGGGCCCAGGCGTCGGGCTCGGCGGGGGTTGGCGTTGACCACCAGACTCAGGCGCTGAGCCAGGTTGTCGAACACCGCCAGCTCCTCGGCTTCCAGCAGCAGGATCTCGGGCACGCCCAACTCGTCGGGCTTGGCCGAGAAATCCAGCTTGGGCTCGATCAGGGCGACGGTTTCGTAGCCGAAGTAGCCGACCAGCCCACCGCTGAAGCCTGGCAGCTCATCGATCTCGGGTGCTGAAATCTGCTCGACCACCTCGGCGATGGCATCCAGCGGATCAACGCCCTCCTGGCGCTCGACCACGCGTCCGAAATCCAGCTGCTCTAGACAATGATTGCTGGCCCGCCAGGCACGCCGGCAAGGCAAGCCGATAATGGAATAACGACCCCAGTTCTCGCCGCCCTGCACGGACTCGAGGAGAAAGGCATTCGGCCCGTCGACCAGCTTCAGGTAAACCGACAGCGGTGTGTCGAGATCGGCGGCAATGCTGCGCCAGACCGGGATCCGGTTGTAGCCGCGATGGGCGAGTTGTTCAAAGCGCTGGGCGTCCACGGAAAAGACAGGGTTCAGGGTTCAGGGTTCAGGGTTCAGGGTTCAGGGCTCAGGAACTAGGTTTAGCCGGCTGGGCGGGATTGTAAAACAGTGCTGGTTCAGGTCGGGCGCTCGCCGCGCAGGGCGCGAATGACTGCTGCATAGTCCTGAGCGCCGAAGATGGCCGAGCCGGCGACCAGGGTGTCGGCGCCGGCGGCGATGATCTCGGCGGCGTTGTCGGGCTTGACCCCGCCGTCGATCTCCAGGCGGATTTCCAGCTCGGAATCATCGATGATGCGGCGGGCCTGCCGGAGCTTGGGGATGGCCGACGGGATGAATTTCTGGCCCCCGAAACCGGGATTGACCGACATCAGCAGCACCAGGTCGATCTTGTCGATCACCCACTCAAGCGCCTCCAGCGGCGTGGCCGGATTGAACACGATGCCGGCCTGGCAGCCGCACTCGCGGATCAGGCTCAAGCTGCGGTCGAGGTGGCGGGTGGTTTCCGGATGGATGCTGATGATGCTGGCGCCGGCCTCGGCGAACTCCGGAATGATGCGATCGACCGGCTCGATCATCAGGTGCACGTCGATGGGCGCGGTGATGCCGAAATCGCGCAGGGCCTTGCACACCAGGGGGCCGATGGTCAGGTTGGGCACGTAGTGATTGTCCATGACGTCGAAATGCACCCAGTCGGCGCCAGCGTCGAGGGCGGCCCGGGTGTCTTGCCCCAGTCGGGCGAAGTCGGCGGAAAGAATCGAGGGCGCAATGACCAGCGGCTGTTTCATGGGCTCGGTCGGGACTTATACTTGGGCTCAAGACCGTAAATTGTACGCCAGCCGTGTCCGACTACCCCACGCCGCCGCTAGAGCTTCTGCACCAGGGCAAGGTGCGCGACATTTACGCCGTCGACGACGAGCGCCTGCTGATCGTGGCCTCGGACCGCCTGTCGGCTTTCGACGTCATCCTGCCCGATCCGATTCCCGGCAAGGGCGAAATCCTGACCGGCATCTCCAATTTCTGGTTCGGCCAGTTCGACGACCTGGTCCGCAATCACCTTTTGGACGACGATGGCGGCAACAATCTGGCTGCCGTGCTCGGATCGGCCGAACTGGCTGCCGCGCTGGCCCCGCGCAGCATGCTGGTCCGGCGTCTGAAGCCCCTTCCGGTGGAAGCCATCGTGCGCGGCTACCTTGCCGGCTCCGGCTGGAAGGATTACCAGGCGACCGGCTCGATTTCCGGCGTCAAGCTGCCCGCCGGCCTGCAGCAGGCCGGCAGCCTGCCGGAGCCGATCTTCACCCCCTCGACCAAGGCCGCCAAGGGCCAGCACGACGAGAGCATTGACTTTGGCACCATGCAGCAATTGATCGGACCGGAAGTCGCCCTGCGCGTGCGCGACATCGCCTTGGCCATCTACCGCCGCGCGGCGGCCTATGCGCGCAACCGCGGCATCGTCATCGCCGACACCAAGTTCGAGTTCGGTCTGGACGATGACGGCCATCTGTTCTTGATCGACGAGGTACTGACCCCTGACAGCTCCCGCTTCTGGCCGGTCGACCAGTGGCGCCTGGGCACCAGCCCGCCGAGCTTCGACAAGCAGTTCGTGCGCGACTACCTGGAAACCCTCGACTGGGACAAGACCGCGCCCGGTCCGCGCCTGCCGCCGGACATCATCGAGCAGACGCGCCAGCGCTACCTGGAGGCCGTGCGCCGCCTGACGGCGCCCGATCCGGGCGCGGCCGACGCTGCCGGTCAGCGGCTACAATGAGCCGGTCGTCTTAACCGGCTTTCGAAACGCATCATGAGCACGCCACCGTCTCCATCCTCCGGCGACCTGCAAGCCGCCAATGCCGAACGCGTCTACCGGGTGCAGCCAAGTGACCTGCCGCTAAGCTGCCCTACGCCGGACATGGCCTTGTGGAACTCGCATCCCCGCGTCTATCTGCCCATCGAAAAGACCGGCCAGGCCAAGTGTCCCTACTGCGGGGCCGAGTACATCCTGGAAAAAGACTGACCGCTGGCATCGGCCTGCGGCGGACCGTCGTGCACACTTCCCTTCCCGCCGATTCGCGCATTCCGGCCGGTAGCGCCCAGGCACGCGCGACCGGAGTGGTCCTGTTGCTCACCCAGGCGCTGGGCCTGGTGCTGCCAAAATGGGCCGGAGCCGGTTTTCTGCTGCTGGGCCTGGTTTCGCTGGTCTGGCTGACCGCAACCCGCGGCTGGCAACTGCGTGGCCTGCATGCCAGCGAGCGCCTGCTGGCGATCGCCGCCACGCTCTACGTGTTCGCCATCCTGCTCGGCCTGGCCTGGCACGGGCTCGACCCGGCCGGCACCCAGACGCTGGGACGCACCCTGCGCCTGCTGCTGATCCTGCCCCTGTTTCTTTACCTGCGGCAAATCGATGGGCTGGCACCCTACTGGTGGCATGGCCTGGCCACCGGCGGCCTGATCGCCGGTCTTTATGCCTGGTGGTTCCTGCTCACCGGCCAGATCGGAGAGTTCGAGGATCGGGTCGGCGGTGCGACCAACCCGATCTATTTCGGCGGCATCGCCTTGCTGATGGCCTTCATGCTGCTGCCGCGGATCAGCGATATCCGACTGGCGCTGTCCGCGCGCGTTTTCGCCGCGCTCGGGCTGGCCGGGGGCGTATCGGCCAGCCTGCTGTCGGGCTCGCGCGGCGCCTGGGTGGCGGCCCTGCCGCTGCTGCTGTTGTTCCTGCTCAGCTTCGTGCACCAGCTGCCCCGGCACTGGCGCTACCTCATGCCCGCCCTGCTGATCGTCGGCGTGATCGCGCTCAACCTGTTGCCGCAGGTCAACATGGATCAGCGCATGCTGGATGTGATCCGGGAGATCTCGGCGGCGCTGCACGGCCAGGCGATGGAGGGCGGTGTCTCGGAGCGTTTGCAGATGTGGGCCATCGCGCTCGGCCTGATCGCCGATCAGCCCTGGCTGGGGCCCGGTCCGGGTGCGTTCGAGGCCGGCCTGGCCGCGGCGGTGGGCGCCGGCGAGGCCCAGCCCCAGCTGCTCGATTATCGCCATCCGCACAATCAGTTTCTGTCGGCGCTGCTGTATGCCGGGCTGCCCGGGCTGCTCGGCCTGGCCCTGTTGTTCGCGCTACCGCTCAGGCGCTTCTGGCTGATGCGACGATCCAGCCTGGTCAGCACCCAGCAGCTGGCCTGGTGCGGCCTTGCCGCGATCGCCATGCTGGCGGCCATGGCCTTCAGCGAGTCCATCTTCGAGCGCAACATCGGCGTGATCTGGTTCGGCCTGATCCTGGCCACCAGCCTGGGGCTGCTGGCCTCGGAACGACGCCGCGAGCTGTCCGCGGGTCCGACCCGCCGTCGCCACAGCCTGAGCGCGATCCTCATCGTCCGAAACGAAGCCGATCGCATTCGCCCGTGCCTGGAGGCGCTGCGCGGCTGGGCCGACGAAATCGTCATCCTCGACAGCGGCAGCAGCGACGGCACGGTCGCCATCTGCCGCGAGTACACCGATCATGTCTTCGAGACCGACTGGCCCGGATTCGGGCCGCAGAAGCAGCGCGCCCTGGAACTGGCGCAGAGCGACTGGGTGCTGTCGCTGGACGCCGACGAAGTGCTCGACCCCGAACTCAAGACCGAAATCGACTTCACCCTGGCGCAGGATCCGCCGCCGCACCAGGCCTACACGCTGCCCTGGCTGACCCACGCCTTTGGCACGACCCTGCAGCACGGGCGCTGGGCGCGCGCACCGTTGCGCCTGTTCCGGCGCGAGCTGGGCCACTTCACGCCGGTGCCTGTGCATGAAAAAGTGCTGATGGCGCCGGGCTGCCGCATCGGCCATCTGCAGGCGCCGCTGCATCACTACAGCTACCGTGACGTGGCGCATGCACGCGCCAAGCTGCTCGGCTATGCGCGGCTGCAGGCCGGGGAACGCCATGCCGCCAGCCGTCGCTGCCGCGGATTCATCACCCCATGGCTGCGGGCAGGCATGAACTGGGTCGACAACTTCGTCCTGCGCGCCGCTTTTCTGGACGGACGGGGCGGCTGGATCATGAGCCGGCTGACCGCGGCCTACACGCTGGAGAAGTACCGGGAACTCAGGCGCCTGAGTTCTGCCGCGCATTGACGCGCAGAAGCGCCGGCCCGCGACCGTAGGCTGATCGCCCCCCGCCCTTCGGACAACGCCGGCCCAGCGTCGACCGCAGCATTTCCTCGGTGCCCGGCAAGGCAATCGGCAGCTCAGGCATAACGATCCGCTTCCCCGTCTGGAACGGTCTTGAAGCGGCGGTGGAGCCACCAGTACTGGGGCGGGTGGGCGCGAATCCACTGTTCGACCCGGGCGTTGTAGCGGGCCAGGTCGGCTTGCGCGTCGCCGGACGGCCAGTCGTCCCAGGCCGCTTCGAAATGGACCCGCACGCGGCCGTCGGCTTGCTTGACCGGGTACATGGGCACGACCCGGGCACGCCCGAGGCGAACCAGGTCGATCAGCCCGGTCGGGGTGGCGGTGGCCAGGCCGAAGAAGGGGGCGAACAGGCTGCGTCGCGGACCGAAGTCCTGGTCCGGGGCATACCACAACACGCCGCCGGCGCGCAGATGACGGACCATGGCGCGCACGTCGTCGCGCGCGATCATCGCCTCGGCATAGCGGCCGCGACCGGCATTCTGGAAGCCCTCCAGCACCGCGTGGCGCAGCGGCCGGTAGATGGCGCGCGCCCTGACCTGTTCGCCCACCAGCCGGGCCCCCAGCTCCATGCAGGTGGCGTGGGCGGTCAACATCAGCACGCCCTGCCCGCCCGCCTGGGCAGCGCGCAGGTGCTCCAGTCCTTCCAACTCACCGAAACGGGCGTCCAGGCGGCCGGGTCGGCACCAGGCCAGGGCGGTCTCGGCCAGGCTGTCGGTCAGCTGGCGGCAGTGGGCCCGGCGCAAGTCCCTGCGCTGTTGTTGTGAAAGCTCGGGGAAACACAGCGCCAGGTTGCGGTCGACCACGCGCATGCGCCGGCCCATGAGCCGCTCCAGCACCGGCGCCAGGGGCCGCAGCAGGGCGCGCGACAGGCCCAGCGGCAGTCGGCCCAGGCCACGTACCGGCAGCAAGGCCGCCTTCAGCAAGAGATTCAGGGGCTTCTCCATGCGGGCATTATCCCGCCATTGTCGGCTCGCAAGTCCGCGGGCGCGCGGCTGCGGCTAAACTCAGCGACACCATGCTCCCGATCTATCGCCTGCTGACCCTGTTACTGACGCCGCTGGCGCTGATCTGGCTGCATCGCGGAAAGGCCGGGACCGGTGAGCGCGGGCGCTGGCGCGAGCGGCTGGGTCGGGTGCCGGAGGGCAGCCCGGGTCGCGTCTGGCTGCACGCGGCCTCGGTCGGCGAGGTCAACGCGGCGACCGGGCTCATTCGCGCCCTGCTGGCGCGCGGCGAGCAGATCGTGGTCAGCACCATGACCCGCACCGGCGCCGCACTCTGCCGCGAACTGTTCGGCACGGACGTCGAGCACCTCTACCTGCCGCTGGACAATCCGCCGGCGGTCCGGGCCTGGCTGAAACGGGTGCAGCCGCGAAGCGGATTGATCGTGGAGACCGAGATCTGGCCCGAGCTTTACGCCCGCTGCAAAGACCGGAACATTCCGCTGCTGCTGGTCAACGCCAGGATCAGCCCGGCGGCAATGCGCCGCTACCAGCGTTTTCGCCCCCTGGTTGGTGGTGCGCTGTCGGCGGTCACGCAGGCCATGTGCCAGACCGGCGCCGACGCTGAGCGCCTGGTTCGGCTGGGTTTACCGGAAACCCGCGTTCGCATCAGCGGCAACCTCAAGTTCGACTTCGAGCGGCCGCCCGGCCTGGATGAACGTGCCCGGGCACTGCGCCAGGCCTGGGGCCAGCGCCCGGTCTGGGTCGCCGGCAGCACGCGCCCGGGCGAAGAGTCCGTCCTGATCGAGGCCCATCGCAGGCTGCGCCACAGCCGGCCCGAGGCCTTGCTGGTCCTGGCGCCGAGGCATCTCGAGCGCCTGGAGGCGGTCACCCGACTGCTGGATGGCGCTGAACTGGAATGGTGCCGGCTCGGCGACCCGGTGGATGCGGCGACAGAGGTCGTCCTGATCGATCGCCTGGGCGTGCTGCTGGAGTATTACGCCGCCGCCGATGCGGCTTTCGTCGGCGGCAGCCTGGTGCCGATGGGTGGACATAACCTGCTCGAACCGGCCGCCCTGGCCAAGCCGGTGCTGGCCGGCCCTTATCTGGAGCAGCAGGCCGACGCGGCCCGCGTCCTGGCCAACGGCGATGGACTGCTCGTGGTACGCGATGGGGAGGAACTGGCGCGCGCGCTGGCGGACTGGCTCGGTGATCAGGGCCTGCGGCAGCGCCGTGGCGCGGCCGCCCAAGCGGCGGTCCAGGCAGGGCGCGGCAGCCTGCAGCTCACCCTGGCCGCGCTGGAGCCCTGGCTGCAGCGCGACGGGGCCGGCACAAGGCCGCCCCAGGGGCTGCCCGATTAGCGCAGCAGCTGATTGACGGCGACCAGATCCTGCTCGTCGAGCAGACCCGCAGCCTGGCGCAGCCGCAAACCGTTCAGGATGAACTGGTGCCGGGCATTGGAGTAATCACGCTCGGCCTGAAAGAAACGCTGTTCGGCAATCAGTACGTCCACGATGGTGCGCGTCCCGACTTCGAATCCCGCGTTGGTGGCCTCCAGCGCGCTGCGTCCTGAAATGAGGGTCTGAAGCCGCGCCTCGACTTCACGGATGCCGGCGACTACCGCCCGAAACGCGGTTTCAGTCTGGCGTACCGTGCTCCGCTCTACCTGGTCCAGCACTTCATCCGCCAGTCGCAATGCCTCGCCCGCCTGACGGGTACGTGACTGGACAGCAAAACCTTCGAAAATCGGCACACTCAAGGTCAGACCCACTTGCCAGCCGTCGGTCCGAAAGGTCGTGGTTCCGATCTGGGCCTGGCTTTCTGGATCCCGCAGGATGAATTCATTGTTCTGATTGCGGCTGTAGGAACCGCTCAGGCCCAGCGACGGCAGGTGACCGGCACGGGCGATCCGCACATCGGCATCGGCGGCATCAAGCTCGAAACGCTGCCGCACGACCAGCGGGTTCACATCCAGCGCGGCTCGAACCCATTCTGCCGAGTCGTTCGGGTCGGGCGGCGACAGGGGAATCTCTTCGGCCAGGCGCGAAAAGTTCTCGAAGCTCACACCGCTGATCTCGCGCAGCGCCTCGCGGGCATCCTCGACCTGGTTTTCAGCCACGATGGAGCGCGCGCGCGCGCCATCCCAGACTGCCCGCGCTTCATGCACATCGGTCACGGCGGCCAAACCGACCTCGAAGCGCTGCTCGGCCTGCTCGAACTGGCGCCGCAGGGCGGTTTCCTCGGCCTCGGCAAAGCGCAGGGTATCGAGCGCTGTCAGCACGTCGAAATAGCGCTGCGCGACACGGAACAGGAAGCTTTGGTACGCTTCCATGTAGACCGCATCGGCGGCTGCCAACTCGGCCCGACCGCGCTCCAACCGACCATAATTGGCATCGTTGTAAATCGACTGGGACAGCGAGATGCTGTAGTTGCGCTGGTCAATATCAGTCGAAGGCAGGCTTGTTCCACCGACTCGCGGCGACGTGCCGCCCAAGGTCTGGCTGGCGCTCACCGAGAGCTGCGGGAGCAGAGCAGCACGGGTCTGGACCGGAATTTCTCCAGCGATGTTCAGGCGACGCTCGGCCGCGCGCAGTTCAGCATCATGGGTCTGCGCCAGTTCGAACACACCGAGCAGATCCACCGACCAGGCGGGGGAAACGGCCAGTGCCAGGCCAGCGGCAAACAGGGTTTTTCTCATCATCACTTACAGTCCATTTGGGGACACGGCAAACCGGGGTCCGGCCGCGTCAGAAATCGAAAACGGGGAGATCTTCGGCACCCACCAGACGGGGCAGATCGGTCTCGAACAGGCTGTCTGTGGTCCAATCGCCGTCGGCAGTCCGATGCAGGCAGACGGCCTCCATGGCCGGGCTGTGGCCGCGCACGGCGAACAAGCGCCCGCCCGGGGCAACCCAGTCGAGCATGAAGGCCGGGATGTCCGGCACGGACGCCGTTACCACGACCCGATCGAACGCCCGGCCGGGCCGGAAATCATCGTCCAGCGCATCGGCTTGGCGAACTTCCACGGCCTCGTAGCCCAGCCGGTCCAGCCGCGCCGCCGCCGTGTCCGAAAGTTCAGGATACAGCTCGACGCTCAACACCTGGCCGCCGAGCGCGCTCAGGCAGGCAGCGGTAAAACCCGAGCCGGTGCCGATCTCGAGCACGGAGTGATCTGGCTCGACGGCCAGAGCCTGCAGCATGCGGCCTTCCTCGACCGGCTTCATCATCACCTGGCCCATGGCCAGCGGCAGACGCAGGTCGGCAAACGCCATGCGGCGGTAGCGCGAGGGCGCGAAATCTTCGCGCGGAACCGCCTTGAGCACGTCGAGCACGCGCGCATCAAGCACGTCCCAGGTCCGGACCTGCTGCTCGATCATGTTGAAGCGGGCTTGTTCGATATCCAGCGCCATGAAGCTCAGACCATCAGCAAAGACGCATCTATTGTACTCGGGCCATGATGAGCGCGGCTGTGCCGGAGGTCACGGTGGTCTGAAGTAAACTCGGAAGTTCAGTCCCCGTTCCGGAGCATCCGACATGAGCCAGCGCCTGTTCCTGCGCCTCAGCGCCCTACCGGCGGCCTTGCTGCTGTTGACAGCGAGCGCATTCGCCAGCAACCCTCTGCTTTTCGAGCAGGTCCGCGTGATCGATCCTGACACCGGTGCCGTGTCGGATCCGCTCGATATCGGCGTTTCGCACGGCGCCATCACGGCGCCGTCCGGGCTGCCTGCAGATACCCGGAGGGTGGCGGGTGAGGGTTTCTACCTGATGCCGGGCCTGGCCGAGATGCACGCCCATGTGCCGCCGATGCGAGCCGGCCAGCAGCAGATCGAAGACGTGATGATTCTCTACCTGGCCCACGGGATCACGACCATCCGCGGCATGCTGGGCGAGTCCGGTCATCTGGTCTTGCGCGAACAGCTGGCCAGCGGAGAGTTGGTCGGGCCGCGCCTGATCACTTCCGGACCCTCTTTCAACGCCAACTCGGTCGCCTCGCCCGCCGCCGCGGCCGACATGGTTCGCGCCCAGTCCGAGGCCGGCTACGACCTGCTCAAGCTGCACCCGGGCCTGTGGCCGGAAGCCTTCCGTGCCATCGCCGAGACCGCCGAGGCCCTGGGCATCGACTACTCCGGCCACATTTCGGTTGCGGTTGGCCTTGACCGCGTGCTGGCCTCGCGGCAAGGCAGCATCGACCACCTCGACGGCTACGGCGAAGCGCTGGTTCCGCCCGACCACGCCCTGCACGGCACCACACCAGGCCTGTTCGCCATCAACCTGGTCGCCGGCATGGATCCATCCCGCATTCCCGAGTTGGCCCAACGCACCGTCGAGGCCGGCATCGCCAACGTGCCCACCCAGAGCCTGCTGGAGAACTGGGCCACCGGCGATGTCGAGGCGCTGATGGAGCGCCCGGCCATGCGCTGGATTCCAGAGGCCACCCGGCAACAGTGGCAGGACAACCTGGCCCGCATCCGCTCACAGATTCCCGAGGGCATGGCCGAGCCCTTCATCGACATTCGGCGCGAGCTGCTCGCCGCGCTGCACCAGGCCGGTGCCGTCATCCTGCTCGGCGCCGACGCACCCCAGATCTTCAACGTGCCGGGCGACGCGATTCATCACGAACTGGAGATTTACGTCGGGGTCGGCATGAGTCCGGCACAGGCGTTGGCCACAGGCACCACGAACGTGGCCCGTTATCTGGACCAGGCTGACCGGCACGGCTGCCTGGTGCCCGGCTGCGTTGCCGACCTGGTGCTGCTGCGCAGCAATCCCCTGGAAGACATTCGCCATGCGCGCGAGATCGAGGGCGTGATGCGCGCCGGACGCTGGTTCGACCGGGCCGAGCTGGACGAGCTGCTGGAAGGAGTCGAGCGCCGCGCCGCGGGAAAGCCTTGAGCCCCGCACCGGCAAAGCTGCGGGGCGGGGTGCGCGAAGATCCCTTGCCCTACCAGCAGCGGCTCGCCGAGCGCGCGCTGGAGGACATCGACCTGGTGGTGATCCACGCCACCGAGCTGCCGGACCTGGCCACCGCACGCGAGTATGGCGAGCGCATCGTGCATCCGGGCTCGCAGACCGGCAACAGCGGCCATTTCTACATCGACCGGGATGGACGCATCGAGCAATGGGTGGCGCTGGACCGCGTCGCCCACCACACGGTCGGCTACAACACGCGCTCGGTCGGCATCGAGCTGGTCAACCTCGGCCGCTATCCGAACTGGCTGGACAGCCGTCACCAGGACTGGCAGGAAGAGATCACGCCGGCCCAGCTGGAAGCGTTGGTTGAGCTGCTGGCTCTACTGCGCGCAGCCCTGCCGGGACTGGAGTTCATCGCAGGCCACGACGCGCTGGACCGGCGCTGGGTACCCGCCAGTGACGACGAAAATCAAAAGGTGCGGCGCAAGCTGGATCCCGGGCCGAACTTCCCCTGGCCCGCGGTCATCCAGGCCAGCGGCCTGGACCGGCTAGAGTCCGACGACCGCCCTGAGCCGTCAGGCTGAGCGCAGCGCCGCTCCGACGATTTCGCCGACATCGGGGCTCAGGCCCGGCCGGGCGGCCAGTCGGCGCAGCTCTGTCTCCATCAGCGCGCGGCGACCCGGTTCCAGCCGCCGCCAGCGGTTGAATGCCGCCACCAGGCGCGCCGCCACCTGCGGGTTGATGGCGTCGAGTGCGGCCACCTGCTCGCCCAGGTAACGGTAGCCGGCGCCGTCGGCGCGGTGGAAGGCGATCGGGTTGCCCATGGCGAAGCTGCCGATCAGGGCCCGGACCTTGTTGGGATTGCGCAGGCTGAAGGCCGGATGACGCGACAAGGGTTCGAGTTGCTCCACCTGCTCGGGCAGCGGCCGGGTGGCCTGCACGCCGAACCACTTGTCCATCACCAGCGGGTCCTGACCGAAGCGCTGCTCGAAATCCTCGAGCGCCGCGGCCGCTTCGTCGGCCCGTCCATGGACCAGCGCCCTGAGGGCGGCAAAACGATCCGTCATGTTGTCGGCATCGCGGTACTGCCGCCAGGCCAGCTCGCTCCAGTTGCGGTCACTGGCCGCCGACAGCCAGTGCAGCGCGGTGTTTTTCAGGCGCCGGGCGGCGATGGCGGCCGGCTCCGCGCTCCACGGGGCGTCGACCGTGCTGCGCCGGTAGGCGGCGTTGAGTTCGGCGGCGAGATGATCGGCCAGGTAGGTGGCCAGGTCACGCCGGGCGTGATGGATCCTTTCCGGATCGACGCAATCCCGCTGCTCGGCCAGCTCCGCCTCGGACGGCAGGGACAGCAGCTCGGCGGCCAGCGCCGGGTCCAGAGACTCGTCCTGGAGGATGGCACGCCAGGCCGCCGCCAGCGACTCGGCGCTGTCGGCCAGACCGCTTTCCTTCTCGATGCCGGCATGGAGCACGCGTTCGGCCAGTCGACGGCCTGCGCGCCAGCGGTTGACCGGATCGGGGTCGAAGCCGGCCAGGCGGGCGAGGTCATCCAGCGACCACTCGTAACGCAGGTGCACCGGCGCGGAAAAATCGCGCAGCAGCGAGGGCAAGGCATCGGCCGGCAGCGCGTCGAAACGGAACTCGGCTTCGGCGCGGTCGAGCCGCAACAGCACGGTATCGGCCG
>SL_3KL_010_SEDDRAFT_10003374_pt1 | contig 14506 bp, 15 predicted proteins | sample SodLakKL_010_SED_2_FD_10381 | JGI IMG/M metagenome (IMG submission 10381)
GACGAGCATGCCGATGGTCATGGTGACGCCGCCGAGCAGGACACCTGCGAGTAGGACGGTGACGGTGGTCAGTGCGATGGCGATGTTCTGGCGCAGGTTGGTCACGGTGCGTCGTGCGAGGGAGACGGCGTGTGGGAGCTTGTGGAGGTCGTCGCTCATCAGGGCGATGTCGGCGGTCTCGACCGCGACCGCGCTTCCGGCTGCGCCCATCGCAACACCGATGTCGGCGGTGGCCAGCGCCGGGGCGTCGTTGACCCCGTCGCCGACCATCGCGACGACGTGGCCTTGGTGTTGGAGCGCGGCTACGGCGTCGAGCTTGTCCTCGGGAAGTAGTCCGGCGTGCACCTCGTCGATCCCGACGACTCGGCCGATGGCCTCGGCGACTTGCGGGGTGTCGCCGGTGAGCATGACGACCTTGTCGACGCCGGCGCGGTGGAGTTCGTCGATCATCGCGGCGGCCTCTTGCCGGACCTGGTCGGCGACGGCGACCACGCCCAGGATCTGGCCGTCGACCGCGACGACCATCGGGGTGCGTCCTGCAGAGGCCAGCTCCGCGACGGCCTGACCCGCGCCGACGGTGTCGACGAGACCATCGGCGTCAAGCAGGGCGAGGTTGCCGACCAGGATGCGTCGGCCATCGGCGGTGGCGATGATGCCTCTGCCGGGGACGGGTTCGGTGTGTTCGGGCAGCGCGGGTGCGGGAAGTCCCTCGGCTGCCGCGGCCACGAGGATCGGACGGGCAAGCGGGTGTTCGGAACCAGCTTCTGCTCGGGCAGCCCAGCGCAGCACCTGGTCGCGGTCGGTGGACGGGTCGAGCACGACAACATCGGTCAGTTGTGGACGGCCTTCGGTGAGGGTGCCGGTCTTGTCGATCGCGACGGCGGAGATGCGCGCGGAGGTCTCGAGGAACTCACCGCCCTTGATGAGGATGCCGTCCTTGGCGGCCCGTCCGATGCCGGACACGATCGAGACCGGGATCGAGATGACCAGCGCACCGGGGCAGGCGATCACCAGCAGGGTGAGTCCGAGCACGACGTCCCCAGAGAGCAGCCCTGCGGCGAGCGCGAGCACCATGATGGCTGGCGTGTACCAGGCCGAGAACCGGTCCATGAACTGCTGGGTACGAGCCTTGGCCTCCTGGGCCTCCTCGACCCGGTGGATGATGCGTGCCAGCGTGGTGTCCGCCCCGACCCCGGTCGCACGAACCTGCAGGAACCCTCCCTTGGAGATGGTGCCGGCGAACACCCGGTCTCCGGTGACCTTCTCCACCGGCATCGATTCGCCCGTGATCGACGCCTCATCGAGGGCGCCGGTGCCACCGACCACCTCGCCGTCGACGGGGACCTTCGCGCCGTTCTTGACCAGCACCGTCTCGCCGGTTGCGACCTGCCCAGCGGCGACCTGGACCTGCTCGCCATCACGCAGCACGACCGCGACGTCGGGGGCGACCGCGACCAGTTCGGCCAGCGCCGAGCGGGTCTTGTTCAACGTGGCGTCCTCGAGCGCATGCCCGATGGCGAACAGGAAGGTGACCGCGGCCGCCTCCCAGTGTTCACCGATGATGACCGCCCCGACCGCAGCGATCGAGACCAGCAGATCGATCCCGATCACCTTGACCGCGACCGCCCGTACCGCCTTGATCACGATCGGTGTGCCAGCGACGACCGCCGCGCCGACCAGCAGCGGGTCACCCACCCAGGCGAGGCCGACCAGCGGCCCGCTGAGCCAGGACAGCACGATGAGTGTCCCGGAGATCACCGGGACACTCCACCGGCCGTTGCGCAGCGTATCCATGGAGGTCCTCCTCGACCCGATCGCCTGCGTGGGCGTTGTGCCGCTCAGAACGAGGATGGGCGCGCGGTGTAGCCGGCCTTGGCGACCGCCGCGACCAGTTCGTCGACGCTGGCGAGCGCCGGGTCGTGGTCGATCGTGATGCGCGCCGTAGCGAAGCCCACCTCGACGTTGCGGACTCCGGGCAGCCGTCCGACCTGCTTCTCGATCTTGCCGATGCAGGACGGACAGGAGAACCCCTCGGCGCGGAGCACGGTGCGGGTGGTGTCGGTCGTGGTGGTCATCGTGGTGCCTCTCGGGGGTGTCGGTTGGTGACGGTCATGACCGTACGAGCGCACGGGAACACGAACCTGACCCACGTCAGGCTCGTGCACCCGAGTTCCACCGGCGCCCACCCCATGCGCCGGAAGGTCCCGTGTGCCGCTGCCGGCCCTGCGTCAGACGTCGGCCAACTCCGCAAGGACATCGGGACGCCGTAGCGCGACCCAGCGGCGGCCGGTCTCGATGATGCCCTCCCGACTCCACGTCGCGAGGCTTCGGCTGACCGTCTCCGACGCACACCCCGACATGCTCGCCAGNTCCTCGCGTGCGAGCGGCACGTCGATCACGATCCGTTCACCCTGGTCGATACCGAGACGATCAGCCAGCATGAGCAGCGTGCTCGCGATCCGGACCGGTGCACTCGCTGCAGCGGTCCTCTCTATGCGTTCCTGTGCCGTGCGGAGTCGTTGGCCAACGGCAGCGAGCGCGCTGCGGGCCACCTGCGGATGTTCGTCGAGGACGGCGTCGAACTGCGCACTCGAGAACGCAAGCACACACCCGGCGGTCAACGCCCAGGCGTCCTCGGCGTAGGTCTCACCCCCGAGCGCCGGCACCGTCCCCAGGAACGAGCCCGGTCCGAGCACGTCGAGCAGCACCTCGTTCGCGTCGGGTGTCCTGCCGGTGAGCTTCACGGCCCCGCTGGCCACCACGTAGAGGCGCTCTGCGGGGTGGCCGGCGAGGAAGATCGCCTGCCCCGCCTCCATACCCCGCATCATGGCCCGTCCATCGACACGGTGGAGCCGTTCGTGATCCAGACCAGCGAAGAACGGCACCCGCGCCAGCGCGTTGATCCGAGCACCCCGGCTGCACGTACGAGGGTCCGACTCCGGGACACTCAGCGGCGTTGTCGATCGGGGCACGTGCGACCTCACATGCTCGAACGGCTATGCAGGCACGTGCGGCGCCGGCACCGACAGGTGGGTGACACATGACTCGGGGTCTGCCCAGGGGATGAGATCGCGTGCCTGGACGTCGACGCCGAGCTCTTCCAGCGCACCTCGCATCAGACCGAGGTGGACCGCGCAGACGACGTCCTGGTGTTCTCGTGCAACCTCGAGGAACGGGCAGCGGCGCAGGACGATGTCGGGGCTGGCGGGATCGTTGCGGTCGAGTTCGGGTGCGAAGCCGAACCGGTCGAGCAGGTCCACCAGTTGGGTGATCGCCTCGTCCGCGTCGGGTGTGCTGAAGGGTGGGGGCTTGTCGACGATGAAGCTGCCCCAGGCGTGGCCGGCCTGTTCGGCTGCCGCTGACGAGTCCGCGGAGGTCGCGTCGAGGTAGCTGGCCAGGATCTGGGCGAGGAACCGGTAGCCGCCATCTCCCGGGATCGGCGCCGGTGGCCCCTCATCGGCGACGGCGCGGTAGAGGAGTTTAGGGCGGCCCGGCCGGTCTCGGTCCTCGACGATGGCCTCGACCAGGCCAGTTTCCTCCAGCAGGTTGAGGTGGGTTCGCACCGTGTTCACATGCAGCCCGAGCCGTTCGGCGAGCGCGGCGGTATCGAGGTCGGACTCGTCACGTAGAACCTCGAGCAGGCGGGCGCGGACCGGACTCGACAGTGCCCGGTAGACCTGCTGCTCGTGCGAGACGGATCTCTTGGACGTCATCATGTCGCTACCGTATCGTTGCACGAAGATCTGAGGGTTTCGTGGTCTACGTGCGGGTAGGCGTCCCCGCTCGGGCCTGCCGCCACTATCCGACCGCGAGCATCAACCTTCGAAACGGGCTGTACATGGGCGATCCGGTGTGCTGGCTCGATCAAGTGTGCGAGGTGTGCGGCCGTATCGGCCCAGCCATCGACGATGATCGACGTTGCCATCGTTGCTTCTCGACCACCGTCGAGCAGCCGCGCGCTGACGAGCGTTAGGGCTGGGTGCCGGAGGGTCATGTTGCACCTGCCGGCGCGTAGCTCCAGTCGGAGCGTTTGCGGTGGTAGTGGGGGTCGAAGGCGACCTCACCCGTCGAGTCGTCGAGCGACTCGATCTTGGGCACCTGTTCGAGCACGGACGCGTCGCAGGGCTGTTCGAGGTGGGCGACGAACTCGTCCCGGAAGGTGTCGAGCAGGCTGCCGACCAGCAGCTGCTCTCCGGCGGGTAGCGCGCAGCGGGTCTGGTCGGTGATGGCCGGGAGACGATCAGCGATCGCCTCGAGGTCGTGCGCGGTTGCTTCGCCGGCTTCGATGCGTTGCAGCAGGTCGGTGATGGCGGCGCAGCCGAGTTTGCAGGCGGAGCACTGTCCACAGGATTCGATCGCCAGGAAGTGCGAGAGTTGGACCGCGACGCGCACGATGCAGTGGGTGTGGTCGTAGACGATGAAGCCGCCGGATCCGAGGCCGGTCCCGGCGGTGCGCATGTCTTCGTAGGTCAGGGGGGTGTCGAGCCGCTCGGGGCTGATCACCGGGGATGACACCCCGGAAAAGACCGCCTTGATGTCTGCGGCGCCGGCGATGTCGACCAGCAGCTGGCGCAGCGGTGTCCCGAGCGGAAGCTCGTACACGCCGGGGCTGGTGACGTCCCCGACGACGGTGAACAGCATCGTGCCGGGCGAGTCGACGGTTCCGGCGCTGCGGAAGGTGGTGGCTCCCTCGTTGAGGATGAACGGGACGTTCGCGAGAGTCTCGACGTTGTTGACCACGGTCGGGTGGGGCTGGTCTGTCGTGGCGAACAGCCCCTGTTGGAACGGCGGTAGCCAGCGTGGCATCGGCAGGTTGCCCTCGACGACCTCGAGCAGGCCGGTCTCTTCGCCGAACAGGTACTCGTCGGGCCCTTCGACGATGTGCACGACGTCCGGGTCTTCCCAGCCGGCTTGGGCGATCTCGTCGAGGGCGGCTCGCAGCAGCTTGGCGTGGCCGGCCTTGGCCTTGACACCGAGGTGTACCTGGTCGGCACCGATCGCATGCCGGGCGATCAGGATGCCTTCGAGGACCTGGAAGGGGTTGGTCTCGAGCAGCAGCCGGTCCTTGTAGGTGCCCGGTTCGCCCTCAGCGCCGTTGACGACCAGCCGGGCAGCGCTGTCGGTCTCGGCGGCAGCGTCACGCACGGAGCGCCACTTGGTAGCGGTTGGGAAGCCGGCACCGCCGCGTCCGCGGAGTCCGGCATCGGCCACCTCGGCGATGACCTCGTCGGGCTCCATGCTCAGTGCCGCCTGAAGGGCCTGGCCTCCCCCAACGGCGATGTAGGCGTCCAGCGCCGTCCGTGGCGAGGGAGGCAGGAGCCGGTCTGCCACGTCAGCGGCGTCGGCCATGTGCGCGTTCTCCATGGTCGCCTGCTTCAGCTGTCTGCTGATACGAGCTGGGGCCGCTGCCCGGACGCCGGATAGGCGAGCCCGTCGTGGATCGCTCGGGCGAAGGCGGGGCCGGCGGTCCGTAGGATCTGGTCGCGTTGGCGTTTGTCGATGCGGAGTCGGCTCATGTCGTAACCGGGCTCTCGTGTCGAGAGCAACGCGAGCCTCGTCCCGTCGGGGTGGGTTTCGATGAGCAGTGCGAGCTCGAGCTGTGGCCAGCCGGTGGCCTCCTCGTCGCTGCGCCAGCCGACCCACGCGCAGGCGGGTTCGCCGGGCCGGGCGGGTCTGACCTGAACGGTCGGATTTGCGGGTTGACGGAACCGGCCGGCGTGCAGGGCCTCTCGTGCGCCGGTGACCGCTGTGGCGGTCGCCTGCTCGGCCAGTCCCTGCAGGTCGTTCATGAGGCGGTCGTGTGCAGATCCGGGTTCGCCGCTGAGTTCTTGGAGGTGGTGGACGAACATCGGGCTGCGTTCGAACCGTGCCACGTGTGCGGTTGGTGGGCGTTCGCCGGGGTTGTCGAGATGGTGGCCGAGATCCTGCAGGAAGCGTTGGATACTCACCTGCACGATGCGTTGGCGGTGGAGGCGGTCAAGTCGCGGTGTAGCGAGTTCCCCGTGGGGTGAGCGACGCGAGAGCAACAGCAGCCGTGAGCCAGCCGGTCCGGCGGGTGCGACGACGAGCTGGCCGGTGAGTGCTGGCCATCCGGTCGCGTCCTCGGGTCCGGTCCAGGTGACCTCGACGCAGCCGAGCTCGTCGGGTCCGGTCGGGCTGGCCGTCGTGGTCGGCAGTCCCGAGATCCGTAGTCCCCAGCGCCGGACGTGAGGACCCATCGCGGTCAGGGCGTCGGCGGTCGCCTGACGCACCACACCGTCAGGGTCGGCCAGGAGACGTTCGCACACGTCCTGTGGGTTGGCGGCCAGGGCGACGGATGCGTACTGGTGCCGTGCGAGGAACGTCATGATGTGTCCGATGTCATGCGGCAGGTTCTGGCTCGGTGGACGGGGTCACGGTGATCAGCACGACCGTGTCGGAGACCGCTTCGAGCGAGTGCGGCCCAACGGGGCAGGCGGTCCACACGCCATCGGTCAGCGTCACCGCGGCCTGGTCGTGGGTGAGCACGGCCGTGCCTCGGATGCCGAGCAAGGTGGTCGGGCCGGGGGCGAGGTGATCCTGCAGACGCTGCCCCGCGGTCAGGGCGAGCAGGGTCTGCTTGAGTGGTGCCCCAGAGCCCGGGGTCAGGGTGCGGGCCGAGCGTCCTGAGCGAAGCTGGCTGGCTTCAGCGAGAAGCTCTTCCGCAGCTGCATGCAGGTCGAGTGGACCTTCGGCTTCGGTTGGTTCGCGTCGCGGTGCGTGTACCTCGGTGTTCACGGCTGGCTCCTCTTGAGGTCTGGTTCGGGGTCGTTCGGTTCGGTCGGGCTCGCGTTCGTCATCAGGCGGCGGTTCGGGTGAACCGCAGGCGCCACGTCTCGGGGCCCCGCTCGAGGTACTCGACGGTGAACGTCGAGGGCCAGCGCTGCTCGATCTGGTCGAGCAGTGGGAGCGGGTCGTGGGGTGCCACCAGGATCAGCTCGGCTGCCGGTGCAACCGTCGCGAGCGCGCCGAAGATCGTGGCGTGACGGATCGCGTGGGGGATCGTCCGGGCGTCGAGCTCCGGTGCGGCGTCCGCGTCGTCGTGACACCCGCAGGTATGCCCGTGACCTTCTTCGTCGGGCTGGCCGTCTGAGGGGTTCGCGACCGCCGGCACGAACCCGTCCTCGGGTTCTTCAAGCGTCGTGTGCATCTCTGTGAGCAACTGCGCCACCGCGGTGTCGGATGCGGCCACCATCGCCGGGAGCAACAGGTCGTTCTCCTTGGCGACGTGGGTCTCGAACAGTGTCTGCGCGGCACCTGCGTGGACCAGCGCGACGGGTGCGTCGTCGGCCGACGCCAAGCGGACGACGAGGTTGCCCAGCAGGGCATGTTCGTGGGACATCGCGCGCACCAGCGGCTGGAGGCCCGACAGCTCGCGCGCGGCCGGGTAGAGCACCGCCTCCTCGGCCTCGGCGTGCGGTAAGAGCTCAGTCCGGCACCACACGACGAGTGCATCACGGGCACGTTCCCAGCCCTCGCCTCGTCGGACCGCGGCCAACAGCACTGCCGTCCGCGCCGACAGCCCGCCGACGAGCTCTGCGTGGTGGCGTTCGATGGTTTCCAGCGCGTCGCTGTCGGCGGCGCTCGAAGCGAGGGAGACGGTCGACACAGGCAGATCCGATCGGTCGTCGGGTTGTAAACACTAATGATACCAGTTATTCTCTTTTATTCAAGAGGCTCTGGGTGTGCAGCGTGGGCGGTCGAGTGAGGAGCGACGGGTGGTCCAGGACACGGTGACAGCGAGGTCATCTGGCGCGGTCCGGCCGCGTTCGACGTCCGGGTGGGTCGGCTGGTTGACGACCACCGACCACAAACGGGTCGGCATGCTGTACCTGTTCACCACGTTCGTCTTCTTCTTCCTGGGGGGTGTCGAAGCGTGGTTGGTCCGTCTGCAGCTCGCTCAGGCCGAGCTCGGGATCATCAGCGAAGGGGTCTACAACCAGGTCTTCACTATGCACGGCATCACCATGGTGTTCCTGGTGGTCATGCCGCTTGGAGCGGCGTTCTTCAACTACCTCATCCCGCTGCAGATCGGCGCGCGCGACGTCGCCTTCCCGCGGTTGAACGCCTTCAGCTACTGGACCTACCTGGTCGGTGGCGCCTTCCTCTACAGCTCGTTCTTCCTCGGTGGCGCCCCCAACGCGGGCTGGTTCGCCTACGCGCCGTTGTCGACCGAAGCCGGCTCGAACATGGCGATCTACGCCGTCGGGCTCAACATCCTTGGCGTCGGGTCCCTCGCTTCGGCGGTGAACTTCATCACGACCATCCTCAACATGCGCGCACCCGGGATGACCTTCATGCGTATGCCCGCCTTCGTGTGGATGACGCTGATCACGAACTTCCTGCTGCTGTTCGCCCTGCCGATCATCGCGGTCGCCACCCTCATGCTCATGTTCGACACGGTCTACGGCGGACAGTTCTTCCAAGCAGCGACCGGTGGGGACCCGATCCTCTACCAGCACCTGTTCTGGCTGTTCGGCCACCCCGAGGTCTACATCATGGTGCTCCCCGCCATGGCGATCGTGTCCGAGATCCTGCCGGTGTTCTCACGCAAGCCGCTGTTCGGCTACGCGGCCGTGATGTTCTCCGGTGTGGCGATCGCGTTCATCGGATTCGGCGTGTGGGCCCACCACATGTTCACCTCGGCGATCGGCCCCGTTGCCCGTTCCGGGTTCGCGCTCGCCTCGATGATGGTCGCGGTCCCCACCGGCATCAAGGTGTTCAACTGGGTCTTCACCATGTGGGGCGGCAAGCTGCGGTTCACGACCCCGATGCTGTTCTGCATCGGGTTCGTGTCGATGTTCACCATCGGTGGACTCTCGGGGGTCACCCATGCGGTCGTGCCGCACAACGCCCAGCAGCACGACACCTACTACGTGGTCGCCCACTTCCACTACGTGCTGTTCGGTGGCTCGCTGTTCGCGCTGGTCGCCGGCATCTACTACTGGTTCCCGAAAGCCACCGGCAAGCTCATGGACGAGCGACTCGGCAGGTGGCACTTCTGGACCTGGCTGCTCGGGTTCAACCTCATCTTCGCGCCGATGCACATGTCGGGGCTACTGGGCCAACCCCGACGCACCGCCGTGCTGCCCGCGGAGTTGGGCACCACCGTCGAGATCTACAACCTCATCAGCACGATCGGTGTCGGCGTGCTCACCGCTTCCGCCCTGGTGTTCCTCTACAACCTGATCCACTCGATCCGACACGGCGACCCCTCTGGCGATGACCCCTGGGATGCCCGCACCCTCGAATGGCTCACCGCGTCACCGACACCACACCACAACTTCGATGCGATCCCGACCGTGACCCACCGCGACGAGTTCTGGCACCGCAAGTACGCCGAGGACGACACTGCACGTCCCGTACGGGTTCCCGCCGGTGCTGCCACCGACCACGACGGCGCCCCCGACGAACACGTCCACATGCCCGACCCCTCGTACTGGCCGGTGATCATGTGCCTTGGGTTCCTCCCACTCGGCTACGGACTCGCCTGGGCGAACCCCTGGCTCGCGATTGGCGGCGTCGTGTGGCTCACCGTCACCTACTTCGCCTGGATCACCGAACCCGTCACCGAAGGTGATGACGATGATCCCCCACGATCCGTTCCGGTAACCGGAACGGATCAGGAACGCAACGGCAGCCCGTAGATCGGTAGCTACCCACGATCCTGACCCTCATCGGCGGTGGAACCGCCGACCGTTCGTGACGGCTCCCGACCACCGCGTGACGGGTGCCCCCTGCCCTTAGTGACGAGGTGGTTGCGCGGTGTTCCGTTGACGGTCCACGTCCACCAGGATGTCACGGTCGGAGATCTCGCAGGTGTAGACCGGGAGTGGATCGATGGCAGGCAGCGTCCTGGGATCTCCGGTGTCGAGGTCGAAGACCGAACCATGCAACGCGCACTCGATGCTGCTGTCCTCGACGCACCCTTCGGGCGCGAGCTCGTAGTACTGGTGGCTACAGATGTTGTGGATGGCCTTGACGACCTCCGACGCGACACGCACGAGCGCGATCGGGATGCCTCCGACCTCGACGGCGATGGCTGAACCGACGTCGAGGTCATCGATCGTTGCGACCTTCTCGAAGGGCATGCAGTGGCCTTCCTGTCGGGCTGTGCGATGCAAGCATGGCGTCAGTGGCGCGGCCGGTAGATCCGGTCACGACCGTTCGGAGCGCCAGTAGTCGTTCGCTGCCGCGATCGTGGCGAACTCGACAGCGACCACGTGGGCGGCCATCGTCAGCGAATCCGGGTCGGTGGCGTAGCCGGGCCTGAGCAACTCCCGGGTCGCCTGGTCTGGTTGGATGGCCTTGATCGTCAGGCGGGCGAGTTTGAGCGCGAGTGCACGCCCGTCTTCGGGCGTCGGGGTCAACAGCGTGTTGTCGGGAACGAGAGCCATGGTTCCTCCAGTCGGGCCACCACCGGGGCGGCCTGTACAGACGTGGGATGCGAGGAGGTCACGGGACGGGGGACCCGAGACCTCCTCGCTGGAGGGGTCAGCCGAGGTCGAACGATGCGACCGTCGGGTGGTCGGCCGGGCTGGACCCGACCGCTGCCGCCCCTCCGGGTGAACCGAGCCCGGTGACCTCGTCGGTGAAGAACTCGGCGTTGATCGGGGTGAACTGCGACCACTCGTCAGGCACATCGTCCTCGTAGAAGATGGCCTCGACCGGGCAGACAGGTTCACACGCGCCGCAGTCGATGCACTCGGTGGGGTGGATGTAGAGCATCCGGTCCCCTTCGTAGATGCAGTCGACCGGACACTCCTCGACGCACGCCTTGTCCTTGACGTCGATACAGGGCTCAGCGATGACGTAGGTCACAGCGTGGTGCCTCCTTCCATCGGGGTTGGGGAACGAACACTGGCAGTGCTGGCGTCCGGTGGCTGTTCTCGCGGAGAGGGATGCCGTTCGCGGTAAGCGATGACGATCGACACGGCGACGAACAGCATCAGCGCGCCGACGTTGGAAGCAGCGCTGATCCCTCTCCCCCAGGTCGATCCGGACAGATCGGCTGCGACCCGCATACCCACGGTGACGTGCAGCAGCACCAGCGGTAGCCAGACCACCGGGCGGTACGGCAGGGCGACTCGCAACACCGCCGGCAGGATGATCGGAGCATGGCCCATCACCATGGAGAGCACGAACCCCAGGAACACCGCATGGACGGCGGCATCATGGATCAGCGCCCCGCCGGCACGCATGCCGAGGGCGATCCACAGGGCGCCGCCAACCGCGAGCCAGACGTAGCCGGCCAGCATGCACACGGCAGCGAAGCGGGGCAGGCCGGGCTGACGGATCGTGACCCGGGCCACGTCGTTGCGCGCGAACCAGGCGGTCGTCGCGAGCAGCCCGATCCCTGCGACGAGCAGACCAGGGTCGCGGGCGAACCAGGTGAGTGCGACCCCGGCGACGAACGTGGCGATGGCAGCCAACAGCCGCCGCGTCGCAGCACGGCTGGGGCGTCGCAGCCGTGACAACTCGAGCCGCTCGCCGACGATGGTCAGCACGAGGAAGCTGGCCAGGATCGGTGCGAGACGGATCGGGCTGGCTCCCACGGTCCACAGCAGGGCAGCAACGACCCACGCGATCCCGCCGATACCCATGAGTGCGAGGTAGGGCTCGCGGTGGGCCACCCAGGTGTGCGCGTAGACGATCACAACCAGCGTCCCGGCGGCCGCGAACAGCAGACCGCTACCGGCCACCGACCCTCCGGCGAGCAGCCATACCACGGACACGCCCGACAACGCGGGGGCCACGTAGGCCCAAACCGCCCGGTAGGCGACCGCACGCTCCAGCGCGATCAAGGTGCCGAGGAACCCCAGTGTCATCAGCACCCCGTGGTGGGCCGCCGGCCCCGTTCCTACGGCGAGCCCGGCGCGGCTCAGACCCGTCCACATCCCCGCCAGCAACCCGACGCCACCTCCAAGCAGCAGCACGAGCCGGCTCTTGGGCACGCGTGCCCGTCCAGGTCGAGCAACCGGACCTCTGAACCCAGCCCCGGCGCCGACCATCGGTGGGCTCGGTGTGGTCATGGCGCCCAACCCAGCAGCTCACGGCCTTCCGGGGTGATGGCATCCGGGCTCCACGGCGGCTCGAAGGTGACGTTCACTTCCACGAGCCGGGCTCCTGCCACCTCACCCAGCACTGCCACCACGGCCTCCTCGAGGTAGGGGCCGAGCGGACACGCCGGCGTGGTCATCGTCATGGTCACCGTGATCGCCGCGTCATCGACACACACGTCGTAGACCAGACCGAGATCGACGATGTTGATGCCGATCTCGGGATCGATCACCACCCGCAGTCGCGCCTCAAGTTCGTCGGTGCTCGGTGTGCGAGGTGTGATCTCGAGCATGAGCCAGCTCCGAGCAGACGTGGACCGCACGGGAGACCCTACCGGTATTTACACTTAGACACAAGGGCATTAGTGTTTATATAGCCGTCGTCAAGACGGAGACGTCACCCACACAGAGGAGCCAGCCGTGTCCGAGCCGAACCTGGACGTCCGAGAAGAACCCCCAGCCCGACGCCACGAGTTGATCCTGTCCACCTACCACGACCTCGAGTCCGGCGCCGGGTTCGTGCTGGTCAACGACCACGACCCCAAACCGCTGTACTACCAGTTCGCCGCGGAGTACCCCGACCGGTTCAACTGGGAGTACCTCGAGACGGGCCCTGAGGTTTGGCGTGTTCGCATCGGTCGCCCCGTTGCCGCCTGACCGCGATGGCGAGCCTGGCCCCGTGGGACCGACGCATGCGTGACTCCGGGTGGTCAGTTCCTCCGACCGCTACCTGTCGGGCCCATCCGACCCTCGGAGGGACGACGATGGCACTTGCCACTCAGGCGCCAGGACCTGTGACTCCGCTCGGCGATGACCGTGGGTCCAGCCACCGCACCATCGCGCTCGGCAGCTCCCCGTTCGGATCCACCCTGCCTGGCGTCATCGCCGCCATCGCGTTCGGTGCGGCCTGTCTCGTGTGGCTCACCGCCGGCAACCAGCTCCCTGGTGGACGGTGGATCGTCGTACACATCTTCACGCTCGGGGTGCTGACAACGCTGATCTGGACGTTCTCGAAGCACTTCGCGGCGCGGTTCACCGCCACCACCTCCCTCGCGTCACGACCCGCCACGGCCACAGCAGCGACGATTCTGCTCGTCGGCTCCATCGTGACCATGCTCGCAGGCCGCGCCTTGCATGCCCACCTCCCCCTCGCGCTCGGATCCGTGGGCATCATGATCGTGGTCGGCTCCAACCTGCTCGTGCTCCGCCGACACCGCCGCAACGCTACGGCTACCCGGTTCGTGTGGATCGTTCGACAGTACGAACACGCCCACATCGCCTTCATCGCCGCCGCTGGGCTCGGAGGCGCCCTTGGAGCAGGCTGGCTTCCCGGCTCGATGTTCGTGGCCGCGCGGAACGCCCACATCCACCTCAACGTGCTCGGCTGGGCTGGGCTGACGGTGCTGGCGACTCTGGCCGCATTCGGACCCGCACTTCTGCGCGTCCGCATCGCCCCGAACGCCGACACCAGAGCCGCAACCGGCATGCATGCCGCGACCCTCGGCCTGTGGGTCACCACTGCTGGCTACCTCGTCACGGGTCTCAGCGGAGATGCTGGTCCGCTCCGCCTCCTGACCGTCGGAGGGCTCGTGGCCTACGGCTACGGACTCGTGACCGTCGCCGGACCGCTGTTGCGGGCAAGCCGCACCACGGCTCGTTCCCCGATGCGGTGGGCGTTGGCCGCGTCGCTGATCTGGTTCCTGGTCGCGATCGCCGTCGACATCATCATGGTGGCGTCCGGCTCCCCCGGATGGTCGCAGGAACTGGCCGCCATGCTCCTCGTAGGTGTGCTCGCACAGTTGGTCCTGGCGGTCCTGTCCTACGTCGGCCCGATGCTGCGGGGCCGTGACCTCGCCACCCGCGACCGCCTGATCGCCCGGGTGGAACGCCTGGCACGGTTGCGATCCGCGACGTTCAACCTCGGAGTCGTGCTACTCGTCGGAGCACACGTGTTGCCACGATTGACCGGCGCACCTGTTGAGCGTGCCGGTTGGATCGTCGTGGCGGCAGCCACCATCGCCCAGCTCGGCCCGCTGCTCTGGCCAACCGGCACCCCCGATCCCGATCGTGTCTACTCGGTCACAGCCGCGCGGTACCGCCCCCCGCCGCGTGAACCGGAATGAACGACGAACACACCGACCCGCACATCGACGGCGCCCTCACCTGCCACCAAGAGCCTTCGCGGGTTGAGAACAGCGCCGGGTAGAGGCCGCTGCCGACTGGGTCAGCCACAGCCCCTCCTGCTCTCTCAGCGAGTCCACCATGACGTGAGCCGGGAGCGGCGCCGTGTCACCGTGATCGAGGCCACTCCACGCTGCAGGCACCAGCACAAAACGCCCGGTAGCACTGCCCTGTAGCAGCGGTCGACGTTCTCGCATTCCTGAACCGTGACGACCACGACCCGGTCACGATCCTCGTCGAAGACGTAG
>SL_3KL_010_SEDDRAFT_10003375_pt1 | contig 14503 bp, 12 predicted proteins | sample SodLakKL_010_SED_2_FD_10381 | JGI IMG/M metagenome (IMG submission 10381)
ACCGGCAGATTAACTGAATTTGAATACGGTTTTGCCGGACTGATTTCAATATTGTTTTCATATAAAACAGCTTCTTCCGTCTTCAATATAACACGGGCATTATCATGAGGACTGGTGGTATTCAGGCGTATCACAACCTCGCGCTCGGAAACCATCTCCAGATTAAGTGCTCCGTTGACGTTCGCATATTTCAGCCCGCCCAGATCACGAACGGGAAACCAGATCATCGTTACGTCTTTACCCTCATAGGGTTGAATCCAACTATAATCCGGCTGATTGTCGGTATATGAACCGGCCATGAGTTCTAAATAATGTCCGTCATCGTCTGTCAAACTATCATTGGCTCTGTCGCCGGCAGGATTATTACCCCATGCCCAGAATTTCATTCCGGGTGATACGCGGTGATTGCCAATCCATACCGTTCCGGCTTCTTTTCCATGATCATATCCGGCGAAAAAATCTTCTTTGGGATCCCATGAAAAGAAAGACGATGGAACACCAATATTTTTCCACATACTGATATCAAGGCCGGTGTAATCAAAATGATTGTAACGCCTGTCGGCAATGGGCCAGGTCGTCATCTCCCGTTTTGAGTGCTGGGTAACATACTGAACCGATGGAGGGAAAATAACCTGATACGTGGTATCCACATGCACAGATGGATTTGCCCAGAATAAAAATGAATTCACAATTGGTGTTGGATTCATCGGGCGTATTGTCATCTCAACAAGAGAGGAATTCGGATATACGGTATAACCGATCAAAATTCTCATCCGGTGACGCTTATCTGTATTCGCGATCCATATCGTTTGGCTGCCATCATCGTTGGATTGAATTATGTAATCCATCGGTTGGACAGTGTTCGGACCGTGATGATGCGGAAAACCCCAGGCATTGGCACCCGATATCCAGTACCCGACCATTCCGATCAATGAAGGTTTGATCACACTTTGCCGGTAAAACCAGTCATAATTATTGGTTTTATCCTCAGCATAAAAAATGCGACCTCCCATGCCCGGCATAACACCGATATCAATAAACTCGTTTTCAAACCGCACCACGTGATAGGAAGAATCCTTCTTTATTTGAGTCAGATTGTCATTCATGGGATACGGATAAATCCTTCTCTGAACACCCTGATGGGATTGCCCTTCATAAAATCTGGGCATCGGATTTGGAGGATCAACATGATAAGTTACGATTTTGAGTGAATCTATAGTAATTTTAACATCCGTGGCAGTAGATGTTTCCAAATAAATTCCCAAAATAATCAGAGCGATAATGGGGAATCGTAATAATTTTATTCCATGGATAAAGAATCTCAGCGGGGAATGTCTCATATCAGCTCCTTAAGGTTCATGGCTGCTTCGGCATTTTAGGTAAGAAGATACTGTATTTAAATGTCTTGTTATTCAACACCAAATTAATGTTACTGATGTTCATATCAAAATGCTCGGCAAATATTAACAAAATTAAGGACAATAGTAACATGCGCGTGAAAAAAGGCAGCAACTGGATAAACAAACATTTGTACATTTTTTTATTCCTGAAACCAGGTGTTTTCGGTCGATATGTTCTATAATGGTATTTTGGGGGGTAGAAAAAATCTCCCGGCAATCATTTCCGATCCCGTCCTCGGGCAAGGTTTCCAGTGGATTTTCGTATGATATATTCGGAATCAATTACAGGGACTATGGAAAGGAGAGACTCAGTTAAGATTCAGTACACCTTCATACCTGGAAGCAGAAATATATGCTCACCAGTCCACAAATGACTATACCTATAATGAAATATAAAGTAATGTACCCCGTATTAACTTCCTGTTATTATGGTGAAGTAAACATTTTCTTATACCGTCCCCCCTTTGGGATCTTAAATACGATGATCTCCCATCATCTCCTTTAACACTTCGATTCCCTTCTCGAGCACCACATCGAGGTTTTCCAGCACATCATTTATTCCCGGTTTAATTTTTACGTGCGGTTTAATACCGTAACCAACAAACTCTCTTCCGTCCGGATAGGTATCGCGTTTTGTGCAAATACGTGCCCAGCCCCCACCGGGCAGCTCAACCATCAGCGGTTGTCCGGTACTTCCAAATGACCGTTCTCCGATAAAAGTTCCCCGTTCCAGCATATCCATCGCAACAAGAAAATCTTCCGCCGCCGATGCCGTATTGTTGCCCAAAAGGATCACAACATCGCCTAAGAAGATATCGGTTCTTTCGCTTTTCCGTGTACCCGGCTCACCGTGATACCACCAATCACCGGTATAACTGCCGATAGTGCGGTCGTACCATTCCCGCTCTTCTTCACGTGCCGATTCGTACCTCTTTTCGAAAGCAAGCAATTCTTCAGCGGTCATGTTTTCACGTTCCTTCATTCTCCAGTAACCCCACGCTTTGAAAGCCGCACGGTGTTCGCGTGTTCTCCACATCGAGGTTGTATATTTTTCATCGGTCAGATAATCGATGATCGCATAGCCGATATTTGAACTTCCGCCGCCATTATTCCGTAGATCGATAATCAAACCGTTTGTATTCTTTATATCGGCATATACACTGTCAAATAGCTCAACTATCTTGTTATCTGCAAATGAGTTCAATGCAACATACGCGATGGAATCATCGAGTAGTTTAAAATCAAGTAATTCTCTTCCCGATTCACGAGGCAATACCCATTCTTCATCGAATGAAGTTGTATTACGCTGCAATTCGACTTCACGCTCAGTACCATCAAATGTACGGATAGTTATCGTTACCCCGGATCCTTCCAGACCTTCGAGCATGCGTGCTATCCCCCGGTTCCATAATATATAATCTGTCGAACTTGCTATATATGGAATGATATATTCCTGTACATATTCGCCGGTAGGAACATTATCTACTTTAATAATTTCGCTTCCCACCGGGATCTGCTTTTCGAGTGACGAGCCTACATTCATAACATAAGCCCGGTTGTCAAAATTGCGAAGCTGAACCTGCGGACGAACGATGAGGTTTCTTATGTCAGCGGGTGGCTGTACGTCGGTATGACCATCCTCCAGCAATGCTATGAATCTTTGAAGCAGCCGGTAATATTCATAGGTCGATTTCGTTTCAAGCACTTTGGGAATATATTCCCGGTACGCTGCATTCCAGTCGAGATCCGGGACCTGGTCAAAGAAGGCAAAATTATAGTTGACTTCCTGCCAGATAAGTGATAATCCGTATAATTTTTCCGCGTCGGAAAGGTCCGGTATGGTTGCAGCATTCTGTATTTCCTGAGCATTTATCGGCGAAATGAAAATCAGGAAAACAATAAGCAATATTGATAATTGTCTATGCATATTTCACCCCGGATTTATTTCTTTGTAATGGTAAGGTATAGAAATATACGAAAATATGTAAAATTAGTTACGGAATACCGGGGATAGTGCCATTTCTTACGGGGAAGCCGCTTGCCTGTTGTGAATATTTTTATTCGTTGTATGACAGCCTGTTTTTCTATCCGGGAAAAATCTCTTTAAAAATTTCACGGTAAAAACTCAAATCCAGACCGCAGGACCGCATCAGTTCCACATTCGCGGCAAGTTGTTTGGGCGGACCGACCGCCACGATTTCCCCCTCTTTAAGAATCGCCATCCGGTCACAGCATGCAACTATCGGTAATATCGATTGTGATACAAGCACCAGGGTGGCATCGAGTCCTTTTAATATTTTCATGAGCTGCAACACCATTGCGGGATCGAGATTTGAAAACGGTTCGTCGAGGGCGATCACTTCCGGACGCATCGCAAGAACCGTGGCGAGAGCAACACGCTTTCGTTCACCCAGGGATAAATGGTGCGACGTCAACTTCTCGAATCCGGTAAGGTTCATTGCCTGTAATGCTTCACGAACTCTTTCGGAAACCGTTTCGCCGTTCAGGCCGAAGTTCAGCGGACCGAAAGCGATGTCTTCTTCCACTGTCGGATTAAATAACTGATCATCGGGATTTTGAAAAACGAGTCCGACCTTTCTGCGCACATCGGCAATCGATTCTTTATTAACTATTGTCTCCCCGATTTGTACAGTACCTTCTCCGGATAAAATACCGTTTAAGTGAAGAAGCAGTGTCGACTTCCCCGCTCCCGACGGACCTATGATCCCGAATCGTTCGCCGGGTTGTATTTCAACCGTAACATTCTTAAGAACTTTTTTACCACGGCTGTAAGAAAAACTCAGATTTTCTAATTTAATTCCGGTTGGCATAGATATTATATTCCCAATCGAATGACTAAAAGGATACCGACAAAAATAATAGCTACGAATACATCGCTTCCCGACAAGCGCAGCGACCGGGTATCCGGAAACTCTCCATGGAAACCCCGCGACAGCATTGCATCATACACTCTGTGCGCCCGCTCCCAGCTTCTGATGAAAACCATCGCCATTTGATTTCCGTACACTTTGATCTTTGATTTTTTTAATTTTCCGGGTGTCCGGCTTTCGCGTGCCCGTGTGGTTTTAAGCACCTCATCAGTCAACAGAAATATATAGCGGTACATAAGTGCCGATATAACGCCAACCAACCGGGGCATCTTCAGTTTCCGGATCCCGAGCAGCAGTCTCTGAAATTTCTCCGTTGACGTCAGCAGAACAAGTAAAATAACCGCCGAGTATGCTTTGAAAAGAATTGTGAGTGACGCATGATAAACAGAGTATCCAGAGTAATCGGGCTGTAGTTCAGGCGATAACTTCACCGAAAGAGGAAGAAATGCCGCTGCCATCACAATGAACGGTGAAACGATCAGACATCGCACCAGCAGATACTTCAGCGGCACGCGGCTGAGACCGACAAGAAGAGCAATAATGACGAAGTAGAATACAAAATGAAATAATTCACCGAGCGGTTCCGACACAATAATAACGATTGCCAGAAATACGGATAGTATCTTTACCCGCGGATCGAGCCGGTGGATGGGAGAGTCGAGATTACTGTATTTATCTAAAAAGTCGTGTTTCAAAGTTTACCCGTTTTACCTTGAAGTGCCTGTCTGGCTTTGAACCAATAAAATATCCCCGTTATACCGAATATCAAAGCCAGACCGAAAATGATCTTATATACCGGGTGCAGATCATAGATCGACGACCGGTCGTTCGTACGTGCAAAAACAGCGGTTGCATCCTCGCCGGTGAAGAAATCATCGGTAATAGTAACAACCGTTTCTTTAAAATGTCCCATTTCATCGTCGACGGTAATTTTCCAATTGCCTGTACCGTCCGGTACAAAAGCAAAATAACCGGATTTATCCGTCCGGCCGTATTGATATTCCACGGCGTCACTTTCGGGCGAGAAAACCATAACTTCGGCGTAAGAAAGCGGCTCCGCCTGAAAATAGTTGGCTCTGATAATTACCGACGGATAACTTTTGATAATCTCAACGTTGACATCGTGGGCTGAGCTTTCGGTGTTTAGTATGAATATAAGAATAATACACAGTAAAAAATACTTTGGCATGTGATTTTTCTCCGTCTATGTAGTAACGGTGAATACTAATTGGTTTTTGCTGAAAAAGTATAAGTCATATCTCGAAATCGATGCTAATGCCAGCAATGTCATCGCCACCAGGCTTCGACTCCGCTGCCAATGACGCAAAGGCCATCGCACTCAGACTTCCCCGACTTGTCGGGGCTCAGTCTGACATCCCTCGCACTAATGGACTATGTCATTCCTATAATAAATTAAAACCTCTTTTATAATAAACTCAGCCTAAAACCCTACACAAAATTGGATTGTGTCATAATCTTAATAGATCGTCACCCTGAGCGGAGTCGAAGGGTGACAATTTCTCACTTCGGGATGACATTTTCAGTGAGAAATAATTCCACAAATAAATTTATCTCGGAAGAATATCCGCTTTAACGCTCCGGAAAAACTTTACGATCGATAATGTAATACCGCTTTCAACAAGGGCTGCCAGTAAATATATGGAGAGCAGATAGACGATACCTCTGCCATATCCGGACAATTGAAATTCAATTGCCATCAGCATAACGGGGACGATAATTCCCGCAAATCCTGCCAGCAGTGCCCGCACATATTCCGGAAGCGTCCGCCATCGCCAGAGAAACATCGCGACAAACGCCCCGGCTCCCATGTTTATCGAATTGACACCCACGGTTAACAGACCGCCGTGCTGGAAGATGAGCGATTGCAATAGCAGCGCCGTAAAAATAACCGGGAAAGCACGCTTCCCGAGAATAATGCCGGCAAGTCCGAACAACCCCAGATGGATTGAAGCACCGGCTAACGGAAAATGAACAAGCGATGCTACGAACAATGCCGCTCCCATCATTCCCATCTTCGGGATGTCTTCCGGTTCGGTTTTTTTCCCTACCTGATAAATGATAATGATTGAAGCTGCATTGGCGGCGAGACAAACCGGAACACTGATTATTCCATCGGAAATGTGCATGACTTTAGTTCACATTCAAATACAACGTTGAGCGCAGATAATCCGTATCATAATTACTACCATCCGGTGCATCGCGGCTGTATTCTGCAATAAATAACGCCTCATCCGTCAACCTGTCCGGTGTATACGACAATTGTCCCGAAGCATTTGTAGTCCCGATTATTTCACCTTGCCGTGAACCGGTTTTGACCACTGAAATTTCCGCACCCTCCAAAGGTTCAGAATCACGGTAGGCAGTAAGGAGTATCCGGTTATTTTCGATTTTATAGATTAGCTCAAATTTCAAATCGACCTGTTCGGAACCGTTTGGTATACNNTCTCCGGCATACACATGAGCCAGCGCGGAAGTATAAAAATTCATACTTGTTGTAGCGTGCGGGTGCTGATCTTTTCCTCCCGGCTGCCAGCCCCTGGTCGTTCTGCTGATGACTCCCCGGTCAGATTCAAAACAAAGGGTGTGCAGCCCCTCCTCCCCGACCGTGTATGAAGATTGTAAAAATTGTTCATCTTCGGTAAACTGTAACGATATCATCTCACCGGAAGGCGGCACGGCAAAGGATGTCAGATTTTCAATCGATGGGGCGTGCTCGCTTTCCGGGAATGCGTGTCCGGTCGAAATTCTGACGGTGACGGTTTCACCGGTCTGAACCGACTTCAGAAGCGGATGGATCCAGGTGTAATGAGCAAACACCATTGATACACACAATAAGAGTACGACAATAACGGATAGTAATATTTTAAGTGTGCGTGCCATTTTCATATAATTCTCCGGTCAGCTATTCAAAGTGCAGCGTGTTCTGTACATAGTTCGATTCAATTAAAAAAGCGTTTGCAGTAAATATACAACATACGGGATCTAAGCACTTTTGCCGATCACGTGCGGGAGGGTGTTACATAAACGCAGATTTATTGAATTTACTTTCAGCTATACGTTGCACTAAATCTACAAAATTTTAAGGTAAATATAAACATGAGGGGATGAGCAGACTTGTCCGGCACATCCTTCAAGTAAGCTAATCAAAAGTCATGAAACTTTCTCACATCTTCATACGACATGTGCCGGACAGGTTCATATCACACATAACCTGTAACCCCGCACGCCGGTGCGGATTGTGTAAGATGCAGAATGACCCGGCACGGTCAGTAAGAAAGTTAATCCAAAATACTGTAACTTACTCACTATTTCTTACGACTCTTGCCGGGAAAGTTTGTATTATTATATTTTTCATTCAACTAAAGTAATTTGGATTTATTTGGCGGGGAATTAAAAACCGCTAACAACAATTTACTTCTGTAACTTTTTATTGAGTAGTTGATCCCGCAAACAGCACGGGGCAGGCCCCGCAAACAGCACGGGGCAGGCCCCGCAAAAAACGCGGGGCAGGCCCCGCAAAAAACGCGGGGCAGGCGAGACTTTCCTCCCGATTTTATCGGGACATCTGGACGACCTCCTGCGTGACTTACGGGTTATCAGTTTTGTCGTCAGTGTCTCTTGAACGGTTGATTAACTCCTCAATCTTTTTCCGGCTTTTCCATCGTTTTATTTGATATTCACGTCTGGCTGCCTGTGATTTACTCTCATACGCTTCTGTATATATCAAATTCCATGGGCGTTTACCTTTTGTCGAACGAGTCCAGCCTGCGTTGTGACGTTCGACGCGAAGTGGCACATCGTGTGCAGAACCCACATAATATGAACTATCTATATCACTCTGAATTATGCAGACATACCACATGGTTGGAATCCCCGATATAGTATACCATATAAAAAAAGCCGCTTTGTTAGCGGCTTTCTAAGCGGGGTCGACGAGACTCGAACTCGCGACCTCCTGCGTGACAGGCAGGCGTTCTAACCAAACTGAACTACGACCCCGGTTTTTAATTATTTCAGAATATTAATATACTAACTTTTGTGAATTTTCGCAAGTCAGTACCCGACGCGCGGTTCGTCGCTGAGGACCTCTTTTACAACTGCCAGAAATTCTTTCGGTGAAAAAGGTTTCTGTATAGCGTACAGATTTTCTTTTTCGGTTAGCGATTGGATCTCCACCAGTGACGCGAAACCAGTACAGAAAAAGGCTTTCACATTTTCATTTATCTTTTTTAATTCCCAATATGTATCTCGACCATCCATCTCGGGAAGCATAACGTCCAGAACAACAAGCGATATCATATCACCTTTCTGCCGATATGTCTCAAGCGCTTCAAATCCATCGTTCGCAATTAAAACGTTATATCCGTTTGATTCAAGCAGGTCTTTCATAAGTTCCTGCATCGAAACTTCATCTTCGACGAGTAATATATAATCCATCCGATTATATGTGGGCTTGAAGTCTTCCATTGGTCAATTCCCGTTGTTGTACAACATAAAGTGCAATATAGCGCTCCGCCGATTGATAGTCAAGTCTTAAAAAATCACCGGCTCCTCGTATATCCCGAATACTTCAGTTAACGCATTACACATCTCGCCAAGAGTTACGTAATTTCGTGAGGCCTCGATAATCGGCGGCATGAGGTTTTTTCCATCCCGGGCAGCCTGCACTAACGATTGCAAACTTTGATCAACTGCTTGTTGATTCCGTGATTGCCGCACATCAGCCAGCCGCTGTTTTTGTCTCTGTTCAACCTCCGGTGGAATGTACAGAAGCGGAATTTCAACCTCTTCATTTTCGTGCACAAATTCATTCACGCCGACAATAACCTTTTCTTTTCTGTCAAGATCCTGTTGATATTGGTACGCTGCATCAGCTATTTCACGCTGGAAGAATCCCTGTTCGATAGCAGGTATTACCCCACCGAGTTCGTCAATTCGCTTGAAATACTCCTCTGCTTTCTGTTCCATTTCGGTTGTTAGATTTTCAATAAAATAACTCCCTGCAAGCGGATCGATTGTGTTTGTCACACCGGTTTCGTGTGCAAGTATTTGTTGTGTACGCAGTGCAATCGTCACAGCTTTCTCCGATGGCAATGCGAGCGTTTCATCCATTGAATTTGTGTGGAGCGATTGCGTGCCCCCAAGCACACCGGCAAGCGCCTCGAATGCAGTACGTACAATATTGTTCTCAGGCTGCTGGGCAGTTAATGAACAACCGGCTGTTTGTGTGTGAAACCGCAGCGTCCATGACTTTAGATTTTTTGCACCGTATTTTTCACGCATCCGTTTTGCATAAATTCTTCGTGCAGCGCGGTACTTTGCTATTTCCTCAAAGAAATCAATATGCGAATTAAAGAAAAATGATAAACGCGGTGCAAATTCATCAATATTCATCCCCGCTTCGAGTGCGGCTTCAACATACGCAAACCCGTCTGCCAGCGTAAAGGCAAGCTCCTGCACCGCAGTTGAGCCCGCTTCACGGATATGATACCCGCTTATTGAAATTGGATTCCACTGCGGCATTTCATCTTTACAGTATTTAAACATATCGACAATGATGCGCATTGACGGCTCGGGCGGGTATATCCACTCCTTCTGTGCTATGTATTCTTTCAGCATATCATTCTGGATAGTTCCGCGAAGCTTATCCGGACTTACACCCTGTTTTTCTGCAACAACAATATAATACGCAAGCAGCATAGCTGCAGGCGCGTTGATCGTCATCGATGTCGATACCTTATCGAGTGGTATGCCTTTAAACAACACCTCCATATCGGCAAGCGATGAAACAGCAACACCGCAAATACCAACTTCACCCTCCGAGAGCGGATCATCGGCATCACGTCCCATCAACGTCGGGAGATCGAATGCAACCGATAAACCGGTCTGACCATGTTTCAATAAATAATGGTATCGCTCGTTGGTATCTTCCGGTGTACCAAAACCGGCAAACTGACGCATTGTCCACAACCGTCCCCGGTACATTGTTTTATGAATACCACGTGTGTACGGGTATTCACCCGGTAATCCGATATCGTTAACCGGATCGATATGTTCAACATCATCGGGGCCGTACAATATTTTTATCTCTTCACCGCTTACTGTTGTAAACTTGTACGGGCGTACCTGCATATGCCGGGCTTCTTCTTCCCACTTCTTTTTGCGATCTTTATATTGACCGTTTGAATGTACTGTACTCATAAGTAATCCACTCTACTATTTATGGGACATGTTTTTTATGTTCTTCCGAATTTTTTGTCAAGTTCTTCAACGCTCAATTTAATAACCACAGGGCGGCCGTGCGGACAGACATACGGCATTTCGGTCCCAAACAATTGGTCTATCAAATCTCGCATTTCCTCATCAGTTAATGAATCTCCGGATTTAATTGCCGTTTTACACGCAAAAGATTTTGCGAGGTTATCGCGAACGTCAATTTGCGCATCCATAGTGGAGCGATATTCATCCAATACTTTTTGAAGAATATTATGTTCATAACCGGGACGCACATCGGCCGGAATTCCTTCAATAACAATTGTGTTTTTGCTGAATATTTTCAGATCAAATCCCAGTGTATGTAATAACGGATGTATTTCTTTTACTAGTTCCACCTCAGCATGCCCGAGTTCAACTGTTTCCGGAAAGAGCAACTGCTGTGAAGCGGGATTTTGCGTAGTAAAACGTTTCAATGCCCGTTCGTACAGAATGCGCTCGTGAGCAACGTGTTGATCAATTATCATTAAACCCGATCGTATCTGGGCAAGTATATATTTATTATGCAATTGATATATCAATCCCGATTCTGCACTACTATCGTGACTTTTTTGCTCCCCTTCGTGCTCATAGTGACTTTCCGGGTCTCTCCGCTGAGGGATTTTAAAACTATCCCGTTGAAATAAATTGAAGTTCTCCCTCTTTTCCTCCCTGCGGATAGTTTCCTCGATTAACTCACCTGTTTTTGGATTGACTCTAAACATATGCAGCGGCGATTGTTCCCGGTTAGGTGTTGTGTGTGTGCGGGGAGTTCCTTCGACAGTATCGCTTATAGTCAGCGATGGCATCATATCATGCTGTGCAAGCGTTTTCCTGACAACCGACGTGACGATTCCATAAACGCTCCGTTCATTATCGAACTTTGCCTCAAGTTTGGAGGGATGGATATTCACATCAATACGCGATGGATCGACATCAATAAATAATACATAAAACGGATAACTGCCTTTGATTAGCAGATGTTCATATGCCCGATACACCGCATGATTAATGGCCCGGTTTACTATATATCGCCGGTTAAGAAACAGAAACTGATCGTTACGAGTGCGGCGTGAGTATTCAGGTTTTGCGAGGAAACCATACACCGTGAGATAATCGGTTTCCTCATTACACTCCATCAAACCTTCGCTTAATTCCTCACCAAATAATTCACGAATTCTTGTGATCAGGTTGGATGGTTCAACAGAAAAAACTGTATCATCATCGCTAATGAATGTAAAAGCGATATCGGGATATGCTAGTGCAGCGCGCTGGATAGTTTCGAGAATATGTTTAAATTCTGTCGCATTTGTTTTCAGGAAGTTGCGTCGGGCAGGCGTATTATAAAATAAGTTCTTAACCGTGAGCATTGTACCGGTTTCCATTCCGCATGGTTCGGGATCGCGCTTCATGGCGCCTTCTACTTTCATACTTAAACCGACCTCTTCATCGTCAACCCGTGATTTAATTTCTACCTGCGCCACTGCAGCGATCGAGGCGAGTGCCTCACCCCGAAAACCCAGTGTTCTGATATTTTCAAGATCATCGTATGATTGAATTTTACTTGTCGCGTGACGTTCGAAAGCGACGGTTACATCGGACGGTGAGATACCCTGACCGTCATCGGCAATTTGCATGAGCGCCTTGCCGCTCTCTTTGATTGTAACAACAATGTTTCGGGCACCGGCATCAATAGAATTCTCGAGAGCTTCCTTCACCACCGAAGCGGGGCGCTGGATCACTTCGCCGGCTGCGATTTTACTTGCTATATCTTCCGGAAGAATGTGTATGGATTGTTTCATCTGTAACAACGTTTTTTAAATCACTCCTGCCAGTGCAAGATACATATAAATCACCAATGCGAGAATAGCAACATAGATGAATACCGGGCGCCGCCGGGTACGTTTTCTTTGACTTTTAAATTTAACGCTTAAACGCCAGCGCCGTCTGTTTTCCTCATCCTCCTCCGGTTTATAAAAACGAGGAGTATAATCAAAACTGCGGTATGATGGTTTCCGCATGAACATACTTACGTCCCTCCTTTTTTGGTAACGCCGATTCCGGGTTTATCCGAAAGAATTAACCGTCCGTTCTCAACCATTACACCCTCGAACGGATCGTTAGTAATGAGCAAATTACCGTCAAGATCCGCATAATCCAGTAATGGCGATAATTGTGCCGCCGCACTTATTGCAACCGAACTTTCGACCATACATCCCATCATAATACTCATTTTCATTGACTTAGCGGTATAAATCATTTTCAATGCCGCATTCAGTCCGCCGCATTTCATCAGCTTAATATTAATGCCGTCGAAAGCTCCTCTAACTCTTGGAACATCGTACAGGGTAACAACGTTCTCATCTGCAATGACGGGGATCGATGCCCGCTCCCGAAGCCATGCAGTTTCGAGTACCATGTCGGCGGGCATCGGTTGTTCAACAAATTCTACCCCATTCCGCTGCAGCCATAATATTTTTTCAAGTGCAATTTCCCGGATTGTCCACCCTTCATTAGCATCAACCCGGAGCACTTTATCGGTAACGGATCGCACCGCATCCAGAATTTCTTCATCATTTTCACCGCCAAGTTTGATCTTCAATAATGGATACTGCTCCGCCTCCCGCACTTTTTCCTTTATTTTCTCAGGTGTATCAATACCAATGGTAAATGTTGTTTTAGGTGTATCGTCAGGAGACAATCCCCACATTTTATACAGGGGAATCCCGAGTGCCTTACCAACCCAATCATGCAATGCAATATCAATTGCCGTTCGCGCCGAGTAGTCTTTTGATGAAAGCGATTCGAGGTATCCTGCATTTCTTTCAATAAGAAAAGGATCATCAATCTTTTCAATTTCTACTTTTTTAAGAAAATCAATCACCGTATCCGGTGTTTCACCGTATCGTTCAGACGGTGCGGCTTCTCCATATCCCGTAATACCGTCATGCTCAAGCTCTACGAATACAACGGTAGAAACATCGCTTGATTCACGGGCAATGGTAAAAGTGTGTTGTAACTGCAAATCATATGTATGATAACGGAGCTTCATGATGTTTCTCGTTCGATTTGAAATAATGCATCCACAAAAATTTTGCGGTCGAACGGCTGCAGGTCTTCAAGTTTCTCACCAACGCCGATGAATCGCACAGGAATATTTAACTCACGCGTGATAGCAAAGACGATACCACCCTTTGCGGTACCGTCAAGTTTTGTAACAACGAGTCCGGTAATACCTACCGATTCGTTAAACATACGCGCTTGCTGGATAGCATTTTGTCCTGTCGATCCATCAACAACAAGCAGCACTTCGTGGGGCGCCTCTGCATCCAGTTTATTCATAACACGTTTAATTTTCTTAAGTTCTTCCATCAGGTTTATGCGCGTATGTAATCTGCCGGCTGTATCGATTATGACGACATTTGCTTCGCGAGATCTCGCGGCTGCTATAGTATCGTACGCCACCGATGCCGGATCGGCGCCGTGTGCCTGGCTGATGATATCAACTCCGGCCCGTTGTGCCCAGATTTCAAGCTGTTCATTGGCGGCTGCACGATAGGTATCGGCAGCACCGATCATTACTTTATATGCCTCATTTTTGTAATGATGAGCAAGCTTGCCGATTGTTGTGGTTTTTCCGACACCGTTTACACCAACGACCATAATAATATACGGTTGTTTATCGCGCGGTATTGCAAACGGATTAGCTCCCGGATCATCTTCACCACCGATGAGCATTTCCATTTCATCACGGATCAGATTATCGAGTTCTTCGGCTGAGTTGTACTTTTCATCCCGAACCCGTTCCCGTATTCTTTCAACAATAGTTAATGATGTGTCGACGCCCACATCTCCGGCAATTAATATCTCTTCAATTTGTTCGAGTGTATCTTCGTCGATTGTTCCTTTGGCGGTAACCAGACGATTGATCTTACCGAC
>SL_3KL_010_SEDDRAFT_10003376_pt1 | contig 14502 bp, 9 predicted proteins | sample SodLakKL_010_SED_2_FD_10381 | JGI IMG/M metagenome (IMG submission 10381)
TGGGACAATTTTCAGTCGTCCTGGTGGCCTTTTGTGATGCATTTTATAGCTGTGGCGGCAGGCGGACTGGCCATATGGAAAGGGGTGAAGTCCATTGAAAGAGTCAACAAGGTGTTGATCCCGGTACTCATCCTGATCATTATAGCGGCCGTTGCCCGTGCCATATCCCTGCCGGGATCAGGTGATGGCATTGCCTATTTGTTCCGGATCGAATGGTCGCAATTAAAAACACCGGGTGTCTGGTTGCAGGCCCTCACCCAAAACGCCTGGGATACCGGTGCCGGCTGGGGGTTGTTCCTCACTTATGCCGCCTATATGCATGCCCGGCACGGAACGGTAAAAAATGCATTTATCACCGGTTTTGGAAACAACATCATTTCACTGTTGATGGCCACCATGATATTTGGTACGGTTTTCTCAGTGCTCCAATACGGATATGGCTATGCCGATGCCCAGGTACTCGAGGTGATGAAAACCAGTGGACCGGCGTCCACCGGCCTGACATTTATATGGATGCCACAGCTTTTTGAACGTATGAACGCAGGGGGTGTCCTGGCTGTTTTTTTCTTTCTGGGGCTTGCTTTTGCCGGTTTTTCATCCCTGATGTCGATGCTGGAACTAAGTACGCGCACACTTGTCGACAGGGGGATACATAGAAACAAGGCGGTGCTGGTTATTGCAGCCTTTGTATATATTTTGGGCATTCCTTCGGCCATGAGCTTGAATATACTGAGCAATCAGGATTTTGTCTGGGGGCTTGGCCTGATGGTAAGCGGGGTTTTTATTGCCTTGTTTTGTGTTAAATACGGCATCACAAAACTAAAAAATGAAACCAGGTTTGCCCCCTCCGATTGGAAGCCCGGAAAATGGTGGGATATTCCCATTCGGTATTTTGTACCCCTGGCTGGTTTGATTTTGCTGATATGGTGGATGTGGCTCTCCATTACGCAGTTTGCCCCTGATGCATGGTTTAACCCCCTGAACCCCTTTAGCCTGATGACCGTATTGTTGCAATGGGGGATTGTCATTGGCCTGTTTTTGATCTTTAACAAAAAGATCGGAAGGCTATACCGGTAAAACTGCAAAAGCGTTTTCAGTGTGAAAAATTCCGGAAAAGCATATTGCAGGCATAAAAATAAAGATGGCGCAGGATGCAGGTATGGAAAAAATGTATCTTTGAAGTCAGAATATTTTATGCCATTATAAATCTTAACCCGTAGAAGGATGAAAAATTTATTGTATTTGTTAATACCTTTAAGTATGATGTTATCCGGTTGTGCTGACCGCAGCCCGAATCCGTTTTTTGCGGATTACAACACCCCATTTGATGTTCCTCCGTTCGACAAGATCGATGACGAGCATTTTCTTCCTGCCATCGAGGAAGGGATCCGCCGGCATCAGGCCGAAATTGATGCAATTGTCAACAATCCTGAGCCCCCGACTTTTGAGAATACCATCGTGGCCTATGATCAGTCCGGTGTTTTGCTGCGTCGTGTGAACCCTGTTTTTGGTGGTTTGCGAAGTGCTGAAACCAATCCGCGCTTGCAGGAAATAGCCAGGGAAACCACGCCGATGTTATCGGATCACAGCAACTCCATCAGAATGAACCAGGAGTTGTTTGCGCGCATCCAGGCAGTGTACGAGCAGCGCGAAGCACTTGGCCTGGACCGGGAACAAATGAGGGTTGTGGAGAAATATTACCGTGATTTTGAACGCAGTGGTGCTGCTTTGCCGGAAGAACAGCGAGAACAGCTGGCCGCACTCAACTCGAGGATGTCGATGGTTTCTTTGCAGCTTGGAGAAAATCAGCTGGCCGAAACCAATGCCTTTCAACTTATACTGGAAACCGGGGAAGATCTTGCCGGGCTGCCTGGCAATGTGAGGGCTGCTGTTGCTGAGGCGGCTGAGCAGGCAGGTGTGGATGCCCTGGGTATTGTCACTTTACATAATCCTAGCTGGATTCCGTTTTTGCGCTATTCCGAAAGGAGGGATCTGCGTGAAAAAGTATTCACCGCTTATTTTATGCGGGGCGATAATGACAATGAACATGACAACAAAGACCTGTTTGCCGAATTGATGCAACTTCGCCAGGAAATGTCGCGCCTGTTGGGATACAACAATTATGCGGAATTTTTCCAGTCGATCCAGATGGCCCAGAATCCCCAAAATGTATATGATTTTCTGTATCAAATATGGGAGCCTTCGCTGGCACTGGCTAAAAAGGAAAGAGACCAGATGCAGGCCATTATTGAACGCGAAGGCGGTGATTATGCCCTTGCTCCCTGGGACTGGTGGTATTATGCCGAGATTGTGCGCAAGGAGCAGTATGATCTGGATGATGCGGAATTGAAGCCTTATTTTGCCATTGAGAATGTACGAGAAGGCAATTTTATTCTGGCCAACAAACTGTTTGGGCTTACATTTGAAGCACGTCCGGATGTTCCGGTATATCACGATGAGGTGGAGGCATATGAGGTGTTTGACCGCGACGGCAGTCACCTGGGGATCCTCTTTATCGACCCGCATCCACGCCCGGGAAAGCGCGGTGGTGCCTGGTGCGGAACCTATCGCAGTGGTGCATACGAATACGGGGAAAAGATCTATCCCATCGTAACCATCGTGATGAACTTCAGCCGTCCTTCCGGCGGGCAACCGGCTTTGCTGACCTGGGATGAGACCACCACCTATTTTCATGAATTTGGCCATGCCCTCCACAATTTCTTTGCTGATGGCCTCTACAGGCGAACCAGTCGCAGTGTCCCGCGCGACTTTGTGGAGTTGCCCTCCCAGATCCTTGAGAACTGGGCCGGGGAACCTGAGCTGATGAAGGAATATGCACTGCATTTTGAAACGGGCGAACCGATGCCGGTTGAATTACAGGAAAAGATGCGCAATGCGGAGTTTTTCAACCAGGGATTTATCAACACAGAATATATTGCGGCGGCCATCCTGGATATGGACTGGCACACTGCCGACCATGGTGAAGAGATCGATGTGCGTGCCTTTGAAGCTGCATCACTAAACAATATGGGCCTTATCGAAGAGATCAAACCCCGTTATCGCACCACCTATTTTGGCCATATTTTTGGCACGGGTTACGCGGCCGGATACTATGTATACCGCTGGGCAGGTGTCCTTGATGCTGATGCTTTTATGGCTTTTAAGGATTCCGGAGACCTGTTCAACCAGGAACTGGCTGAACGCTTTCGCCAATATGTCCTGGCAGAAAATGCACTCCGGGATGGCATGGATGCGTATGTTAAGTTCCGTGGAAAAGAACCGGATATTGAACCCTTTCTGGTCAGAAGCGGATTAAAATAACCCGGCTGTAAAAGCAAAAAAAGGAGTACCTGTAACGGGTGCTCCTTTTTTGTTAATTTTATGCAGTGAAACCCCAAATTGATTGTGATGGCTTTTGATACGATCATCGAATTAAAAGATGTCCCGGTATACCAAAAAAACATACTGGTTCTGTCTGATGTGAGCTTCAGTGTGGAACGGGGGCAGTTTTGTTACCTCATTGGCCGGACCGGATCGGGAAAAAGCAGCCTGCTTAAAATCCTTTATGCCGACCTGCCCATGGTGGATGGGTTTGGCAGGGTTGCAGGAACAGACCTGATGGGGATCCGCGACCGGGAGATCCCGTTTCTCAGAAGAAAGATCGGCATTGTGTTTCAGGATTTTCAACTGCTTAATGACCGGACCGTGAATGATAATCTTTTGTTTGTGATGAGAGCCACCGGCTGGCGCGACAAGATCGCCATGGAAGAAAGGATGGTGGATGTGCTGGAGAAAGTCGGGCTGGGAACAAAGGGTTTTAAGATGCCCCATGAATTATCGGGTGGCGAACAGCAGCGTGTGGTCATTGCACGTGCCCTGATCAACGACCCGGATGTGATCCTTGCTGATGAGCCTACCGGAAACCTTGACCCGGAAACCAGTGAAGGGATCATGGAGTTGATGTTTGATATCAGCACCAGTGGCCGAGCGGTTTTGATGGCGACCCACGACTATAGCCTGTTCCAGAAATTTCCGGCGCGTATTTTCAAATGTGAAGGCGGAAGGCTTATGGAGATGGAACCCGAAACCACAAAGACACCGGAAGCCTGATTACCTGACTATCGCAGGCCGGGAAGGCAGAAAACGTTTATAGATGTCCCGGACAGTCTTTTCCTCATTCTCCCAGCAAAGTTCCTTTGCGGCATTCAGTGAGTTCTGATGCCAGGTATTCCACCTGTTCTTGTCGGCAAGCATTTCGCCAATACACTGTGCAATATGCGCCGGATCGTGATTCCGGATCAGCATGCCTGTATTGTATTTTGTGATGACGGCCTCAACTTCCGGAAGCCTGGTTGTCAACTGGGGCACTCCCGCCATCATGTAGTCAAACAATTTGTTGGGAAGGCTGAAGCGGTAGTTCAGGTTGCTGTCTTTGTCGAGCGATGCCCCGATTTTGGCGTGAATGGTATATTCATGCAATGATTCCGGTGACATTTTGTCTAGAAACCATACCCTGTCATGCAGCCCTTCTTTTTTGACCATTGTTTTGAGCTTGGGGACCACATCGCCTGCACCGATGATCAGCAGCAACACATGTTTTAATCCGTATTCCGGGCGCATGGCCATGACCAGTTCTTCAGCCCCGCGGTCGATGTTGATCCCGCTGCCCTGCAACAGGATGATGTCCTTCTCAGAAGGGAGGCTCAGCTCATCTGCAGGAATGCATCCACGGGGTGCTTTGTAGCGTGGAAGGTTTCTGACCACATGCAGTTTTTTGCCATATTCATTGCCATAAAGCGCTGCCATGGAGTGGTTTACCGTAATAATGGTTTGTTGCCGTGGGAACAATATCTTTTCAAGGGTTTTCCAGAACCGGTGTACCAGGGGGCGGGAAACAACCTCGGGCGTACCGGTAAAGTATTCATGGGCATCATACACCAGGGGTTTTCGCCTGAGCAATGCAGCCAGGTGATTGGGCAGCAGGGTGTCCAGGTCGTTGCTCACCAGCAGGTCATATCGATTGAACAGCAGATGGAAAAACAATTTCAGGTTGTATTCGGCATAAAATAAAAACTTCCGGTGAAACAGCATGGGAATGCGTCTGACCCTGGCATACCCTGGCGAATAAGCCTTGCTGTGTTTCCTTTTGACGCCTGTTATGTAAACATCAAAACCCATGGCATTCAGGGTTTGTGCCATTTTGTTCACACGTTGATCGGTGAACACATCATTGATAACCGAAAGGTGCACTGTTCTCATACTGATTCTTTGTCAGTTGCCCCGGTGTTTGCCTGCTTGTTTTTTCCAATCCTGGAAATCCGGATATTCAGATAGGCAAATAAAATGGTCATAAACGGACTGATCAGGTTAAAAAAGGCATATGGGATAAAAGCAACAGTGGGCACACCCAGTACGGCAGATTGAGTCGCCCCGCAGGTATTCCAGGGAACAAGGACAGAGGTTACCGTGCCACTGTCTTCGAGGGTCCGGCTCAGGTTCTGGGGATTCAGCCCGCGCTTTTTGTAGGTTTCTGCAAACATTCGTCCCGGAACGACGATGGCCAGATACTGATCGCTGGCCGTAACGTTGAAAAACAGGCACGTGCCTGCGGTTGCCGTTACCAGGGATCCGGTATTGTGGGCCAGCTTAATGACGGATTCGGTAATGCGCTGCAATAATCCGCTTGATTCCATGATGCCTCCGAAGATCATGGCGCATATGATGAGCCATACCGTATTCAGCATACCACTCATGCCGCCTGTTTCGAGCAGGCTGTTGACCATGGCGTGGTCGGTGATCACCGCAATGTCGGTATACATGGCTTTCATGATGGCCACGTAGGCGGCTACCAGGAAGTTCTCTTCCATCCCGCTCACCTGGTAAATGATGTGGGGTTGAAAGATCAAAGCAAACACACCGCCTGCCAGTGTTCCTGCCAGCAATGCCGGCAGGGCAGGAACCTTGCGTATGATCAGGGTTATCACCAGTGCCGGGACCAGGAACAATACCGGGGTGACGCGGAAAGTGCCTTTGATGGCAGACAGCACAGGCTGGATGTCGTTTATGGCGCCGTCCTGTGAGCGGGTAAAGCCAATTATCATGAACAGGATCAGGGCAATGGAAATGGATGGCACTGTGGTCCAGGCCATATAGCGAATGTGGGTAAACAGGTCGGTACCAGCCATGGCCGGGGCCAGGTTGGTGGTGTCGGACAAAGGGGACATCTTGTCGCCAAAATAGGCACCGGAAATGATCGCCCCCCCAATAACCCCTTCCGGAATCCCCAGGGTGCGCCCAATACCCAGCAGGGCAACACCCAATGTGGCCACTGTGCTCCAGGAGCTTCCGGTGGCCAGTGAAACAATTGCACTGACCACACAGGCCGCCACCAGAAAAATGGTGGGATTCAGGATCTGTAAACCATAATAGATCATCGAGGGCACAATGCCACTAAGCAACCAGGTACCGGCCAGGGAGCCGATGAGAAAAAGGATCAGGATGGCCGACATGGCTGATCCGATCGCCTTTACAATCCCCTTGTGCAGGGTTTCCCACCGGTGTCCCAGGTTGATTGCCACAATGGCCGCCAGTGCAGCAGACAGGATCAGAACCATCTGATTGGATCCAGCCAGTGCATCGTCACCAAAAATCAATACATTGATGGATATTAAAATGGTCAGGAAAATAACCGGGATCAATGCCTCGAATAGCCCGGGCCGTCTGGGGGATTTATGCATGACTCGCACTTAAGGTTGCCGTTGAGGCCGTAAAATAACGTGATTTTTTTTACATGCGCAAGGAATCTCATGAATTTGTCATCGTTGTATACTCGACAGATTGAACCGGCCGGTTATGATGGTTACACCGTTTGGTTACCGGGTCAAAGACAGAAAATGGATTCTGATCTGGTCTTCCCCGGCAAAATCGCCCTGCATTGCCTTGTGGGCTGCTTTCTCAAACGCTTTTGAAGTATGCGATCTTTTGATCGCTTCAAAGGCTTCTTTGCCTGCTGAAAAAATGCCCGACAGGTAATGCCAGACGGCCTTCATCCATCCAATTTGTTTTTTTTCTCCGGAAATCCGGGTCATGGCAAATTCCCATAAGTCATTGTGGAAAGCATCCAGCCGGGTTCTTTTTTGATCGTCCGGCAAAAAAACATTGTGTATTTCCATGGCCAGAAAGGGATTGATCAATGCACCCCTGCCAAGCATCCATTCTGTCTGTCCGGGAAACATTGCCTGTAATGCTTTGTATTGCGAGTGATTATATATATCCCCGTTATACACCATCGGGTGTGATGACAAATGAAGACATTCTGCGTATTTACCCGGATCTGCTTTTCCCCCATAGCGCTGCCTGCCTGTACGGGGATGCAGGATAATTTTGTACAGGGGGTGGCGATTGAACACTTCCAGCACAGGGTTTATCTGGTCGGGACGATCGTAGCCAAGCCTGGTTTTAACCGACAGGGCGATTTTTACCTTGCTGAACACCCTGTTGAGTATCCTATCTATCTCATTGGGGTAGGGTAGCAGCCCGCAGCCCCTTTTTTTATTGGCGATACGTTCAAAGGGGCATCCCAGGTTCCAGTTCAGATGCCGGTACCCTTTTTCGTACAATACATTGCCAAACAGGATGATCTCCCCGGGATCGTTGCTGATGATCTGGGGGATCACCGGCGCTTGATTGCCTGTAAAGGGAATGAGGTCGATCATTTTGCCGGGATGGATCTTTCCCTGTCCCAACCCGCTGACAAATGGCGCATAATAGGCATCAACATGCCCCATATGTCTGGCATGGGCATTGCGGTATGCTTTGTGGGTAATCCCCCTGAAGGGTGCCATGTATAAGGAGACAGCCGTCATTTTGGACCGTTCATGCCGGAATAAAAACACCAATGGTTGCCGGGTAATTGATGCCCTGGCAACCATTGGTAAATATACGCTTTTCCCAGGTGTGAAAACCTTTAGAACCAGAAAATTGGTTTAAATTCAACCCTGCGATTGATGGCCTGACCTTCGGCTGTTTGGTTGGTGGCGCGAGGTTGTTCCTCTCCGAATCCCTTTGTGATCAACCTGTCGGGGTTAACGCCCCTGGCAACAAGGTGCCTTTTGACCGAAGCAACACGTCTTTCAGACAACCCCATATTATATGCAGCCGTTCCCGTAAAGTCTGTATGCCCGCGAATTTCAACACGCAATTCGGGGTATTTATTCATGAGCTGGTGAACTATTTCGAGTGTGTTGTGATACCTTGAATGAATCTCTGTGCCATCCACGGTAAACCGGACGAACGCCAGTTCAGGATCCAGTGCGGCTTCAACTTCCTGTTTGATCTCCAACCGTTTTCTTTCCTCTTCGGCACGCCTGAGCTCTTCTTCGGCACGCCTTCTTTCTTCTTCGGCTTCACGCAGTTGTTTTTCCGCTTCCAATTGTTCCTGCTCAAGCCTTCTGCGCTCTTCCTCTTCGCGCCGGCGTGCTTCTTCCTCTTCTTCAATACGCCGCTCCATGGCTTCCAGATCCACCACGTCCACCGGCGGTTCAACTTTTTCTTTCGGGCCGAGATTTATGATAAAACCGGCATGGTGCTTAAGGAACTTATCGTTTTCGTCATTTTCCACCAGGTCCCTGTTGTCGCTGTTCAGCATATTATAGGTGGACTGGAACTGAAGGGCGAAGCGATTGGTCAGTTGAAAGCGCAAGCTAAGTCCGGTGGCCAGCAAGAGATCCATTCCTTCGTCATCGATGCCTCCCGGGCGTACGTCCAGTTCATTATAGAAGGCAACCCCCGGTCCGAGAAGGAGCGATGGGGCAAACCAGCTGTCAGCCGGTAGCAGGTAGCCATTGTTCAGCTTGTAGGAAAACATCAGGCTGAGGTCGGTCTTCATCCCCTTAAAGTTTACGTCGTTATCTATCCAGCGCCCAAAACGACCCATTGTCCCTTCAAACCTCAGGTCAAATGAGGGGGATACATACCTGTTGACAGTCAGTCCGAGGTATCCGTAAAAAGCCTTGCTCCAATCGAAGAATGCGTCGTCTATATCGCCCTTGTATTCATTCTTCCCGGCGATGACGCCCACGGCCCATTTTTGGTCCTCGTTCTGTGCATAGGTGTTGATGTCAAATACATGTAAACACAAAGACAGCACAATTGTGATCGTAATGATTTTTTTCATAAATAGCTATTTTTTAATGTTTAATTAGAATGAAATGCCATATCTGACAGAGGATCTTTAAGATGTCCATGTCACAAATATATGACCAAGTTAAACAAATATATTATTTAATGCAAATAAGTCTTAAAATTTTGTCCGTTTTCAGAAGGCGGCCCCTGCCAATACCAACGCCACAATGGACACCAGTTTGAGCAGGATGTTGAGCGAGGGACCGGAAGTGTCTTTCAGCGGATCACCTACCGTATCGCCTACCACAGAAGCTTTGTGTGCTTCGGAGCCTTTCCCGTGTTGAACGCCGTTGAGCGTGATCCCTTTTTCAATAAGCTTTTTGGCATTATCCCAGGAGCCACCGGCATTGGACTGAAGGATCGCCAGAAGCACTCCGGAAACAGTAACACCCGCCAAAAGTCCGCCAAGTGCTTCCGGACCAAGCAACAAGCCGGTTAGTACGGGAGTGGTTACGGCGATAATGCCCGGCAGGATCATTTCCCTCAGGGCAGCCCGGGTCGAAATGGTCACACAGCGACCATAATCGGGCGATCCTTCTGCCGCATCGATTGTATCTTTATCCTCTTTGCTCCATTGGTCAGGCGATTTGCCGTTGTTTTTTTTCAGAACGGCCAGGGCTTTGTTGAGCGGTTCAATATTGGCAAACTGGTCCCTGACTTCTTCGATCATCGACCGGGCGGCATCGCTTACGGCTTTTATGGTCAATGCAGAAAACACGTATGGCAGCAAGGCCCCTACAAAAACAGAAGCCATTACAAAAGGCTGCGATACGTCTATGGAAGTAATGCTTGCGGCGGTCATGTAGGCACCAAAAAGCGCCAGGGCCGTCAGTGCTGCCGACCCGATGGCAAACCCTTTGCCAATGGCTGCAGTGGTATTGCCAACGGCATCCAGTTTGTCGGTGCGCTCCCTTATTTCCGGTGGCAATTCCGCCATCTCGGCGATGCCGCCGGCATTGTCAGAAACCGGACCATAGGCATCCACCGAAAGCTGTATCCCAAGATTTGAAAGCATTCCGACCGCTGCAATGGCAATGCCATACAGGCCCCCAAGATGAAACACAAGCATCATGGATATGGCAATGGTCATAATGGGTATGATGGTGGAAAGCATGCCAATACCCAATCCGCTGATGATGTTTGTGGCTGAACCTGAGGTGGACTGGCGGGCAATGATGCGCACCGGCAGGTAATTGGTGCCCGTAAAAAACTCCGTGGCATAGCCAATCACCAGTCCGGCCATCAGTCCAATAAAGGACGAAAGGAAAATATTGAAGGAGGTCACGGTTCGTTCAATTCCGCCGTACAGGATGTCTGTAAAGGTGATGGATGCAGGCAATATATTGGTGATAAGAACATAAGAGAAGATAACCATGATCAGGGACGAAATCAGTTGTGCAATGTTCAGGGCGTTCTGGGGATTCCCACCCTCCCGCACGCGTATGAAAAATGTCCCGGCGACCGAAGCAATGATTCCGGCTCCGGCCAAAAACAATGGCAGGATCACAGGAGACAATCCATTGAATGCATCCGTATAGCTTGCTGTAAGAAAAGTCGCCCCCAGCACCATGGCGGCAATCATGGATCCCACATAGGATTCAAACAGGTCGGCACCCATCCCGGCAACATCCCCGACATTGTCACCCACATTGTCGGCCACCGTGGCGGGGTTTAACGGATGGTCTTCCGGAATGCCCGATTCAACCTTTCCGACAAGGTCAGCTCCCACATCAGCCGCTTTGGTAAAAATACCTCCTCCCACGCGAGCAAACAATGCGATGGAGGAAGCACCAAAGGAGTATCCCGTAACTACGGTCAACACCCTGTTCACACCCTGGATGCTTTCAACACCAAACAGATGGGCATACACGATGAATAATATGCTCAGGCCAAGGATGCCCAGGCCTACCACGGACAATCCCATTACGCTCCCTCCTGCAAAGGCGATGCGCAAGGCAGGGTTCAACCCGGTCCGGGCCGCATGGGTGGTCCGGACGTTGGCTTTTGTAGCTATCCTTAATCCGATAAAGCCGGCCAAACCGCTGCTCAGGGCGCCCATGATAAAGGAAACAGCCACCAGTGGGGACGAATTTTCGGTACCTGTGGCGAAAGCCAACAATATGGCAATGGAGACCACAAAAATTGTCAGTATCTTGTATTCGGCCTTGATAAAGGCCATGGCACCGTTTGAAATGTAGCCGGCTATTCTGATCATCTTTTCATTTCCCTTTGGTTGTTTTTTGATCCACAGGGCTTTTGATAATGTGAACAACAGGGCAATGATGCCAATAATGGGGATGAGGTACAGGTAAAGGTTGTTCATGGAATATAATATTTACATAGCTAAATGAATGTGTAAGTATTCTTAATCGGGTATTAAACAAGCATTTGAAAAAAAAGTTTATTTAAAGGAAAAACCTATCTTTACCTTATGAGAGAAGAAAAGGACTTTATTGGCCCAGTGCAAATCCCCCGGGATGCCTTGTTTGGCATTCATGCCTGGCGATCGGCACAAAATTTCCCGGAAGGTCCGGGTTTTCACAAAGAGTGGTATTGTGCCGTTGGCCTGGTTAAACAAGCTTGCTATCAATGTATCAGTGCTTTCCATGCCGCTGCCACCGGCCGGTATCCTGCATCTGCCTTACCGGCCGGGATGGAGGATATTTCTGTATTTGAATTGTTGGAAAAAACTGCTGGAGAGATTGCGGCCGGTGATCATTTTGACCACTTCATCATTCCAGCCTTGCAGGGGGGGGCAGGAACTTCCATCAATATGAACATCAATGAAATTCTGAGCAATGCCGCCCTGGTAAAAAAAGGGCTGGATCCCGGCAATTATGAAATCATTGACCCGTATAAACATGCCAATTTGTTTCAGAGTACCAACGATGTGATTCCCACGGCATTGAAAATTGCCACCATGCAGCTGTTGCACAAACTGGAAGATACCATCAATGCATTGCGTTCGGAAACCGAGCGGCTTGAGACCACCCATCGCAATCATTTGCGAATTGCCTACACACAAATGCAGCAAGCACTCCCTTCTTCTTTCGGGATGCTCTTCAGCGCATTCAGCGAAGCCTTGTCGCGAGACTGGTGGCGAGTTTCCAAGTGCTTTGAGCGCATCAAAGTGGTCAATATTGGTGGCGGAGCCACGGGAAGCGGCATGGCCATACCAAGGTATTTTATCATGGAAGTAGTGTCTTTTTTGCAAAAACTTACGCAATTGCCTGTTACCCGCAGCGAAAACCTTCCCGATACCACACAAAACCTGGATGCCCTGGTGGAAGTGCATGCCATTTTAAAGGCCCATGCCGTAAACCTGGAAAAGATCGCTTCGGATGTACGCCTTCTATCAGCTGGGTTGAATGATCGGCCTGAATTATCTATCCCTGACTGCCAGCCCGGAAGCAGCATTATGCCGGGAAAGGTAAACCCGGTCATCCCGGAATATGTCATTGGCGTTGCCCACAAGGTTTACAGCAATGACATGCTGATTTCCTCGCTTTGCGGCCAGGGGTCCCTCGACCTGAACGCTTACCTGCCGGTAATCGGGCATGCTTTGCTGGACAGTATAAAGCTCCTTATTGCTGCCGGACAAAGCCTCCGGGATCATGTATTGAAAGATTTGAATGTACACACCCCCGATGCCCATGCCAAATTGATGCACAGCCCTGCGATCACGACGGCCCTGATCCCTTACATTGACTACAGGAATGCTTCCCGTTTGGCCGGCTATATGAAAGAAAAAGGGTGTGATGTACTTGCAGCCAACAAGTCACTCAAACTTATTGCCGAAGATAAACTCAGGAAACTGCTTAAACCTGAGAACCTTCTAAAACTTGGGTATTCCATTAAAGACCTTGATGGATGATGGTTTTAACAGGCCCGGTATTTTTTATGTGTGCCTGTGTGTAATTCCCCATGAAAAAAAATTCGTGTACTTTTGCTTTTCACCCAGACGGAAAAATATTTAAATACCATCCAATCTGTCAATATGAAATCTTATACACTATTTTCACTACTGTTGACCTTTGTTTTTTTTGCTTCATGTTCTTCGCTCAGATCATTGGATGAATTGTCTGAATCGGCAGAATCGGCTTATAAAGCCGGGAATCAGGAAGAAGCTTTCGAAGCCTACAATCGCCTGATTTCAGCCCACAGGAACCATGGCAGGGAGCCTGATGGCCAAGTATATCAGCGGGCCGGATTACTTGCATTTGAGTTGAATGAAACGGCAAAAGCCATTGAATACCTGGAATTGGCCAGGCACAGCCAGGCTGTTGATGATAAAACCTATCTTACACTTGCCAAAGCATACAGGGAAATAGACAACCTTTCGCGCGAGATTACCATGCTTGAACAATATGTGGGAGGATACCCGCATGGTCCGGATTTTCAAGACATGCAGCGACGGTACTTTCAGACCCTGGTTGAGAGCCTTAATTATCAGCAGGCTTATGCACTCTGGCCTCAGTTGTCCGCAGAGGCGGGGTCGGACGAAGCCTTGCTGACCGCTTATCTGCAAACCCTTCAGGCACTTGGTCATGAAAGGCAGGCAACACTTAAGGCTGAGGAAATCCTTAGCCTAAACAGAAACAATATCAAGGCACTGGACTGGCTGGCCAAAAGACATTTCAGGCAGGCAGATGAACTGTACCGCCGCGAAATGCAGGCGTATGAACAAAACCGCACACACAGGCAATACGCGCAGCTGCTGGAAGCCCTCGAGGTTATCAATACAGACCTTCGCATTGCCCTTGATTACTTCAAAAGGTTGTATGCGCAGGATCCACGAAGTGAATATGCGCGTTATTTGGCCAATATCTATGAACGTTTTCAGGACGATGAAAATGCCAGATATTACCGCCGCAGGGCGCCATAATACATTCAATAAACAACCCCCATTGAGATGTTGCAGAAAACATATTGCAGTTATTTATTCGTGATTTTTTTCCTGTTGATCAGTGCAGGAATCAATTCCACCCAGGCCAACCGGCCGATAACCTATTTTTTAGAAGACATTGAATATGATGCATCTGTTACCAGTCCGGAAGATTTCCTCGGGTTTCAGATCGGGGATTGGCACCTTGACCATGCACTTTTGGTACAATATATGGAACAGCTTGCAGAAACATCGGGCAGGGTGGTTATTCAGGAATACGCCCGATCATACGAGTTCCGGCCATTGGTGCAGCTGATCATTACTTCTGAGCAAAACCACCGCAGACTTGAATCCATCCGTACCAGGCACCTGCAGCTAACTGATCCGAAATTGTCTGCAGATATTGACATCACGGATATGCCGCTGGTGGTGCG
>SL_3KL_010_SEDDRAFT_10003377_pt1 | contig 14501 bp, 11 predicted proteins | sample SodLakKL_010_SED_2_FD_10381 | JGI IMG/M metagenome (IMG submission 10381)
TCATTTTAAGCGGATTCTCCATGGGCGGGTACGGTGTTTACCGGACGTTCTATGAATATCCAGGCATGTTTAATGCATTGGCAATCTTGTCGGGACACCCTGATCTGGCAAGTAAATGGGGAATAGAGAATCCGGTAAACTTTCTTGACAAGGAACTGATCCGGGTCTTTTCGGATGTCCCCGTTTTCATTTATCATGGCAAACAAGACCTCAACTGTCCGTACGAACTTACCCTGCAATTTGTAAACCTGTTGGAAAAAAACAACCGGAACATTGTTTTTCTAACTGATGCACATGCAGGACACGATGCCATGAATGCGCAAATACGGGAAAAATATTTCAGATGGCTAAAGGAGGTCTTTCCCGATTAGCGTTGACATGACACCAGATGATCAAGGTCTGTTATTCTATTGCCCGGGCGGGGGTTCTTCCCGCTGCAGTTCATACACCGGTTCCTCTTTTTCTTCTTTATGTTCCTCAATAAGTGCGTCCCGTTCTTGCGTGGCTTCTTCTTCTATGGGGTCCTCCTTTAGGGGTTCTTCAGTCTCTTGTTGTTCTGGCGCAGGTCCGCAAGCAAACATGGAGAGAACAAACAAAAGAGAGATCAATTTAGCTAATGTTTTCATTGTCAAATGGTTTTAAAGCGATTAATTTTCACATAAAATTAAACAATTATTCTGAATATTGCCATCATTTTGCCTGATCATCCGCACGATTTGATTTACAAATTTGCTTTGCTATTTGGCCTGCGGTATGCAAATGTCAACAGCCTGGGGCTTGCTGCTGATCTCTCCCATATTGAACAAGATGTCAATGTAACCGTCCAGGTTGTCAAGATCTATTTCAGTGGATAATGACATGGGCATGATGTTCATCTGGGCCGCCACCTCTGTATCAATGCCAGTAGCTACGGCCAGTATTTCCCTGGCCTGAACAGGGTTCTGCCTTATAAACATCACTGCTTTGTCAATGGCTGCATAAAAACGTTTTGCAAGGCCGGGATTGGCATTAACCCATTCGGTATTTACGCTGCCAACGCCGATGGGGCTGGGTGAATAATGCATGGCATAGAGCGAAGTGGTGATCTGTTTTAGTCCGTGATTTACAATGCCCGTAGTCAATTCCGGTTCATAGGCAAAAAGTGCATCTGTGTCATCCGAAAGAAGGGATTGCAGTTGCAGATCGGGGGCTAACTCAATGCATATCGGCAGTGTAAGACCGGGATAAAGTTCCGAAAACAATGTCAGCAAGGTGTTTTGTGCTGTGCTGCCTGGGAAAACACCAACCTTTTTCCCCGCAAGGTCTTCGAAGTTGTTGGCGGGTGAATTGGCTTTGACCACAATGCCATCAAAACCATTTTCGGCGGTGATCATGCTTGTGGAAAAGATCATGGCATGTCCACCTGCGTTTTCAAGCTCCTGAAGCAAAGGAACAACAGCCATTTCAATGACCGCATCAATACTCCCTGATACCAAATCCTGTGCCAGGGCATTGCTGGTGGAAATCGATTGTGCATCAACTTCTATGCCTTTATCGGAATAAAAGCCCTGATCAAGTGCAACAAAATGGGTCAGGCTGGAAACCATTGGAAGGTAGCCAACTCTGATTACAGCGTCATTGTCGTCTCTCTTGCATCCGGAAAAAATGATGCAGGCCAACAAAACAATGATCTGTGCCTTAATTTTAAATGTGGTTTTCATCTGTGTAAAGTTTTAAAGTAGGTGTTTTGGGATATAAACCCTGCGCCGACTGATCTGGTCTAATTCCTTTGAACAGCTTATCTACAAATATAAGTTAATTTGCAATAAGTTCCTCATCTGAGAGGAAAAGACCCATAACACGACACTTGGTAAAATAATGTGTTATTTTTGAAAACCATTTATGCAATCAATGATTACCGCCCAGGATATAACACGGGAATTACAAACCCTTGGCAATAAAAAAAAGGCCGCCGGTTTGCAGCGTTTTTTTCAAACCCAACCAGGCGGGTATGGTGAAGGTGATCTTTTTATTGGGGTAAGCGTGCCAACACAACGCAAACTTGCCGGCCGGGTATACCGGCAGGTATCGCCCGGCGAAATTGCACGCCTGCTTGGTTCGGAGATTCACGAAAGCCGGCTTACCGGGGTGTTTATCCTGGTTCTGCAATTTGAAAAGGCAAAGGGGGAGGAGCAGGCCAGGGAACTTGTCAATGTGTACCTTGATAATCTGGAGGGCATCAACAACTGGGACCTGGTTGATTCTTCGGCCTATAAGATCCTGGGTCCGTGGCTGATCGATAAAGACAAAAGCATGCTATACAGCATGGCGCGTTCAAAAAACATGTGGGTGCAGCGTATTGCTGTGACCGGGTGTCTTTATTTTATTCGCAACCATCAATTTGATGACATACTAAGGCTTTCTGAAATGCTGCTTGACCATCCCCACGACCTTATCCATAAAGCCGTAGGCTGGATGCTCAGAGAAGTCGGAAAACGTAATTACCAGGTGGAATACGGCTTTCTGAAGAAACATTACCGGCAAATGCCCCGTACCATGCTGCGCTATGCCATAGAGCAATTCGATGATGAGGTCCGGAAGGGTTTTTTACAGGGCACCATCGTGTAGGTGTAATGATTCCTGGAGGTGAATGCATGTCATCATCTGCTGTCTTTGCGGCGCGCATCAACCGCTGTTTACTCTCCCGGGTAACCAACTGTTTGTGCCAGGACAACCTGTTGAGATGGTTTAAGTTTAAGCACCTTGTGTAAATTTTCCTTGTCGATCGCTGCCCTGACCACCGTGGCAAGTCCTTCCGAAGTACAAAAAAGGTACACATTCTGTGAAATGAATCCGGCATCGACCAGGGAATAAAAATCTTTCCTTTCCGGATTGATGCCCGTTATGCGGTCCTGGTCGGAGACAAATATCAAATTCAAGGGGGCTGTTTGGACAAAATCCTGGCCACCGGCATGTTCCCGCAGGTCTTCGTTTCCAAGTTTGATCAGTGCATGATCCTGAGGTTCGTATAAGTACCAACCGCCGGCCGTGATCAGGTAAATGTCGAAATGCTGCCAGTTCCTGGCTGATGGCGCGGTGCGCCGGCCATCTTCACGGTTGATGCCGAAAGCAGCCCACAGGAGATTGGAGAGATCCTGCGGGCTCAATTCGACCGGCTTGTATGTCCGGATGGTCTGTCGCTTATCAAGGGCCTCAAACAGGGGCATTCCACCTGTTCTTTCGGGTTCTGCAAGGGGTATGACCGTGCCTTCCTGTGCAGGTACATTGTTTATTGTCATGATTGCAATAAATAACAGGGTGACTACTTTTTTTTGCATGCTGAATCGTTGTGAAAGAAATTCACTCCTAAAATATTCAAAATAAAAGACTTTTTGTTATCCGGAGCTTAAAAATATATCCGGTAGGTCATCATTGGCATAAAACCCATCTGGTAAGATGTGGTAACCTCCTGGCGTTCATTGTTCCAGTTTTCGGTAAAAATATTCTGACGGTTGGTCATGTTTTGCAGGTCAAGTGCCCATTCCTGGTTGATATTGCGGCCATTGAGCCGGAATGTCACACGGCCATTGAGCCGGAAATAATCCGGATACCGGTTTTCATAGGCCTGGTCCCATTTGTATCTTGCGCCATTCTCAGCTATTGAACGCTCCAGGTCTATTTCGAGATACCGGCTTCCCCCGGCATACACCATCTTGATGTCTAAGGAAAGTAGTGAGCGTGCACCCAGTGCCCATTCATACCCTGTCAGTGCATTGAAAACAAAATTGTTGTTGAATGCCGAGTTGCGCCACACGCCGTCATAACCCCTGTATCCGGCATCAAATACAGAAGCGGTAACCAGGTAATAAAAGCCTTTGTGAAGGAACTTTTCCAGGGTGAGTTCTATGCCTTTGTTCTCACCGGTCCCTTTGTTTTCCATGTTATTAAAACTCCAGAACCTAAAGGCCCCGCCCTGGCTGATCAGCGAAAATTCGGGACGTCGCCAGGCGACAGGAATGTTGAATAGATACTGGTAGTAGATCTCTGCTTTCAGTCTGTGTCCTTCGCCCAGCAGGCGGTCGTAGCCGGCAACCACGTGCAGGCTTCTGGAAAAATCCAGATGTTCGTTGGTTCTTTCATAGGTTGGCAGCAGGGTATCTGTAAGCATTTGTGAAAAATACAACCCCCTCATCTGCATCTGGCTGTGCAAGCCGGCCCCAATGTTTGCCGACTGACCCGGAGTAAACTCCCATTTAAGGCCGAACCGGGGTTCTATGCTATGGGTGTTGTTTAAAAACAAATACGATGCGTGCAATCCGGAGCTCAATGACAATTCGTTGGAAAAACGGTGCTGCCATTCGGAAAATATTCTTACCAGATGCATGCTCCCGGTGGTATTGAGGTAATAAAAATACTCATCGGATGCAGCCTGGTATTCCTGTCCCTTGTATCTGACATCATAATGATCGAGGATGATCCCTGTATTCAGGTAATTGCGTGCATTGAAACGGTGCGAATACTTTGATGAAAAACTGTATTTCACTTCGCCCAAATCTTCGATGATGCTTTGTTTTTCCAGGCCATTGGCCAGTTCGTATATGTCGGCGGTACCCCGGATGCCTGATAAGGCCAGAGTGCTGGTAAAACGGGCATCCACACTAAGGTAATGCACATGGGTTAATCCGAACACACCCATGCTGTTGCTGTAATACAGGTCGGTGCCTGAAAATCCATACTGTGCATCGTCTTCCTGGCTGTCGAGCATGGCAATGCTGTTGTCGCCGCCAAGTCCGAACAACGTCAGGCGCCCGCGTTCCAAAGGGAAATTGAGTTTAAAGGACATGTCTTTGTATTTTGGGATGGCGGCGCCTGTCCCAAAACTCATTCCGGCGGCCTGCAATACCTCCAGGGTGCTGTAACGTGCATTTACCAGGTAGGAAGACCGCCTGCGTGCAGAAAAGGGCCCTTCTGCGCCAAGTTCAAAACCGTTAAAACCCACCTGGCCCATAAACTCATGGGTTTCATTGTTTCCGTTGCGCATGCGCAGATCAAAAACCCCCGCCAGGGCATTTCCGTATTCGGCAGGGAATGCGGCTGTATAAAAGTCTGAATTGTCGAGATGATTGTTGTTGATTATACTGACAGGGCCGCCGGTTGATCCGATGGAGCCGAAATGGTTTGGGTTGGGAATTTCGACACCTTCCAGGCGCCATAACAATCCAAGGGGGGAGTTGCCCCTGATGATGATGTCATTTCGCTGGTCGGAGGCCGAGGATACGCCTGCAAAGTTAGCGGCCATGCGCGAAGGGTCACCAAGGCTTCCGGCATAACGCTCGGTTTCGTCAATGGTGAAAGACCGGGCGCTGACCATGGCCATCTCGTTTATGGCCTGATCTTTTCTGATTTCCGGGCGCACCTCTACATCTTGAAGTACGTATACTTTTTCTTCCAGCCGGATGTTTACCACCAGTTCGCGGCCGGAACTCAACAAAAGGTTCTGCAAAATATTGGGTTTGTATCCCATCATGCTGACCTGAATATCCAGGCGGCCCACAGGCAAATTCTCGAAACGAAATTCTCCGTCAAGGTTTGCGGTAGTACCTTTCAGGGGATCAGAGTCCACAATGACAATTGTGGCCCCGGGCAACGGAAGCTCCGTGTAAGCATCCACTATGCGGCCCCGGAGGGTTTGGGTGATTTCCTGTGATCGTACCGGTAAAGCAAAAAAAACAAAAATGAGGAAAAAGGTGAGTAATGTATTCTGCATTTATCCTTAATATTTAGTATGATTACCTTGCCCTGATGGTGGTGTTTTTGTTTATCCAGCAGGCTACCCTGTAAGTGTCTCCCTGGTTGTAACCGTGAAAGAAAATATCTTCGCCATTGGGGAAATATTGTTTATAGGTGTTGCTCAACTGTTCGGCCCTTTCTTTTACAGAGGTGTCTGCAGCCAGCTGTATTGCCTGGTTGAACTTGTCGACGGCAGGCCAGTATACGGTGCTTTTTGTAAATGCATCGTTGCCGCATTCGTTGCCACTGGCCGCATACATTTCACCAATGAGAATCAGCGAGCGGCCATCATTCGGGTAAAGCTCATGGGCTTTGCGGGCAAATTCCCTGGCCTGGGTTTTTTGACCCAGTTGCCGGAAACTGATTTCGGTCATCAACAGGTAAGCCCTGAACATACGTTCTTTGTGAACCTCCTGACCTTTTTCATTGTAACGGTCAATGGCTTCCCTGAAATAGGCCATGGCACTTTCAAAGTCTTCCCTGTTGTTTTCCAGACGCCCAAGCAAAAAGGCTGATTCGGCATCAGGGGCCAGCTGATGCAGCCGCCCGGTGGCGTTAAGGAATAAATCCACTTCCGAACATCCGGCATTGTCGAGCATTTCAGTGATGCGGCGTAATAGTTTTGGATCATCTGAATCCGCATCAAAGCTTGGTGTAAACATGCGTACCAGGTTTTCACATGTTGCATAGGGCTCAAACAAAGATTTTAATTGATTGGCTGTGTTCTGGTATGCTTGTTTGTTTTGCGGGTTTTGCTCCAGGTTATAATGGATGATGTCGAGGGCTCTGTTGAAGCGCTCAAGGATGGCATCTGTTTCTAACAAACCGGCATCAGCAAGCCGTAAGGCCGATTGAAAATTAATCAGCAACACCGGGATTTCTGCTTCCATGCCTTCCAGTCCGATGCTTCGTTCAGTCACGTCAAATAACTTGTGCACATTGTTTGGTTGCAGTTGATACAAAGAAACAGCTTTGCGCCCCAAAACATAGCCTTCGTCTCCAAAATAGGTAATGCGCTGATCAAAAACCTTCATCAGCAGAGCAAGCAACTCCTCTTTTTTCTGCGGGTCGGTCTCATTGTCATATTGATGCCGGATGATGGCCGGTCCATGTATATAGATGTTGATTGTTTCATCCGGGCAGTTATCGAACATATACTTCCATGGCTCAAATGCCAGGTGGTAAATCCTGTGCCTGTGATACTCAGAATACATAGACCAGTTTCTGGTACAATTAATGCTGTCCCGTTTGTGCTCATTGTTTATGTTTTCAGCCAGGTTGAACTGAGAAATTAAATCAGGGTCCGGAATGGGTTCTCTTGCGAGGGCATCTCCAGGTGAGTTTATGATAACCGAAATGAGGATTGCTATGCCTGCCAAAAGGTTGCCGTTGAAGATATTCATGGTAATCAGAAATTGTGACACGATAAAAATAGGCTTTTTAATAAAAGATGGCCAAATTTTTAAAAAAGGTTATTTGACGCAAAATATTCTATCAATAAATATGCCAAGGCTATAGAAAAAAATCTATCGCCATAAATATTTTCTGTTAATGAAGGGTTGAATCCCGGTACCTGAGGTCTGATAATTTGAATAACCTAATATTTCTTGACTGTTCTGGTTCGTATACAACGAATGGACATTTCGGTTTGTTTGTCAAGGTTCATCAGGTGTAATTCCGCATTTTGCGTGTACAGGGTTCTGAAATAAGCCATTTCGGGCTTTGTTTCTTTTCTTCCTGGGTTGGCCCGGGAGTTTTTTACATCATCAGAAAACTCTTCCGGAAAATCAGTATCAGGCAACCCTGTGCTTATAGTAGAAGTCCAGAAAAAGGCATTCTCGCCCTGTAACCTGAAATCGCCATTCATTTGCCGTATGCCTCCGGGGTAGGCGCTGAACCCTGTTTCATTGGTCGCATCTGCATTGGGATATCCCCATCGGGGGTGGTCATCCGGCTCGGTGCGGGTTCCTTTCAGGCTGCCGCCATGCAAATGGTTAATCTGAAGGTATTTTTCAAGCTTTTTCCAGTCATCTTCAGAGGGTACATGCCAACCCTCAGGGCATATGTTGCGATCATCCGAAACAACATACCAATTGTACAATAATCCATATGCTTGCAGAATATCTGCTTCAGAATCAATGTCAGCCACAATGGTATGGGGGTATATATTATATCCGCCTTCATCCGTACCTTCCCAATCATCGTCATATTCAAGCATTGGAATTACCGTACCGTCAGCATACCTTGTGGTTTTCAGGTTTTCAGCCATCCATTCCTGGTCACCTATAATAACCGTAGCGTATTCATTGCCATCGATGTCGGTGACTGTACCTGCCGGCTGTTCATAATCCGGATTTATTGCAAAATGGGCGGTAAGGGTCATATTACCATCAGGCATGGTATAATCAAGGTATACATATCCGGATAACTCATTGCCGGCATCATCCAACCAGTTTTTAAACTGATACCCATTATTGGCAACGGCCGTGAGATTTATTTGATCACCCTCACGATAATTCCCGGCCCCGAAAACCTTGCCGGTATTTTCGGGAATTACTTTGATTGTCAATTGGTATAAGGCTAGTTCGGGTATTTCTTTGTCTGTTTCACAACTGTATTGGATGAAGGAAAACATGAATATTACAATCAGTGGGGTAGTAAGAAAATGCGTGCGTTTTAACATGATATTTATTTTGCAGATAACCGAAAAACCCGCAAAATAGCAACAATGGATGACTTTAAGAAATAAACCGGACTAAAAATTGTTAAATGGGACATTGCGGTACGCTTTTTTGCGATGCAGGTTTAAGGGGCAGAAAACATCCATTGAATCTTGATGCTTTTTCATGAAAGGTAGTTTTTTGGCCGGGATCGTGTCTGAAATTATGCCCATTGTCTTATCTTTGAATCCAGGTAACCCGTAATTGTTAATCAACCAAAAAAATGAGTGCGATGATACATTTTTCGCTTTCCGGGAAAGCATTTAAAGTGCTGTCCCTGGTCATAATCCTGTCATTATTTGCCTGTCAGCCTTCCGGGAGGGAGTTGGACCTGGCAGGTACCGATGCCTTTCCATTGCTGGAAATGGATATTCCTGGGCTTCAACAGGCCTATGAGCAGGGCAGGTATTCGGTAGAAGAGGTGGTGCAGCTATACCTGGCACGTATCGAGGCCATTGACCGCAATGGACCTGTCTTGAATTCGATCATACAGCTGAATCCCGATGCGATGGACATTGCCAGGGCACTCGATCGTGAACTGCAGGAAGGAATATCCAGGGGCCCCTTGCATGGTGTGCCGGTTGTATTGAAAGACAACATCGATACCCACGATAAGATGCCCACAACAGCCGGCTCAAGGGCTCTGGCCAACTCATTTCCCCTGCAGGACAGCTATGTGGCGAAAAAGCTCAGGGAAGCCGGTGCGGTGATCCTGGGTAAGGCAAACCTGAGTGAGTGGGCCAACTTCCGTGGTGAACTCTCAAGCAGTGGCTGGAGCGGTGTCGGCGGACAAACAAAAAACCCTTATGTGCTTGACCGAAATCCCTGTGGTTCCAGTTCGGGCTCTGCCGCTGCGGTTTCTGCCAACCTGGCGATGCTCGCCATCGGCACAGAAACCAATGGATCGATCGTTTGTCCATCGCATGCTACCGGGATTGTCGGACTCAAACCCACTGTGGGGCTTGTAAGTCGCAGCGGGATTATCCCCATTGCCTATTCGCTTGACATTGCAGGTCCTATGGGCCGAACGGTAAATGACGTTGCCATTGCCCTGGGGTGCCTCACCGGGATAGACAAGAATGATGAAAAAACCTTGAAAAGTGAGGGGAATAAGCACGCGGATTACACCCGATTCCTGAGAGAAGACGGCTTACAGGGCAAACGCATCGGCTTGTTTACTGCCCCACTGGGACGCAATTTCAAGGTGGATGAATTGATGGAAAGGGCGGTTGATTTTATGAAGGAACAGGGGGCCGAGATCATTGAAATTTCGCAGATCTCCGCCCCGAATACCGGTGCACATGCCTTCCAGGTGATGTTGTATGAATATAAGGACGGATTGAACCGTTATTTTGCATCCCTAGGCCCGGACGCTCCCATCGGGAGCCTTGAGGAATTGATCGCCTTTAACAATTCAGATTCAATCAGTATGCGCTATTACAACCAGCGTTACCTGGAGTTGGCACAGGAAAAAGACGGCCTTGATTCAAAGGCCTACCGGGAGGCCCTTGCAGCCATGCACAGGGGCAGTCGCGAGGAGGGCATTGACCGGGTAATGAAAGAACATAACCTGGACGCCATCATCGCGCCCACCGGGAGCCCGGCATGGAAAACCGATTGGATCAACGGCGATAGCTTCCAGCTTGGCAGCTCCTCGCCGGCGGCACATGCAGGTTATCCCAACATCACTCTGCCCATGGGCTTTGTCGATGATTTGCCAGTAGGCATGTCAATATTTGGCAGGGCATGGAGCGAACCGTTGCTGCTAGAAATTGCCTATGCGTATGAACAGGGCACGAAACACCGGCAGGTGCCGGGGTTTATTGGCCCGTAACCCAAATACGGAACAACATTTATTTGACCGGTGTGGCCACCAGCCTTGCGCCGCCCATTTCCGGGGATATTTGCTCATACCGAAGCACTTCGTAGCTGTCTTTTGCAATCCAAACATTCAGTTCTCCAGGACTGCCATCGGCTGCAGTAACGACTATCCGCCAGCTTTGTACTCCTTCGGCGGTGGTTTCTTCTTCGGTTGAAAGGCGGTACAATTTTTCTGACATTGAATTCATGTCGGTGTTTCGAAAAACAGCCTTATAACCGTTATGCAAGGGCAGGCTTGCCAGCAGGTGTGCCTGTGCCGGACCCTCGGCAAACAGGGAGCCACTCAATGCAATGTTGACCGGTGTGATTTGCCCGTTCATATCAATCTGACCTTCTGCTTTGTCGTCATCATAATTGATGACAATGTGCATAGGCCCCTGGGTAATTACACGCTGTACCGGTGTAAGACTTTTTGCATCAAGCGTCATTTGATCAAGGGCTTCACCCATGGGAGTTTTTGTTGATTCCCGGATTACTAAACTGCCTTCTTCACGGCTGATCTGCACATTGCTTTGGAGTTCCATACCAAAGGCTTCGATGCTTATCACATAGTCATACTCGCCTGTGGCCGGTTCTCTTACGGGAACAAGTTGCTGCCTCAGCTCCTCTTCACCAATTGCCTCGGGCAGTGTTACTGTGCTGATGTCCACGGTAATTTCCTCCAGTCTTTTGGCGATGTTCTCAGGCATGTCGGCCTGATAGCGGCCACCGATATGTTTTGCAAGGAATTGCTCCATGGCTGCAACAAATGCCATATTGTTTTCCGGACGAGCAAATCCATGACCTTCGTCGGGTGCGTTGATATATTCCACAGGGAAGCCACGGTCACGCAGAGCAACAACGATCTGGTCGCTTTCGGCCTTGATCACTCGCGGATCATTTTGGCCTTGCACCACAAGCAGTGGAGCTACGATCTTGTCGGCGGAGAACAGGGGTGATTGCCTTATCAGTTGCGCTTCACCCTCGGGTGTGGACGGATCTCCCATACGCTCGTGGAAGGTTTTTCTGCCTGCTTCCCAGTAAGGGGGAATTGAGTTAAGCAGTGTAATCAGATTGGAAGGACCTACAAAGGATACACCGGCGGCATATACTTCAGGCGTGAATGCCAGGCCGGCCAGGGTGGCGTAACCCCCGTATGACCCACCAAATATGGCCACGCGCTCAGGATCGACAATGCCCTGGTCAATCAGATACTTTACGCCCCAGGTGATGTCGTCTTGCATGAGGTCGCCCCATTCCTTGTTACCCGCATCTAAGAATGCTTTGCCAAAGCCGGTGCTTCCCCTGAAATTTGGTTGCAAAACGGCATAACCCCTGTTGGCCAGGAATTGTGCATAGGTATCAAAGCCCCACCTGTCGCGTGCCCAGGGGCCACCATGAGGAACAACCACAAGCGGCAAATTTCTATCTCCAAAACCATTGGGCAATGTCAGGTATGCCGGGATTTGCAATCCGTCGGACGAAGGATAGCGTATAGAAAGCATGGGCGACAAATATTCTTCGGGAAGTCCGGAGCGCGGAGTGTACTGGTAAGTCAAAGACATGTCTTCCATGTCGTAAATATACACAGACGATGGCTTGGTATCTGAATAGGCTATTGCCATAAATAAAGATTCGTCATTGGTTCCTGATGAAAATGAAACCTCTACCTCACCCATCAGGGACTTAATATGCTGATAATGTTTTTCAAATTCTTCGTTGTGGAAATAGGTGCGGGTGCGGTCATCTGTGTAAAATGTGGCAATGATCTCCCTGGTTTTGGATGATTGCCACAGTCCGCCAAAATCAACCTGGTTTTCAGGATCTTTCTCCAAAAACGTTTTTTCAAGATTGTTGATATCCATCAAAAACAGTTTGGTTTTATCGCGGTCTGCCCCTGTATTTGATACCAGGTATATCTTTTCGTTGTCTTTATGAAACCCATAAGGATAGGCTGTTTCCATCAGGCCCCATTCGTATATCAATGTTTCTTCACCGTTTTTGTCCATACGCCAAAGTTCATTGTCGCCATTTTCCTTCGAGCGCGAAGCCAGCCTAAGGTTATCATCCCAGTCAAATATCCAGGAAGTGTATCTGTTGTTGTTTTCACGCAGCAGTGTCAGTTCACCGGTGGAGATCCTTAGCTGATACAGGTCATGCCACGAAGGATCGCGTTCATTCAGCCCAACAAACAACAAGTCAGGGTCCTGGTGGGAAATATGGAATATCATGGCCCTTACGCCCTCCATGTCGGTGATATTTCGTGCTTTGGGGATGACCCCCGGTGCTGCTTCGGCCGGGTTTAATGCATAAATATTGAAATTTTCATCACCCCCCTGGTCCATTACGTAGAGAAGATACTGTCCGTCCCGCGACCAAAAATACCCGGGTATTGGCCGGTCGGTGCGGTCGGTCACAGGAATGGCTTCTTCAAAAGATGCATTGCGGGTTTTAATCCAAATGTTACGCGTTCCTTCAAAAGGCCGCATAAATGAGAGGAATTCGCCATCAGGTGACAGCTGTCCGCCGCTGATCTCAGGGTCTCCAAAAAAGAGTTCGCGGTCGAGCAGTGGAGGCAGGTTTGCATTCAGGTTCAGAGAAAAGAACGACACGGCAAAAAGTGTCACCATTAGGCGCCATAAAGACAAGGTCTTGTTTTGTTTTTTCATGATTTTTGCTTTAAAAAACTTACTTAGACTAAGTAAAACTAATAGAAATTAATAGAAAAATAACCATTGTTGAGATTCTGCATCAAATAATTTTTGCAATAAGAATATCCTCTGGTAGGATCCAATTTCATGCCAAAAATCTTAATAAGTTAACTGTGAATAAGTAATAATTTAGAGAGATGCCGTTATGTTGATCCAGGTGTCCGGTATCGCAATGCTTGTGTCCGTATACGGACGGTAGGTTGTTGTTTGGCGGGCGTGGTGTTTATTATGCACCATTGATGAACGAATATTTTTTAAACTTCAGCAGTTCCTGTACCCCCCAATAACCTTGCAGGAGGCTGAGAAAAACAGGGCCGGGGTTCCCTTCCAGGCCGGCAATAAAATTCATCACGCCGGCCAGCAACAGTGCTGCGCCAATGATGAGGAACATGAACCTTTGCTGGTAAAACAGGCTCAAAACGCCGATCACAATGAGCATGATGCCCCATATGGGTTGTAAGATGGCAGCCAGGGCAATGCTGATGATCCCGATGAGGATCAGGATGGCGCCCCACGATTGAATATCTTGCTTCATCTGGGCCCTGGCCTGTTTCTTCTTCTCTTCGGCCGTGTTTTCATTCCTGGTTAAGGTGTCATGTCCGGCAGCCACTTTCTCTTCGAGGCTCGATAAGCGTTGCCGGGTGGAATGCTTTTTTAAAACATTTCCGGCAGAAGCCTTTTTTGATTCTTTTTTATTTTCGGCAGGCATGATTGATGCGTTGACCTTCGTCAATTTATTCCGGGCAAAATTAGAAACAATTTAAGAATTATTATACTTTTGTTTTGGCAACGGTGGCCGTTTATTTTTTATTCCATGAGCACGAGAAAGAAAATCGGGATCAGTATATTGGTGTTGTTCGTTATATCCATAATTGCCATTGGAATTTTTATATCGTTCAATAAGCGCCAGGAACGTCTTTTTTTAGAATATACGGTGAGCCAGGTACACGGGGCCAATGATGCGGTTGTGGACATTTGGGAAATCCACATTTACTGGGTTGCGCATGAGTATGGGTTGTGGGACGAAATGATCGAGTTCATTAAAGAACCTGATACGGCATGGACACAGGAAAATCTGGGGGAGGTGTTGTACTGGTTCGATCTTGATGGATTGTGGATCCTCGATAAACAGGGCACCATAGTATACAATGATACAACAGGATGTGCCGCCGCTTTGCCTGATAGAGTGTTTTCTGACCAGGTACTGAAAAAGCTCCACCAGGACAGGTATGTGGATTTTTATTCTCTTGCTGACGGCCGGGTATTGTTGTTGCAGGGCGTAACGATTCACCCCACCGGCGATGAGGAGCGGGAAACCATGCCCGAGGGTTACCTGTTTATGGCCAAATGCTGGGACGATGAATTGATGAACATGCTTCAAACACTTACCGGCAGTATTGTGGAAGTGAGTGAACCCGGGATGGGCATTTCTTCCATGGAC
>SL_3KL_010_SEDDRAFT_10003378_pt1 | contig 14501 bp, 15 predicted proteins | sample SodLakKL_010_SED_2_FD_10381 | JGI IMG/M metagenome (IMG submission 10381)
CAAATAATACCGCTTCCTCTTTTTCCTTTTATGACATAAGTGTCTATACGTTCTCCGTTGTTTAAATTAACAACTTGAACTTTCTCGTTTTCTATTATTCCTGCTGCATCCATCAAGTCTTCATCAATTGTAATGCTTCCAATGTAGTTTAAGTCAGCTTCAGTAACTTTTACTCTGTGAATTTTAGATTTTAATACTTCAATAAACATTAAATAAAGTTTTTGTAAAAAATTAGTATACCTTAGTAAAAAAAGGCACAAAATTAATAATTAAAAATAATATTGTCAATAAGTCTGACCTTTCCGGCATAAACAGCAATGCAAGCAATTGCTGTTATTCCTGTATTGACTGATTCTAATGGTTTTAAGTTTTCAGGATTTAATATTTCAAAATATTCTAATTCTATTGTTGATAAAGAGTTTATGTCATCATAAACTCTTTTTTTTATATTTTCTAATGATAATGTTTTCTCCTTGCATAGTTTTTCAACTTTAAGAAGTGTTTGATAAATTGTAGCGGCTTCTTTTCTTTGGCTTGAATTAAGTCGCTTGTTTCTTGAACTCATAGCAAGACCATCATTCTCTCTTACTGTGTCGCAAGCAATTATTTCTACAGGCATTTTTTCTAATTTTACCAATTTTTTAACTATAAGAAGTTGCTGGTAATCCTTTTTCCCAAAATACGCTTTGTCCGGAAGAATAATATCTAAAAGCCTTTTTACTACTATAGCAACACCTTTAAAATGACCTTTTCTGAATTCGCCTTCAAGAATATTTTCAAGTTCTCCTAAATCAAAATTTTCTTTTATTGGCTCAGAGTACATCTCTTCGGTTGATGGAGTAAAAACAACATCGCAATTCAATTTTGATAAAATATTTATATCATTAGTTAAAGTTCTGGGATATTTGTCAAGGTCTTCTTTATTATTAAACTGCTTAGGATTAACAAAAATACTGCAAACAGTAATGTCATTTTCTTTATTTGCAAGCTTTATTAGAGAGCTGTGCCCCTCGTGTAATGCTCCCATAGTTGGAACAAACCCAATTGAATTGCCGGAGTCGGTCTTTTCTTTTAAAAAATTTTTAACATCTATTATATTTTCAAAAATATGCATTTTTATCAAAACAATATTTTATGTAAAAACTTTGCAAAGTTATAAAAATATGACTTTAACCAAAGTTATCATACATTACCATGAAATAGAAATCGCAAAGCTAAATCTTTTATTTGAAAATTGAGAAAAAAATCGTATCTTTGCATAATATTTTAATTTAATTATTTAATAATATTTGTTCTTTAATTTATTTATTAACGATACAACCTACTTGAAATATGGAAAAACCAAAAGTTCTTTTTGTACATCAAGAAATTACCCCTTATCTCAAAGAATCTCAAATGGGGATAATTGGACGTTACCTGCCTCAGGGAATACAAGAAAATCAAAAAGAGATAAGAACATTTATGCCACGTTATGGTTGCATAAATGAAAGAAGACATCATCTTCATGAAGTTATTAGATTGTCAGGAATGAATCTTATAATTGATGACACAGATCATCCCTTAATTATAAAAGTAGCTTCTATTCAATCTGCAAGGATGCAAATTTATTTTATAGACAATGAAGACTTCTTTAAAAGAAAGTTTGTACTTAAAGATAAAAATGAAGAGTATTTTAAAGATAATGATGAGCGTGCAATTTTTTTCAGCAGAGGCGTTATTGAAACAGTTAAAAAACTTGGATGGTCTCCTAGTATTATTCATTGTAGCGGATGGTTTTCTAGCCTAATGCCACTTTATTTTAAAACAGTTTTAAAAGATAACCCAATGTTTTCTGATACAAAGGTTATATTTTCAATTTTTGATGATGAATTTACAGGGCAACTTGATAGTAGAATGGCTGAAAAAATTAAAGCAAAAGGAATGACAGATCAGGACCTTGAATTATATAAAAATCCTACGTATTTGAATATTTGTAAAGCTGCTGTTCATTTCTCGGATGGAATTATTGTAAATAGCGAAAATATAAGTCCTGAACTTAATGATTATGTCTCATCTTCAGGCAAACCTTTACTGAAAAATATTTCAACTGAAAATTATGTTGAGGTACACAATAAGTTTTATGATGAAGTTCTTGAATCTGAATCTATTTTGAGTGAGTAATAATTTTTATTGTTATTTACCGTTTAGGATTTAGCACTTACTTGAAATATTAAATTCTTATGAAGCTAACATTAAATTTTTTAAAAAATAACATTTCCCCCCGCCTCGTAAACGGGGGGTTTTTCCGTTTTTTTTCAACATTCAGTTTGATTTATTTTTTATTATTCGTAGGATCATGCTCAGAACCTGATGAGATTGGCATGGACTTTATTGAAGATACTCTGGATGTTGAAGTTTTGAATATTCCTGTTAATCCTATAACTATTAAAGGAGACTCTGTGCCGACAAATGTTTCTTCAAGAAATTTGTTGGGTGCATTAAATGATCCTGTGTTTGGTACAACTACTGCAAGTATTTATACAGATTTTAGACTAATGGAAAGAGATATTAATCTGGGAGATGATTTGAAATTAGATTCGGTTGTTTTAGTTATGTATTATGCTTCAGAATATTATGGTGATGAGGGGATAACCTATATGATTAAAGTGCACGAACTTGAGGAAAAAATAGAATCGGAAGATGGTATTTTTTATTCAAATTTTAAATATCAGTATAAAGAAAACCCGGCTGTTGAAGTATTAAAACATATAAACCCCAAAGATAGTGTAATTGTTGACTCCGAATTAGTTATTCCTCAACTTAGAATAAATTTGCCTGAAGAGTTTGGAGAGAGGTTGTTAGATGCTTCAGGAACCGAGCATTTTGCTGATAATGAAGCCTTTATTGAGTTTTTTAAGGGTTTTTATATTAGAGTAAGCAAACAAATATCATCATTGCAGAGTAAAGGTTTGATAGCATACTTTGATCTTGTTCAACCTACAAACCTTACTTCATATTCTAATATAACTCTTTATTATACATCTGGGGATGAATCAAAATCGCAAATGTTCCCGATAAGTCAAAATTCTAATAGGCTTACAAGTGTTGATATTTGTTATGAAAATGCTAACGAATTGCTAAAAAAACAAATTGAAAATAATGGTGAAATTGATGGTGAGGTTTCAGATAGTTTGATCTTTTTGCAGTCTTTAAGTGGAGTTAATATTCTGCTAGAATTTCCTCAGATAGATTCGCTGGCAAAAGAGGGTAATATTATAATTAATAAAGCGAAGCTAATACTTCCTGTTGAAGATAAAGATGAGTTTTACTTAAACTATTTTCCACCTCCGGAGAGAATATTGGTTTTAAAAAGAGAAGAAGATGGTGATTTAAGCCATATTGTCGATAGTAATTTTGATTATTTTGGTGGGACATATAATGAAGATGATAATAAGTATGAGTTTAATATAACTCAATATTTTCAAGAACTTCTTGAAAATCCCGAGAGTAACAGAGGGGTTGTTTTAATTCCTACAAGAGCACATAGTAATGCCAACCGTGTTGTCTTAAGAGGTCCAAGTCATAGTAAAGACCCCCTTAAACTGAAATTATTATATACAGTAATGGATTAATAAAGTTTATTTTTTTATGTGCGGAATAGTCGGTTATATAGGTTCAAGAAAAGCAAGTCCTATACTCCTTAAGGGACTGCATAGATTAGAATATCGTGGGTATGATAGTGCAGGTATGTGTTTGTTAAATGGGAAAATTGAAATGTTTAAGACTCATGGAAAAGTGAGTGACCTTGAAAATGAAATTCAGGGTGAAAGCTTAGAAGGAACAATTGGGATAGCTCATACAAGATGGGCAACTCATGGGGAACCAAATGATGCTAACGCTCATCCGCATTTTAGCCAAACAAAAAAATTAGCGATAATTCATAATGGTATAATTGAAAACTACTCTACTCTTAAAGAAGAACTTCAAAATAGAGGTTATGAGTTTAAGAGTGACACTGATACAGAAGTTCTTATACATTTAATTGAGGATATTCAGATAAATGAAAAGGTAGATCTTGTAGAGGCAATAAGAATAACTCTTAATCAGGTTTTTGGAGCTTATGCAATAGTCGTTTTGTCGGAAGATCACCCTGATATGCTCATTGCTGCAAAGAAAGGAAGCCCCCTGGTTATTGGAATAGGGGAAAATGAATTTTTTATAGCATCGGATGCTGCACCTATAGTTGAATATACCAAAAATGTTGTCTATCTCAATGATGAAGAGGTAGCAACAGTCAATCGTAAAGGCAATCTAAGAATTAAGACTATAAAAAATCAGGAAAAAACACCTTATGTTCAAAAACTGGAACTTCAATTATCTGCAATAGAAAAAGGAGGTTATCCTCATTTTATGCTTAAAGAGATTTATGAGCAACCACGTTCTATTAAAGATAGTATGAGAGGGCGATTAAATTCTTCAAAAGGGATAGTTTCTTTAGGTGGGATAATTGAATATGAGCAAAAGTTTATTAATGCAAGACGAATTATTATTGTCGCGTGCGGTACATCATGGCATGCCGGACTAGTTGCAGAGTATATGTTTGAAGAGCTCGCAAGAATACCTGTTGAAGTTGAATATGCATCTGAGTTTAGATATCGTGATCCGGTTATTTATGAGGATGACATTGTAATAGCTATATCTCAATCTGGAGAAACAGCCGATACTCTTGCTGCAGTTGAATTAGCAAAATCAAAAGGTGCAACTATCATTGGTATATGTAATGTCGTTGGTTCATCTATCGCTAGAGCAACTCATGCAGGTTCATATACACATGCAGGTCCTGAAATAGGAGTAGCTTCTACAAAAGCATTTACAGCACAAGTAACACTTTTAGCTTTAATGGCTTTATCTATTGCCGATAAAAAGGGAGCTATATCTAAAAGCCACTTTTACCAACTTCTAAACGAAATGGAATCGCTTCCGGGTAAAGTTGAACAAACTCTTAATATTAATGATAGTATTATTAAACTTTCAAAAATATTTTATCAGGCAAAAAACTTTCTTTATTTAGGTAGAGGGTATAATTTTCCACTTGCACTAGAAGGAGCTCTTAAGCTAAAAGAAATATCTTATATCCACGCAGAAGGATATCCCGCTGCTGAAATGAAGCATGGTCCGATAGCATTGATAGATAAAGAAATGCCAGTAGTTGTTATAGCAACCAGAAAAGGTTCTTATGATAAAGTGCTTAGCAATATTGAAGAGGTTAAAGCTAGAAAAGGGATTATAATTGCTGTGGTATCAGAAGGAGATCAAGTTGTTAAAAAACTTGCAGATTACGTAATAGAAATACCGGAAACAGATAAGATATTTGTGCCTATTGTTGCAAGTATTCCGCTTCAACTTTTATCATATCATATAGCTGTGTTAAGAGGTTGTAATGTTGACCAACCCAGAAATTTAGCTAAATCGGTAACAGTAGAGTAAATTAAACAGGTATTTTTTAATAATTATCTTCTGTGTGATGAGGATGACGTTGCTTTCTTGTAGGTTGTTCAAGTAACCATGTTATTACGGATAATATTATACTAAAAAGTAATGCCCACCAAAAATTTGAAACCTCAAATCCACTTACAAAATATCCTGCTAGTTGAATAATAAATGCATTTATTACTAATAAAAACAACCCAAAACTTAAAATAGTAACAGGAATAGTTAAAATTATTAGTATAGGTTTAAGTAATGTATTTAATAAAGCTAATACAAATGCAACTATTATTGCTGTTGTATAGTTTTCAACATTTACACCGGCAAGTAACCATGAAGTTATTACAACCGCAAAAGAGGAAACAATAATTTTAAGTAAAAAATACATATAATAAGTTTTTAAAATGCTAAAATACAACTTTTATTTGTTTTTTAAGCTTGAAATCAGGTAAGTTTTTTTATAATTGATAAAGCTTTTTCTGTAGCGCCTTTATTTTCACGAACAAATCCCTTTGATAAAAATGAAGTCTCTTTTAATAATTCATCATTATTAATAAATCTTTTAGTTAAATTTATTAATTCCGTGCTGTTTTTTATAGTAAAAGCTACATCTTTATTTTTAAGTGCTATTGCTTCAGCTGATTTTTTATAATTAGGACCAAATATCACAGGCATACCAAATACGGCAGCTTCTAATATATTATGAATGCCTTTCCCGAAACCACCTCCTATATAAGCAATCGAACCATATTGATAAATATGTGAAAGTAGTCCGATTTTATCAATAATCATAACTTTAGCGTCTTTTAAATCTTTCTCTTTTATAGAAGAGTATAATATTGTTTTATATTTAATTTTGTTTATAAAACTATTTATTTGCTGAGAATTAATTTCATGAGGTGCAATAATATATTTTACATCTTTAATATCATTATTTATAAGATCTGCTATAATGTTTTCATCTTTTTTCCATGTACTGCCTGCAATAAAAACTAGTGAATCTTGAGAAAATCTTTTAATATTTTCAAATGTTTTCGGATTAATGCTAATATCATAAACCCTGTCAAACCTTGTATCTCCGCCTACACTTAAGTTTTTCACTCCTATACCTTTAAGAAGTTCTAGCGATTCATTATTTTGAACAATTATATGGTCAATATTCTTTAATTGGTTTCTAAACCAATGTCCGTAAGGTTTGAAAAAATGTTGATTCTTATTAAAAATAGCTGAAATAATGATAAGGGGAATATTATTTTTATATAATACATTGAAGTGATTGTACCAGTATTCATATTTTACAAAAACAACAACCTCCGGATTCCATGTATTAATGAATTTTTTTGCGTTTGAAGGAGTATCTAATGGTATATAATATATATAATCAGCGTGTTCATAGTTTTGTTTAATATCAAAACCGGATGGTGAAAAAAAAGTTAAAAGAATTTTTTTTGATGGATATAAAGCTTTTAATTTTTCAATTACCGGTCTTCCTTGTTCAAATTCGCCTAAAGAAGCACAGTGAAACCAAATTATGTTTTCATGCTCCTTACGTTTGTTATTCATATTTTTGAAAAGATGCTTTCTCCCAGTAATCCAACTATTTGCTTTTTTATTAAAAGGAGAAGCTACTAGAATTAAAGTATAATATAAGTATATAAATAATGTGTAAAAAAAACGCATATTATATAATGTGTCGATTAATTAATAATAATCTAAACCTATAGTTAATATTGGGTCATTCCATCTTGTTCTGTATTCTTTTAATCTATGTTTAGCAGGGCCTTCGGCAACGGATCCGTCTAAAAGCAAATACATGCTACCACATTCTTTACATTTAGCCATTGGAGGATCTTCAACAAATATTTTATTTGAAATATTGTGAGTGCAAGCCCTATCAAAAGCTTTAAACTCATCTTCTGATAAGCGATAAATTATAATTCCTTGATAACCTCCGGTATAGTATTCCCAGCCACCAATTGCATTTAAACTTGCATTTGAAGGCATTGTTAAATTCAACTCAAAGTAAACATGCACATCAGGAACAGGGTGTTCTATATCTTTACCACAACCAACTATTAAAAAAGTGAAAAAAAGAATTAGTGGTTTTAAAAATATTTTCCTTATACTAAGCATTGTATAAAACTATTTAATATATTTTACTTTACACAGATATAATTAAAATTCATTTAATTTTACAACACATAATTTTAAAATCTATTGTTGTAAATTTTTTAATAAATATAGATAGCGTAAAATTATTAATAATTTATTAACTTTGTAAATTAAAATAATACTTATTGCGTTTATTCAAAAAAGTGACTAGATGTATAAAGTAAGAATTTTATTTTTTTTGTTAATATTAAAAGTGTTTTTAATAGCTTCTTGTTGCCCTCAACGTCAGGCAGCCAGGGAAAGGCAAAAGCAAATAGACAGACAGGAGGAAAGGTACAGGGAAGGAGATAGGGCCCTTGAAGAAGCCAGACAAAAACATATGGAGATGCAAAGTCGTGAAACACGTGATATGATGAATAATACAAGAAGAAAATCAGACCAATGGAATAAACCATTTAGGCGTCCATTTTATGTCAGATGGTACAGATCGGTAGTATCTTGGTTCAAAGGTTTTTAAAAATTATAAAGTAATCAATAATGGAAGATGTTATTTTTATTATAGTGGCTTTTATATGGTTGATGTATAGCTTATATCAGAATCAATCTAAAAAGAAATCAAAAGAAAAATCACAACCATCACAGCAAAGTCCACCTACGGAAGAAGCTCAAGAAGAAGGAACAAAGGATTTTGAAACTGTATTTAGAGAAATTTTTGGAGAAGAAGGAGCTAAAGGGAAGCAAACAAAAGATGCAGAAGTAGTGCAGGAGCAACAATCTACTGAAGCTACAAATGTAGAAAAAGAAAGAGCTCAACCTTGGCAATACCATGAACAAGAAGATTCAAAATATCAAGAGCACACAGGAATGTTGAATGTAGGTGATGATTACGAGTTTTCTGCTGAAGGAAAAATTGAAAGAATTGAAGATCAAGTTGAAAAACAAAAAGAAGAAGACAAGGAAGATAAATCTCTCGAAGTGATTGATTTGTGGGATGATGAGAATTATGATAAAGAACATTTTTCTTTAGACCCAAAACAGGCAATTATTTATCATGAAATAATAAAAAGAAAATATTAAAAAAATAATCTTTTTTTTATTATTATGTGATTTTATTTGTTTAAATTTGCAATTAAAAGCAAAAGTAATAATAAGAGTTTATACAGGCATCCTATATTCATTAATAGTAAAATGATATTTTGGATGTCGAATTTTTTTATACTTTAATATAAAATTTATTATAAAAGTGTTTTTAAAAAATAAACATAAAAAGCAATATAATTTAAAAAGTATAGTGCAATTCATTTATACAAGGAGTGTGCTTTATATTGTTTTATTTTGTCAAAAACATATTTTGCTATCTTATAGTCCGTTCAAAAAACAAATTTTTTCCTTAATTTTAATTGATAATAACAGGGAGCTAATATAAAATAAAAATAATATAAAAAGCTCCCCAAGGCAAGCATGATATTTTGATGCTTGTGGGAATTTTTTGTAAAACAAATTTAAAGAATAATGATATGAGTGAAGAAGTTAAGTACTTTACAAAAGAAGGTTTGCAGAAATTAAAAGATGAGTTGGAAAAACTCAAATCTGTTGATAGACCTGCGATATCTCAGCAAATTGCAGAAGCTCGCGAAAAAGGTGATTTGTCAGAAAATGCTGAATATGATGCAGCAAAAAATGCTCAAGGTATGCTGGAACTCAAAATTTCTAAGCTTGAGAAAACATTAAGCAATGCCAGAGTTATAGATGAAAGCCAAATTGATAATAAAAAAGTGACTATCCTTACTAAAGTTAAGCTTAAAAATAAAAAAAATGGAGCAACTGTTACTTATACAATTGTTCCTGAAAATGAATCTGATATAAAAGCCGGCAAAATATCTGTAAATTCACCTATAGCTAAAGGTTTGCTTGGTAAAAAATCCGGAGATACTGTTAAAATAGAGGTGCCTGCCGGCACCATGAATTTTGATATACTTGAATTAAAAAAATAAACAGTTTTTTTGTTGAAATAGTTTAAGTAAATTTGTATCAATAAAAATCTTTCTTGAAGTTAAATGTTAATTTAATCTTATTTTTATGAATACAGTTTTTTCAAAAATAATTAAAGGTGAAATACCTTGCTATAAGATAGCAGAAGATGAGAATAATATTGCCTTCCTTGATATTAATCCTCTTACTCGTGGGCATACAATTGCTATACCTAAAGTACAAGTAGATTATATTTTTGATGTTAATGATGATGAATATAAGAAATTGTTCCTTTTTGCTAAGAAAGTTGCAAAAGGAATTGATAAAGTTATTGATTGTAAACGAGTTGGGGTAGCTGTTTTAGGCCTTGAAGTTCCTCATGCGCATATTCACCTTGTACCAATTAATGGCATATATGATATTGATTTTAGTAAACCTAAAATGAACCTATCAGAAGAAGAGTTTGTGCAGATATCTGAGTTAATATCAAAAAATATTGAGTTGTAGTTGTTTATTATATTTATATCTTATCGGGATTCTGAGAAATAAATGATTTCCAATCTGAATACTTTTTTTCTTTAGCATTATTACTGCTTTTATTATTATTTTGATAGTAATGACATATTGCAACTGCCAGTGCATCAGTTATATCAAGGTCTTTTGGTATCTCTTTTAAATTTAAAGTGCGTGTTAACATCGCTGCAACTTGCTCTTTTGAAGCATTTCCACGACCTGTAATAGACTGTTTTATTTTGCGTGGAGAGTATTCAACTACAGGAATATCCCGAAATAAAGCAGCTGATATAGCTACTCCTTGAGCTCGACCAAGTTTCAGCATAGATTGTACGTTTTTACCAAAAAACTGACTCTCTATTGCTAGCTCATCAGGATGAAATTGTTCAATTGTTCTTAATACAATGTCAAAAATTTTCTTTAGTTTTACAGCATGATCTTCATATTTTTCTGTTTTTAATATGTCAACGGCAATAATGGAAGGGGAGTTGTTTTTAATTCCTATGATTCCCAGGCCCATATTGTTTGTGCCGGGGTCTATGCCTAATATGATTTTATCGTAATTCAAAGTATTATAATGATTTTAAAAGATATTATTAATTATACAAAAGTAAACAAATTTATTTTTATAAAAATTGCAAGAGTAGTTTTATTTCTTTGCGCATTTTTATATTTGTTGCATTCAGTTGTACAGTTATCAAATGAGCAGTTTGAAGGTTGGCTTTATTATATACAAATTCATAAGTATAAGATAACTTTTTTAATTATTGTATTATTTCTTTCATTAGTTAATTGGGGGTTAGAGTCTTTTAAATGGAAATTGTTGGCCGGAAAACTTCAAAAAATTTCTTTTTCTCTCGCTTTCAAAGGTGTCTTAGCAGGTGTTGCAATGGGAATGTTGACACCTAAAAGAATTGGAGAATTTGCCGGGAAGGTAATCGTTCTGGAAAAAAATAATAGACTAAATGGTATAGTTATTAATTCTGCAGCTTCAATATGTCAATTATTAACTACAATAATTGCTGGATCACTTTCATTATTATTATTAATTACTTATAGTGACATTAAACTTAGCAATATTTTTTATTTTTCGAACCAGCATTTCATATTAATTGCAGGTATATTATTTTTTTCATTTTTAGCCTTTTGTATTAGAAAAAAGCTTATTTCTTTTTTGCTAAAATTCAGACCATTTTTGTTTGTTTATAGAAAAATACGGATATTAAAAACAGTTACAAGGCAAGAATTTTTAAAACTCTTTTTGTTAAGTGGTCTGCGTTATATTGTCTTTATGACACAATGTTTTTTACTTTTTTCTTTAACAGGTTTGAAATTAACCTTTTACGAGGTTTTTTTATTTCAAAGTATTGTATTCTTTTTAATGACAGTTTTACCTGTTACGGCCTTTTCCGAACTTGCAGTTAAAGGAGGGCTTGCGGTTTTTCTCTTTGGAATAGTTTTTTCAGGGTCATTAAGTAATTATTATGGATATGAGTTAAGTTTGATAATTGCTAATGGCTTGTTATGGCTTGTTAATCTAGCAATACCTGCAATAGTTGGATTGTTTTGGAGTAGTATTAAATTTAACCAAAAAATCATTTAATAAATTGCTACTGTTTTATGATAGTATTTAATTTCCTTATAATTATTTTTTCTTCGATTTACCTAATTATTGTTTTGTGGCTTATTGTAGGCTGGTTAAGGCTTAAATATTATATGTCGGAGCAAAAAATAAATAGCGAGGCACTAAAAATTTCTATAATAATTCCTGTAAAAGATGAAAAGGATAATATCGTAAGATGTATGGAAGCTATTCGTGGGCAAACATATCCTTCGGAAATTCATGAAGTCATTATAGTAGATGATAACTCTACAGATGAAACACCTGAATTGGTTGATAGTTTTATAAAAGATTATTCTGTTAAAAATTTTAAGCTTGTTTCATTGTCGCTAACAGGAAAATATGGCAAGAAAAATGCTCTGAATAAAGGTATTGAAGAAAGTAAATATGATTATATTTTAACTACAGATGCCGATTGTGAAGCTAAACCAAATTGGCTGAAAGTTATTAATTCTTTTTATAATCAATTTAAATCTAAAATGATAATAATGCCTGTTGCTATTGAGGATAAAGGAAATTTGTTTTCAAAATTGCAGATGTTAGAGTTTATGAGCTTGATAGGTGTTGCGGGTAGTACAGCAGGGTGGGGTAGTCCGGTTCTTTGCAATGGAGCTAATTTGTTTTTCTCAAAAGATGTTTTTTATAAAGTTAATGGGTATAAAGAAAATATGCATTATGCTTCGGGAGATGATATTTTTTTGCTTCAAAAATTTAAAAAAAAGGTACCCGACAAAATTCATTTTCTAAAAAATACGGATAGTATTATAAATACCTTGCCAATGAAATCTTTGTCTGATTTTTTTAGTCAAAGAAAAAGGTGGGTCTCGAAAAACAGAGGTCTTAAAGATTGGCTTACTTTATTTTTGGGTTTGGTAATATCCGGATTTAATGTTTTACTGATAGTGTCTTTAATTTTCATGTTACAAGGGGATGTTAAATATGCTTTTATATTGGCATGGGTAGTTAAATTTGTTGTTGACTTTCCATTTTTATACTTAATATCATCTTTTTTTAGGAGCAAAAGAAATTTGTGGCTATATCCATTTATAGCTGTATTATACCCTTTTTATATAATAAGTTGTTTTGCTTTAGTTTTTTTAAAAGGTTTTTCTTGGAAGGGAAGAAGGTTTATAGCCTTTTAATATTTTAATCATATTAAGATATATTTTTATATAGTTATTTGTGATAACCTTGTGCTGTAGTTTAGTCAGCGATTCTACGATATTTGCTGGAGTTTGATGGGTCAATTTCTGAAAGTATTTCAATAGCTCTTGATTGTTCATTTGAAGATGCTTCAGAATATAGATTAACCAGCTCATCATTTTTTGTTGTCATTATTATTTGCATAAGGTAGCTTCCGGGCCTTTGTCTATGAGCTCTTCTTAACAATTCTAAAGCTTCTGTTACGTTTTCTCTTCCGATGTCAGTATTATCAACAAGTTTATCAAATCCTTTTCGATGATATTTATACATCGCTTCTCTTACCGGCTGGTATTGTGTGTTAAACAGATTTTCAACAAGCCAGTATCTGTTACGTTGACTTTGAAATGATTGCCAACCGGGTTCGGAAGCATTTTGTGCCAAGTTAACAACATTTTCAGCTTTTTGGAAGAATTCCGTACCCCCAAGTGGTTTAAATGTATCAAAATCAAATCCAATAATAATATATGCGTAGAAAGCAATAATTGAGGTAATATTATGTTGAAAAGTATTATCTGAATATTCCAAATTTTCATTTTCTGAATATCTGAATTGTAAATCTCTATCGTTGATATTTAATATAGGGCTACTGTAGGAGCTGTTATAAATAGGTCTTCTTGACTGTACTTGAATAGTGCCTTTATAGACGTCTGCACCTTCTTTTTCATCAATAGTTATTCTAATACTTGCTTCAATTCTTTCATTTTGATGAAATTCATAGTTTGTCCAGCTGGTTTGATTGAATAACTCATTCAATTCTCCTTGTAGGGTACGCATTATCTGCCTTTCATGTTCAGACATGCCAGGTGTTGATATTTGAACTCGACCCCTTATTTCCTGCCCAAGTAAGCAGGAACATATAGAAAATAGACTTATAAATATGAAGGACTTTAAAGCCATTTTTGGTAAAAATTATTTTGTAAGCTTATAAATATGATCTGCAATATCTTTTGCAACTTCAATTTTACTTTTTAAATCAAACCGAATAATTTGCTTATTATTGTCTAATATGGAAATTTTATTTGTTTCCGTACCAAAACAAGTATCTTTATCATTTAGTGAATTAAGAACAATCATGTCAAGATTTTTCTTTTTAAGTTTTTCTTTGGCATTATTCAATTCATTGTCGGTTTCTAAAGCAAAACCCACAAGGATTTGTTTGTTTTGCTTTATTTTTCCCATATCTGCCAGAATATCATTTGTTGGCTTTAGTTCAATATTTAGAGAGCTATCTTGTTTTTTTATTTTTTTGGTTTCACGATTAGCAATTGTATAGTCAGAAACGGCAGCAGCCATAATAACAATATCTTTTTCGGGAAACTCTTTCAGACATTCTTTATGCATTTGATTTGCAGAAATCACATTTATTCTTTTAATATCTGTATTATCGGCTGATAGTCTTACAGGTCCTGTTATAAGTGTTACTTTTGCACCTCTGTCAGCAAATTCTTCGGCAATTTTAAAACCCATAAGTCCTGAAGATCGATTTCCAATGTATCTTACAGGATCAATATCTTCGTGTGTTGGACCTGCGGTTACAAGAACTTTTTTTCCTTCAAATGACCTTTTTTTTTTTAAGTGATTTTCGATATGCTTGAAAATATTTTCGGGCTCTTCC
>SL_3KL_010_SEDDRAFT_10003379_pt1 | contig 14498 bp, 14 predicted proteins | sample SodLakKL_010_SED_2_FD_10381 | JGI IMG/M metagenome (IMG submission 10381)
ATAATTCATCCGAATTAGCTAGATATTTTAGTTTTAATTTTTCTGTCACTCTCATCGGCAATTAAATAAGAATGGCAGACTCTCTGGTTCTGCCACCCTTTCTGCTCAAAAAAGTAAATTCTTATGCTGCCAAATTATTTCCATCCATCTCTTTGAAGTTCACGCAGCCGATTCGTGATTTTTTCTGATGTCAGAAGGGTTCCTGTTTTATAGTCCTGAAGGTTTTCGCCACTCAAATCTTCATCTGTTATTTTATTTAAATTAAGAATGCTGTATGCATGCATAAGTGATCTTTTTTCAAATGCACTGTTCCCCTTCAGATACCATTTTTCAACAAGTATGTATTGTTCAATAAACGATTGAACGTAAATCATGTGCTGAATTTTACTTACAAAACTGTCATAATCTGACATCACTGAACGACATTCGCTCCGATCAATTTCATCAAATTTGGATAGAGCGTGTTTAAGGTTTTTCATTTCGTCCATTAGCTTACCTCCTCATATCCGCTTTTAATTACGGTTGATATCATTTTAAACCTGCCATTTGCCTTGTATGAATTACGGGAGTGAGCCGGAATGATGATCGACTCTCCGGTCTCCAGGAGATGTGTCTTTCCATCAATAATAATTTCCGCTTTTCCATCGATAATCTGGATAAACGTATCGAACGGAGATGTTTTCTCCTCCATTTTTTCACCCGAGTCAAACGATACGGCAGTGATATTTCCGGTCGTCTTTTTGATGATCGTTTTAATCACAACCGAATCCGGGACATATTCGATAATCTCGACAATAATCAATGCCTTCGATTTTTCGACCTCCAGTGAGACCGGTACTTTATTTGTTTCTGGCTTCATGTGATTATGTTTTGAAGAACTTTCTCTGACTTAATGTTGAGCATGCTCTGTTATTTACGTTGGTTACAAGATTAAAAATCTTTATTTCAATCGTATTACAGGCAAGTGATTCAATCTTGCATAATTTACAGGTGGTGGGAAATTTAAGAGGAGGATCTCAAGAGTAAAGACAGGCCTGAAAATCAACAACAAGCTCTTCTGGATTTTTAAGGAGATGGAACATCTGTAATATCAATCAAAAACATATGTAACCGGCTTCAAAAATGTAGTGGCTATTTTTTATGAAATAGCAAAGAAATCCGGCACACTATGTCAGCACCAGAAAAAGTTACCTTTAACAATCGCACGAGCCGCGAATTCAGCAAAACGGTTAAGAAGAGGGTCGATCACTATTTTGAAGAAAATGGGCTGTCGCGTCATGCGAACCTGCAGATGGTTCTCAAGACTGTGATTATGCTCACACTCTTCCTCGGGTCGTACGCAATGATCATTTCCGGGCATTTTTCTTTAGGTGCGATGTGGTTTCTGACCTTTATAATGGGCGTGGCGGCGGCCGGCATTGGATTCTCCATATCGCACGATGCCCTTCATGGCGCCTATTCTTCCAGCAATGCCGTAAACCGCACGCTTGGTTTTACGTTCGACATGCTCGGGGCAAACGGATACATCTGGAAAATTACCCATAACATCATCCATCACACCTATACGAACATCCACGGGCACGATGAAGATCTCGAAGTGGCAGGATTTATCCGGCTATCCCCGCATTCCGAGTACAAAATAATCCACCGGGTTCAGCATGTACTTGCATTTTTTGCCTACAGCCTGGCAATGGTTTTCTGGGTTTTTGTGAAAGACTACAAAAATTTTCTGAAATCGAATATTGGACCCTACAACAATAAGAATCATCCATGGAGTGAATGGGTCATCTTGTTTGTAACCAAAGCAGCATTTTACACCTACATGCTGGTTTTGCCAATACTGCTGCTCGATATCACCTGGGTTCACCTGTTGATTGGATTTTTAACCCTTCATCTGACTGCCGGACTGATTGTCGGAATCATTTTTCAGCTTGCCCATGTGGTTGAGGAGACCGATCATCCGCTGCCCGATGAAAAGAATATGATCGACGAGCACTGGATGATTCACGAAATGGTGACTACAAATAATTTTGCCCGCGATAACAAGGCACTCTGCTGGTTTGTGGGTGGCCTCAATTTTCAGATTGAGCATCACCTGTTCCCAAAAGTTTGCAGTATCCACTATCCTGCCATCAGCCCGATCGTGGAGCAGACTGCCCGTGAGTTTAACATCCCCTACAATCACCACGAAACATTCTTTGAAGCGGTTGCCTCCCACTACCGAACCCTCAAGAAATTCGGTGATCCTGATTTTTCCTACTCTGAAGCCAAAACGTGACAGATATTTAAGGCCTTTGATAAAGTGCTGACCTGTAGATTTTTCTCAAGAACGTTATTTCACACCCGGCTTACATCCCCATCCGGAATGAGTAGTGTTTGAAGACTGCCTCCCAAAACGCGCCGGCTTGTACCATGTTTCCACTCCCTGCCGATAGAAATCCGATTCATCGGGATAGATCTCTGCACAATCCACATTATCCTTAAACCTGGCGATTCTATCTGTGGTATTCAGTAGAGCGGTGACTGACTCAAGAGAATGGATGTAACCCTGAAGTTCTTTTAAATCGTACAGACTAAGTGTAATGGTAGTATGAATCGTTTCTGTCAGTCGCTCGAACGTTTTGTTCGCCATAGCTCGGCCTAACTGAAGTGGTAAAATCCCCGGCTCATTTTCCAGAAGTGCCATACTTTCAGAATCGATATGGGACAGGTGTAAATTTTGCGGGGAGGCAAACATGGCATTGGTAAACGGCATTAAATCTTTTGCCATTGCAGGAGTTCCGTTATTACACGTCGAGAGAACAGCCAGGCTGAACCGATCCGTATCCGACTGCAATAAATTCCGGACACCTTTGGTAAAGGATTCGGTATTTACATCTATAGCGGGCAAGGTTCGATGATAGCCTTTGCCGTTTTCTGACGGTATTTCGTGGCCAAAATAGAGGAAGTAATTCTGATGATTCTCACCTAGTTTTTGAGCGCGAAATCGTTTCATTAAATCTGCTTCGGTGGCAAGAAAGGCTTCCTTTTTATCCGGGTGGCGATATTTTATATGGCTGATTAGCTGCCCATTTCTGTAGTAATAAAGCTGACTGCTTCTTCGCGGAAACAAGCCTAATATTTTTCTTACCGGCCGCTGATGATAAATAAAAACTTCACCTGAGAGGGCTTCTTCACCAACGTTAATTGCAATTTCAAGAACCCCGGAATTCTCCCGAAACGACTTTCCCTCAGAATCGTGATAAAGATAATCAGAGTCGGCATGGATGTAATAAATCACCGAATAATTTACACCCTTCTCATCTTCCAGCATGTGGCCTCCGGATAACTCAGCGGTATGGCTGCATCCTAAAAAAGTGAGTCCGGTAATAATTGCAAGGCCTGGAAAAAGAAGTTTCATGTCAGGGAATGATAATTAACGTCAATTTGAGATAAGAGTTTGTTAAAGAGTGTCCCCCCCTTTGAGAGGCTGTGAAAATATTCGCGTACAACCTTAAAGTCTCCTATATATTATTAAGTTTAAAAACTCATCCTGAAGCCCCCTCTCTGACAAGCCGCTTTTTGGCGCGATAGAGAGGGGCCGGGGGTGAGTCAGAAGAACTGGTAGTGCTGAAGAAGACAAAAGATTTAATTTAATGAGTCGCAATTTATTTGGAATTCTATTTTCTCAAAGCCTCTCAAAGGGGGACTTTTTAGACTCATTTCCCTATATCAAACTCACGTTAATTAACTAAATGGTTCGGCGGTTAAAAAAATAAAAAGAGTCCCAATCAACAATCTTCAGAAAACTCACCTGAAGATCGAAGAAAGGGTCTCTTCTCTTGATATTAATTCGACTCAAAAAACTCATCGGATTATGCCAGCAGCAGCAGTATGATTATTATCAAAAGAGCCGTTGTAACACCAATGGTTATAGTGGTGCGATTGGCCTGTTCAATGAAATCCTGTGAAAAATTGGAGAATTCATCCAGGTCTTCATCCACGATTTCGTCAAAACCATCCAAACCGTTTAATTCATTCTGCTTTTCTACGATTCCCAGTTTATAGGAATGAAGCTGTGCGCTTTGATCCTCGGTCAGAGATGCTGTCGATTCAATACGATCAATTGCTGTAATCATTTTATTGAATGATTCATTTAGAATAGATCTTTTTTCATCTGCATTCTCTGTTCCATGAACTTCCTGGACAGTTTCATTGAAATGTTTTTTAAATGTTTCCGTAACATTTGTTGACTGTGCAAAAGATATTGATTGGATTGCGCATACCAACACTACAGAAGCAAGTATGGTGTATAATGTTTTCATATTCGCTGATTTTGGGTTAATTGTTATTATCTGTTCAATTCTGATTTACTTCAGTTTTAATTTTCTCCGCTTTGGCATCTGCTTTTTTGCTCAACCGGATGGCTTCTTCTTCCAGATTTTCAAACGGATGAGAAACTGTATCGGCGAAATCGTATAAATTGTCCATCAGATAATCTTTGTAGAGCTTGCCTTTTCTCGTCACTTTTTTTCTCGTTTTTGACCCTTTACCGGGTGCAAGCAGAGTACCTGCGATGGCTCCTGCTGCTGCAGCGAATAGTGTGGTTAAAATAATTGATGTTGTTTTCATACGGTTCTCCCTTATGTTTTTGGTGATTTAATGTTTTGGTGTTGATTATTTCAAGAGATGTTGAGCTCCTTTCCTTCGTTGCATTACTTTCTCATGCGTAGCATCCTGTCTCTGACAGATTAAGAAACGAATGAGAAGGCCCGGAAGGAGTTCAACCGGAATAATATTTCCGGTGAAATGGCCTTCCCTCAGATCAGTATCTAACAGAAAAAGTGGCTTGTGATGCAAAAACAATCTCCTATGCTAATCTTCTGCCCTGGATTACCTGGAGTAATATTGCAATTACAGCAATAACCAGCAGGATATGAATAATACCCCCGGAGCTGTAGCCTACAAACCCGACTAACCAGGCGATTATCAGAATAACTGCTACGATATATAATAGATTTCCCATGATATGAGTTGATTTAGTTTTAGGTTAATTTGAAGATGTTTTGGTATCCGGGCTTGCAAAGAAATTCTCTAAAGCGGTACCCAGTTCATCCATTCTGCTGCTGAAGCTGTCTTCGAAGGCATCCCAGCTTTCTTTTCCTGAAGCTTTATAATTGTCAATTTCGCGCTTTAGTTGACGATGAGTTTCTTCATATCCGTCAAGCTTTGTCTCAAGGCTATTTCTAACGCTTCGGTCAGATTCATTATTAATTTTTTGCTTTATCTCTGCGATGGACCTGTTATATTCCATAATTCGATCTGCATTTTTTGCCCTAAATATTACGAGCTCTGCTTCCACTTCACTTTTTGCAATCTCATAATCCCGGTTAGCTTCGATTACCGCAAGTTCAGCGGCCTCCATTTTTTCAGACGAGCTATTACAACCCGACAGTGCAAATGCTGCAGTAAGTGTGGCGATTGTCAGTATTCCTATTAAATATTTCATTTCTATTTGGGTATTTAATTATTTGTTGATTTGACTGCTTATCTCTTAATTCAGGCTGAATTTTTAATATTTCATCTTTCAGCTTACATACTACTGTATACAGTACAGCAGTCAAGTAATTTTCACACCTGTAATATGAGTGATTTGGCCTGACTTTATGTTATACAAATGGAGAAACCCATTGTATATTTGACAGATATTCGGCAGCGGCTGCCTGTGTTTGATCAAACATGCAAATAGGAAAAAGCAGAGAAAACAGAACTATCAGCTTGAGAATTACGACTCTTTGCACTGGCCAGTTAATTAATCCGGAGAGCTTACCTGTGCAGTATTCTCACATAATATTACTCTTCATAAGTTCAGTATCCGGGTTCCGGGAACTCCGGTAAAACATGTGAGATATATAAAAACGGACATCATTTATTGTAATAGCCAACCGGTTTCAATTTGATATTATGATGTTATCTGAAACAAGGACAGATAAATAGAAAAACATGAAAAAACGTAAAATTGATCGGTCCCGCAAATCTGATGAAAAAGCATTGTTACAGGATATTGCCCGTCTGAATAAAGAAAAAGAAAAGATTGATAAGAAATACATGCGGGTTTCCCTGAAATTGAAGCATTTGAAAAATAGTATGAAAAATCTGAATCATGATCTACGCAGTCCGCTTGGTGGTATTACCGGAATGATTGACATGCTTCTCTTTGAAGAGAAAGATCAGATGGTTGTTAACGCCAGTAACCTATACATGATCAGGGATTCAGCACAATCCATATTGAATCTGATAAATGGCACACTGAAAGCCACAGGAACTCAAAAAAAATCAATAAAACACCTGAATATCGATAAAATACTCTCTGCTGTGATGGTGGAGATAAATCGTTTATACCTTCCAATGGCACTAAATAAGGATATTTCACTGTCGCTTAGAACTCATATCAAACAGGAGATACTGCTGCCCCCTAACTTTTTTGTAAATCTGATACAGGTGATCGGTAATTTGGCTGCAAATGCCATCAAATTCACTCCTGCAGGCGGCTCCGTTGATGTATATAGCACCATACTAAGAGAAGAAAATCACAGCATATTGTATATAACTGTTACAGATACCGGAAAAGGCCTATCCCGGGGTCAGGTATCTGCATTTAACCGGGGTAAACCGGTGGCAAGATCGATGGGAACCGACGGGGAAGAAGGGTTCGGTATCGGCCTTCAGCACGTTCAGGAAATGGTTTCAGAAGACGCCGGCCATATTGCAGTGAAGAGCAAAAAAGGCTCCGGAACGACGTTTTCATTAACCTATCCACTTACAGATCTGAATTTTATCCGGGAGAGTACGGGTCTGCCTGCTGCCACAACCGGTTTTGTGCCTGTTAATGGTCTCTAAAAGTAGAATGGTTTTATAATTATTCACCGTGTTCAGTTTATCTGATTTGTGGAAAAACCGATGAACACCCCTCTATATTTCACTGCGCTTGCGCTGTGTGTTCAAAAAATGAACCCCTTGTTATGGTAGACTTACTCACATCTTCTGTAGTATCGATCCTCAATAAAAACCTTTAATCATTAAACTTCTATGAAACTACCTGCATTAGCTATTCACGGCGGATCCGGAACAATCACTTTTGGCACCAAAGATTCTGAGTTAAAGCAACAATACCTGAATGCTCTGAATGTTACTTTGGAAGCAGGGTTTGAAGCGCTGGCCAAGGGTCAGTCAGCCACGGAATGTGTGTGTAAAGCGGTAAAGAATCTGGAAGACTGTGAGCTCTTCAATGCTGGAAAAGGGTCCGTATTTACGGCAAAGGGGACGCACGAGATGGATGCGGCAATCATGGACGGGAAGACGCTTAAGGCCGGGGCCGTAGCAGGTTTACGGGGAGTGAAAAATCCGGTTTTAGTGGCCTATGATGTTCTTCAAAACACCCCTTTCGTTATGATCTCCGGAGAAGAAGCCATTGAATATGCGCGGCACAGAGAATTCAAGTTTGCACCGGATTCCTATTTCTTCACCAGGCTGCGAAACGATCAGTGGCAGGAGATTAAAGGAGACGGGAAGATGCAGCTCGACCATTCAGGAGAGGGTGCAAAGTTTGGAACTGTGGGTGCCGTGGCAGTGGATACTGACGGGAATGTAGCTGCCGCAACGTCTACCGGTGGCATGACAAATAAAGCTTGGGGACGGGTGGGCGACAGCCCTCTTATTGGAGCGGGGACCTATGCTAACAACAGAACCTGCGCAATCTCCTGCACAGGCCACGGAGAGCACTTTATTCGCGGAGTAGTAGCCCATGATGTCTCCTGCAGAATGGAATATGGCGGCGAAACCCTCGAACAGGCTTCGAATAAGGTAATTCACGAATCGTTGAAACGCGTGGGAGGAGAAGGCGGGTTAATCGCTGTAGATTCTTCAGGAAACATCTGTATGCCATTTAATACTGAAGGAATGTACAGGGGGATGAAAAACAAAACTCAAACAATCACCCGGATTATTTAACAACCGGGTTATGATGCCTTATATCATAATGAATCTTCGCACTCTTCTCCTGAATGTAATACCTGTCCCGGGTGGCCAGAATATGTAACGTTAAATTAGAAAGTGATACCGGTATTCTATTCTTCAATTTCCCATATTGATTAAACGTAAGGTTGCTGCCATCAAAGATCACAACCATCCCCGATCCAATAATTTCTAAAATATTTCCATCCCTGATAATAACGCCGGTATCTTCACCCAAACCCACTCCAAGTTTATCGGGATACATTGCAACAGCCTCTGCAAGCCTGCCAAACCGATTCCTTTTAATGAAATGGCTGTCGAAAATAATTTCATGCATAAGACCCAGTCCTTTTCCCATTTTAAGATCGTTCTTTCTTAAAACAGTACCGTTTCGTCCGCCTGAAATCATCTCTTCAGACATAACAACGGCCCCTGCGCTGGTTCCCGCGATGGTAAAACTCTCATTTTGATAGCGTTTTAGCAGCAGCTTATGAGTCAGCGTATCCTTTATAATTCGGCTGATTTTGGATTGATCACCTCCTGAAAACAGGATAATATCTGAGCTGCTGATTCGATCCAGTGTTGAAGCTTGATCAGCTTCGCTGCGATCACGAATGTCTAAAATCCCAACATTATCCACACCAAGCCTTAAGAATGTCTCTTTATATTTTTTACCGACAATCTCAGGTATTTCGGAGGCAGTGGTAATCACCTCAATTCTCGGTTTTGACACCTTTGAATTATTGATGATATCCTGAAGGATAAACCCTTCCCCAAAATGAGTATGAAAACTCTCATCTGTTTTTTTAAACTTTTTCTGCTCATTACCGCCAATCGCAATCAGCGTTCCTTTTGGTGTTTTCATAATAACGGATTAACAAAGCTTTTTAATTTTGCTCTCAACTCTGCAAGTCGAAGGTAGCCATCTTTTCATTAGTAAAATTTCCTTTGTTTTGGAACTTCAATCTGATCCATATCTCAAATGTGGCCCATTATTCCCTGAATGCTGTTTTCACTCTGAAAGAGAGTAGTGTATGTGTAACAATACCTCGAATTCCTGTAACCTTAAATCAGGCTCTCTTTAATAAGTTGAGGATTCTGCTATGTATGTGTCAAAAACTTCAATAAAAAGATCTGATGAATATTCTGAATATAAATATTATGTCCGGCCCCAGTAAATGGTCTATAAAAAGGCACCCACTTGTTGTTATGCAACTGGATATTGGCGACCTGGAAGACAGGCCTACAAATAAAATAGAAGGGTTCGAAGATCGAATTAAATTGCTTATTCCCGGCCTCATTGAACATCACTGTTCGGAAGGAGAACCGGGAGGTTTTTTCTGCCGTGTAAAGGATGGTACGTGGATCGGCCACGTAATAGAACATATCGCCATAGAGCTGCAGGTTATGGCCGGTATTGAGTCCAGTTTCGGACGAACCCGGGAAACCGGAGAAAAGGGTCACTATTATGTGGTGTTTGATTGTTCTGATGAAGAGTCGGGACGACTCGTTGCAGAAAAAGCTGTTTTGATAGCGCAGAACCTGGTGGATGGAACTGAAACAGATCTTGATAAGCACATCAACGAGATCAGGAATACGAAAGCTGAAAACAGACCCGGGCCCAGTACATCCTCGATTCTGAAGGAAGCTGCTCTTCGTGGTATACCGGTCCTTAAACTTGAAGATAATTCATCGTGGCAGTTAGGGTATGGCTGTAAACAGAAACGAATCTCCGCTACCATCACGTCTTCAACAAGCTACAGTGCTGTTTTGACTGCTTGTAATAAGGAAGAGTGCCGGGATCTTTTGAGTAGTATGTCGGTGCCAATAGCCGACGGTGCTGCCTTTGAATCACTGTATGAGCTGAATCAGTTAATTAAAACTCTTGGATTCCCACTCGTCATCAAACCGGCAGATGGCAACCAGGGCCGGGGAGTTACAACAAATATTACGACCTCAGAACAGGCTGAAAAAGCGTTCATTTTTGCATCCACAGTTTCTGAGCGGTTAATTGTTGAGAGATATATTCCCGGCTTCGACTATCGCCTTTTGATGGTTGATGGAAAACTGGCCGCGGCCGCTAAACGCACCCCGGCTCACGTGGTTGGGGATGGAAAATCCTCTGTTAAACAGTTAGTTAATGAAGTAAATCTCGATTCCAAACGGGGAGATGGCCACGAGAACATTCTTACAAAAATAAAGGTCGGGCCGGCTGCAAAATTTATTCTGTCTCAAAAAAATTATACGCTCAAAACCGTACTCCCTGTAAATGAAATACTCCATTTAGATTATGCGGCGAACCTTAGTAAAGGCGGAACTGCGGAAGATGTAACAGACCAGGTGCATCCGGATGTGGTGAAAATGGCCTCACGAGTAAGCAAGATCATTGGCCTTGATATTTGCGGCATTGATCTGATCGCTGAAACATTAACAAAAAACCTGGTTGACACAGGCGGGGTTGTGCTTGAAGTGAATGCCGCACCCGGATTTCGAATGCACCTTGCACCTTCAAGCGGTACTTCCCGGAACGTGGCATCCTCCGTAATAGATATGATGTTCCCTAAATGTAAAGAGAGTAGAATACCCATTATAGCTGTCACAGGAACAAACGGAAAAACAACCACAACACGATTGATTTCACATATCATAAAAGAAGCAGGCCGCCGGGTGGGTTACACCACAACAGACGGAATCTATGTGAATGATGAGCTTCTTATGAAGGGAGACTGCGGGGGACCAAAAAGTGCCCGGCTGGTCCTGAAAGACCCAACCGTAGACACCGCTGTACTTGAGTGTGCAAGAGGAGGAATTCTGCGGGCCGGGCTTGGGTTCGACAGATGTGATGCCGCTGTTGTCACTAATATAGCTGCCGATCATCTTGGGATGAAAGGAATTCATACGCTTGATCAGATGGCGCACTTGAAATCGGTTGTACCGGAAAGCGTGCATCCGGGAGGCTACGCCATTCTTAATGCAGATGATGACAGAGTGTACGCGATGTACAAGAACGTACAGTGCACACTGGTACTCTTTTCAATGAAAGAAGACAGTGACCGGATAATGAGGCACCGAAAAGCCGGCGGTATCTGTGTTGTTTTCACTGATAACGAAGTTACCATCTGGGACGGAGCGAAAACATTTGAAATTGACAAAATTGAGAATATACCGCTTAGCTTTGGCGGACGTGCCCTCTTTATGATCGAAAATATCCTGGCGGCTGTTTCCGTGGCCTATACGCAAAAGATATCTACTGCAGTAATCCGAAGGGCACTAAGATCTTTTAAACCGTCACCGGAGCAAACACCCGGCAGGATGAACCTCTTTCAATTTGAGAACTACGATGTACTGGTAGATTACTGTCATAATCCTGCAGGCCTTGTTGCAATTAAAGAATTTATTGATAACTCTTCCTATTACTACAAAACGGGTATAATATGTGGCCTTGGCGATCGAAGGGAAGAGGACAGTCTTGAGCTCGGCCGGCTCTCAGCGGAACTCTTTTGCAAAATTATTATACGCGAAGATACCGATTTGAGGGAAAAGGCTGCCGGAGAAACATCAGCGATCGTGAAGCGAGGTGTGGAGAGCTCCTGCTTTAATCCGCCCGTTGTGTGTATCCCAAATGAAAAACAGGCGCTTCACTTTGCGATGGAAAATGCATTGCCGGGCACACTCGTAATGCTCTGCGTTGAAAATATTGAAGAGATAATTGGCCTGCTCAAAATTATGCAGCATCAGGAGAAACGTAAACTTGATAAGTCGATCAGAAAAGTAATTCACCCTAAAAAAGATCTAAATACAAAGATGAATTATTTGCAGGAGTAACTAAAAATTTTTCCGCAAAAAACCCTCCAAGAGTTCAAAACTCTTGGAGGGTTCGGGGTTTTTGCAGATACTTGATTTAGTCCATCATTCATTCATCAAAAAAAAAGCGGACACCTTCCGATGCCCGCTTTTTTAGTTTCTATAGATTACGTTTTTATCTGTTTGTTGAAGACGTTGGACTGGCTAAATGCCCCGGTTCGGTAATGGTATTATTATCGAGGGTAATGGATGTTTGACTAAACATCCTGCCGTTCAGCCGTGCACCTTTTTCAAGCGTGATCTCATTTGCGGACATAATGATACCTTCAAATTGGGCATCTCTGCCAATGGTTACATTACCTTCTACATACCAAACGATATTCTCAGCTTGAGCACCATTTGTTAAAGTGAAAACTGTATTTTCATTCACAGTAAGATCGCCATCAGTCTTAAAGAGCCAGAAATCATCTGAACCACCTGAGAAAGTTACACTGGCCTCAATATTAAGTGAATCGCTCCACTCATATACTCCGGGCGCAAATACGGTGGTATGAAATTGTTCATCCTGGTGAGTTGATAACGTATCACCGTTCTGCATGGATGCATCACTATAGGCAGTCATCATATCTTGTATGGCTTCACTTACATCGGCAGAGGCTGTATCGCGCTGGCCCGACTGTGGTACAGTAGGGTCTCCCCGAAGAGCTGAATATTTGCTATCATTATCATTATTGGTACTGTCAGAAGATGAGCCTTCTGCTGTGAGCCCTGTTATCTTTGATCCTGATTTGTTATGGATAGAATCTTTTGCCAGAATTACATACATGCCGGCTTTACCAAGATCAATCATTTTTAAACTATCCTCCTGTAAAGGTTCAGCAGTTTTGTAATCAGTTTCGGTTTTTTCCCCACCTGATCTACTTTTTCGATTATCATAGTTGGACGTTTCAGATATATCACTGGTTGTAAAACTCCAGCTATGATCATTTTTAAGAGCAATTTTCTCCACATTTTTCACATCATTTGATACGGTAAAGGTGTAAAGAGTGCCTTCTTTCAATTCATTGTCCGGTGCAAAAATAGCAACTTTATCAGAATAGCTGATGGTTCCGCTTACAACACCTGTTGTATATAGCATACTGTGTTTAGACTCGTTATTTGGTAAGCTGTCATTGATTTGACCATCCCACATCTCTTTATGCATGTCATTCATTGTATCTGCATATGTTGCCTGTAAGATCAAGTTTGTACTGTTAATGGTTAATCTGTCCATCTCATTGCTGAAAGTGATTTCTATAGAACCATTTATATTAACATTCATCTCACCACCGGTGGGACTTGTAGATAAAATGTAAGGTGCGTCTGCCTCGGGTGTAACAATTGCAGTTGTATTCTGTGCAACACCGGCCATGGCAGTACTAATTACCAAAAGTGCTGAAATGGCAATAGGTTTAAAAAAATATTTATCTGTTCTCATGATTTTTGTTTTGATATTTCTGTGAAATAATTATCACATCTTCAACATGCCTATATACTGCATGTGTATTGTTACAGTATCCTTGATAAGAGTTGCAAATTTCATTGAAGCTTATTTCACATGTCCGTGCGGAGATGGAAGAATATTCTTCAGATACATGTGGCAAACATTGTGTGCAGATGTGCGAATCAGGTTATAATAGCTTGAAATCCACATACTACCGTTATAACTGATGATGGTAATACTTGAGCATCTCTTTTCATACACAATTTAAACACCATACTCTCCTCAATGATATGTGATATATGTAACAATTTATAAGTCGAGCATAATGTATAACAGCAACAATGTTCTCAAATTGATAGTACATAAACGAGCATGCAGTATCATGCCATTTATCGGGGTAAATAAACAGAAAAAAATAGAAAATTATGAATCGAACAATAGGCGGTATTCTAAGTATAGCCGGAATTATTGGAATCATATTCTTTGGATTTCAATACCTGCAAGACTCTGAATCTTTTTCAATTTTTGGAGCAGACATTGCTGTGAGCACAGGTGATTATGTTCCGATTCTCGTATCTGTCATTGTACTTGTGGTTGGTTTATTTATTTATCGATCCAAATAAACCTCATTCAGACTGCTTTTATATGATCTGAATTATTACAACTCAGCAATTCTTTAAATTTTGAGACGGGAGTGAACTGTGATGAAATTATTTTATAAAAACTTAATTCTGGCACTTCTCGCAGGTTTTTTGATTTCTGCATGCAGCATTCAGCAAAGTGCCATAACAGGAGACAAGCGGGCATACGGCTATAGCTGGGAACAGGAAAAACAGATTGGGAAAGATGCGGATCAGCAGATTCAGCAATTCTATGGCCTGTATGATAATGATGCACTTCAAAAGTATGTAAATAATATAGGACAGGAGATGCTGGCTGTCAGTCATATGCAAAGAGAGGATGCTCATTCCAGGTATAAGGATACAGAGTTTTATTTTCGCCTTTTAGACAGCCCGGTCGTCAATGCATTTGCACTACCCGGCGGGTACATCTATGTAACCAGGGGACTGTTATCACATCTTGACAATGAAGCCCAGCTCGCTGTTGTGCTGGGACACGAAATTGGCCATGTGGCTGCACGTCATGCGTCTCAACGCGCATTTGAGCAGCAGTTGGGACAGATTGCTCTCATCGGTGGAGCCATAGCCGGTCAACATTT
>SL_3KL_010_SEDDRAFT_10003380_pt1 | contig 14495 bp, 15 predicted proteins | sample SodLakKL_010_SED_2_FD_10381 | JGI IMG/M metagenome (IMG submission 10381)
CTATATAGTTACAAATCATCATGTTATTGACGGTGCAGATAATATATCAATCCTCTTGCCGGACAAAGGACGTTACGATGCTCAGCTGATCGGAGAAGACGTTTTGACTGATCTCGCCCTGCTTAAAATTGAAGAAAGCGGCTTGACATCTATGCCGATCGGTGATTCTGATAACTTAAGAGTTGGAGAGACGGTGGCTGCTATCGGTAATCCGCTCGGCTATTTTCAGCAAACAGTCACTGCAGGAATAATCAGTGCTGTAGATCGCCAGGTCAGGTTGCCGGGTGGAAACTTTGCATATTCATTTGTCCAAACCGATGCCCTGGTTAACCCCGGTAATAGTGGAGGTCCTCTTGTAAATCTTGATGGAGAGATTATTGGCATCAATACAGCCAAGATTTCGTTGATGGGAGTCGAAGGGATAGGGCTCTCTATCCCCAGTAATACTGTAAGCAGGGTAATGGATGATCTTAAAGAGCACGGCAGGGTAATCAGGCCACACCTCGGGGTGATAATTGATGATTGGCCGCTTTACAGTGATGAAGAACCGGATAATGGAGTATTGATCATAGAAATTGCTCCCGACAGCCCTGCTGAAGAAGTTGGGTTGCAATCGGGAGATGTGATTGTTGCTATCGATGATCACGAGGTGCAATACCTTGCCCAGCTCTTTGATCGTTTGCTTGATTACTATCCTGATGATACCGTTACTATAACTTATTACCGTGATGGGGAGAGGGAAACTGTAGAGGTTACCCTTGGTGAACGGCCCGAGGATTGGGAAATAGAAATTGACGAACCCGAAGATATTGAAAATGGCGAGTCTGAAGATAATGCAGAGGAATAATACGGAGGATGAGTCTTGCGTCTGCTTTTTATTTTTATTGACGGAGTTGGTTTAGGCAAAGATCATCCGTGCAACCCTTTTGTGATAACCGAAACCCCAGGGCTAATAAGTATTCTTGATGGCAAGCGCTTAACTGCTAAGGCAGTGGGTAGTGTCGGGTCCCGGGCTACTCTCCTGGGGCTGGATGCTACGCTGGGGGTGCAGGGCCTTCCGCAAAGTGCAACCGGACAAGCGTCTATCTTTACCGGTGTAAATGCAGCTGGTTTTTTAGGTACTCACTTAAACGGTTACCCTGATACAAAGCTGCGAAGGTTACTTGCCGCAAAGGGAATGTTTCGTCAGTTGAGGAAACAGCATTACAAGGTGATATTTGCCAATGCTTACAGGCCGCAATTTTTTCATCTGCTGCGCTGGGGCTTGCCCGGCAAACGTTACTCTTGCTCTACTTTTATTACATATTATGGCGGGCTGCCGTTTTACGGTTTAAATGATATAAAACAAGGTCGGGCCTTGTATATGGATATTACAAATGATATATTACGGCAGATGGGTTTTGTTGTTCCTTCAATAAGGCCTGAAGAGGGGGCCAGGCGTCTTCTCAACATAAGCAGAAACTATGATTTTTGTCTTTTTGAATATTTCCTTAGTGATTTAGCGGGGCATATGGCTGACCAATCTGAAGCTTCTCGCGTAATCGCCATACTGGACCGTTTTATTGGCACTCTTGCCGATCAAAACGATCCATCAGAAACCCTGATTATGGTGTCCAGCGATCATGGTAATCTTGAAGATCTAACCAGGCGGGTTCACACTTACAATAAAGTTCCTGCTTTACTGATTGGTGATGCAGAACTTCGGAGCCACATTGAACCGGATATAAATGATCTAACTGATTTGCTGCCGGCAATATTTAAAACACTGGCCTGGAGTAAGAACTAGTTCTGCCGGGCTGTCCCTTTAAATTACTTGCAATAATTATACAGAAAGGAAATTCCCGGTGAAAGTAAAAACAATTACTGTCAGTATGTTTGGTACAAATTGTTACCTGGTCTTCTGCCCTGAGACTAACGAAGCCGTTGTCGTTGATCCCGGAGCAGAAGCAAAAAGAATAATTGAAATCATAAAAAACTTAAAGCTAAATATAAAATATATTATCAATACTCATGGTCATGTTGACCATATTGGCGCAAATGGCAAGCTGAAAGAAGCATTTGCGGTACCCGTACTGCTTAATGAAAAAGATTTGGATCTTTATAATAATCCCGGTTTTGGTCTAAAGCTTGTTTTACGCAAACAACCACAGCCGGATCAGTTTATTAAAGAAGGCGATCGGGTTAGTTTTGGTGAGCTCGTTTTTGAGGTTATCGAAACACCCGGTCATACAAGGGGAGGTATATGTCTTCTTTCAGACGCTGCTGTATTTTGCGGGGATACTCTATTTGCCGGGTCAGTGGGAAGGACAGATCTGGCTGGAGGTTCTTACAATGACTTAATAGACAGCATTCGTCAGAAACTTCTGGTGTTGTCACCTGAAACTACAGTTTATCCAGGGCATGGCCCGCAAACAACAATTGGTGTAGAGGCCAGAACAAATCCGTTTGTTGGGGGCGCTGGCTCTTAATGATCTATAAATGGTCTTTATAAATGGTATTTGGGACCAGGATTATGAATATTTCATTCTTTCCGGCAGGAATATTGTTATTGATCGCGAATACAAGTTATACGCAAATAAACAAGTAAAAATTAGTGGTATAATAATTATGAACGGTTTGCTCCTTTATACAGTTATATATCCCGAATTGTTAGCGTGATATGCGATTTAATAATCATCCCCCTTTATAAAGGAAATATGGCATAATGTTGAGCATTTATGCAGGGATTAAAATTATTTGCAATGAAAACTATTGTGAGAAACCGGGACCAAAATGTTAAATCCCTGGTTACAATTCTTTTTATGTGCAGCGATCATATTTTTTGCTGGAAGTAAGTTGACAAAAAATGCGGCTGTTGTTGCTGAGAATACCGGTATTGGGACTGCCTGGATTGGCGCGCTAATGCTTCCACTGGCCACATCTCTTCCGGAACTAATAACTACATTAGGTGCAGTATTTATTGATGCTCCTGATTTGGCCGTAGGTAACATTTTCGGTAGTTGCCTTTTTAATTTAGCTCTGCTGGCCATGATTGATATATTATCGGGCCATGGTCCGTTGACCGGGCGTATTAATCAAGGCCATATTGTTACAGTTTCACTAAGCATATCTACTATTTGTCTTGCTTCTATTGCTATGCTTGGAATTTTTCAATTGTCTATGGGTTGGGTTGGCTTTGAAACCCTGCTTATAGCAGTTGTATATATATGCGGAAATAGAATGTTGTATCGTTATGAACGCAGGAATGCTTCGTTATTAATGGACCGCGAAGGGATTCATTCTACCGGCGATGCAACTTCTACCGGGCAGGCGATGATGCGTTTTTTACTGGCAGCCGGATTAATTGTTATTGCCGGGGTTTTAATTATTGATGCATCTGATCGAATTGCCATAGAAACAGGCCTGGGACATACTTTTGTTGGTTCAATATTTTTAGCAATAAGTACTTCGCTTCCCGAAACAGCAACAACGTTCGCCGCAGTAAGGCTTGGCTATCTGGATATGGCGGTAGCTAATGTATTCGGGGCAAACTTTATGAACCTTTTTATCCTTTTTATCGCTGATCTATTTTACCGCCCGGCGCCTTTGCTTAACGCCGCATCAGGCAATCACATGGTATCTGCTTTGATGGTAATTCTGATCAGCACAATAATTATATTTGCTATAGTATACCGCTCTGAAAAGAAAACTGGTTATATTGGATTTGATACTCTACTTGTGTTAACAGGTTATATCACAGCAGCCTATTTGCTTTTTAGGTCTGGTGGTAATTAAAAAAGGTGGTGGCATGTTTTGGAAACAGAAAAATTAAAATCGATGACACTAAATGAATTGCATCGTCTGGCTAAAGAGCATGAAATTAAAGGTCAGTCTACCATGCGTAAACAAGACCTGATCGATTCGCTGTCCAAAATGTTCTCAGAAAATGGAGAACAATACAGCTCTTCCGGGATGTTGGAAATAATGCCGGATGGATTTGGGTTTTTGCGACGTAAAAAATACTACTTTTCAGAAGATGATATCTATATTTCCGCTTCTCAAATTCGCCGTTTTAATATGCGTACCGGCGATATAATAACCGGCCGTATTCGGCCTCCCAAAGATAATGAAAGATATTATGCTCTTTTGCAGGTAGAACAAATTAACGGTGAAGACCCGGACCGTTTAGCCCGCCGGGAAAGTTTTCGCAACCTGGTCCCAATACATCCCGACAGTGTAATTAAGATGGAGACAAAACAACATATACTGTCAACCAGGATTATTGACCTGTTGATACCGGTTGGCAGAGGCCAGCGAGGGCTTGTTGTCTCGCCGCCTAAAGCAGGCAAGACGATGCTTCTCAAGCAGTTGGCTAACAGTATTTCTGTAAACCATCCGGAGATAGAGCTTATTATCCTGCTCATTGACGAAAGGCCGGAAGAGGTTACTGATATGGAGCGAAGTGTCGATGCTGATGTAGTCAGTTCAACATTTGACCAGAAACCGGAAAATCATATCCACATTGCCGAACTGGTCCTTGAAAGATCCCAACGTCTTGTTGAACAAGGCCGTGATGTTGCAGTCCTTCTTGACAGCATTACAAGGTTGACCCGGGCTTACAACCTGGTAATCCCACCCAGTGGCAGGACACTTTCGGGTGGAATTGACCCCGGGGCATTCTACAAGCCGAAGAGATTCTTTGGTGCGGCACGTAATATAGACGGTGGAGGCAGCCTGACGGTACTGGCAACAGCTATTGTTGATACAGGCAGTCGTATGGATGATGTGGTTTATGAAGAGTTTAAAGGGACAGGTAACATGGAACTGCACCTTGATCGTCGTATAGCCGAGCGCCGAATATTTCCGGCTATTGATATATCCCGTTCTGGTACAAGAAGGGAAGAATTACTGCTTGATGAAAGGAAAATTGAATTGATGTGGGCCTTGAGAAAAGCGATGGGTAGCAGTACAAGTGTCGAATTCCTGGAAGCCTTAATGGACAGGCTCAGAAAAACAAATTCAAACGAGGAATTTTTAAGCAACATGCATACAATGTAGCTTGTTGCCCTGGTTATAATAGATCCCGAGGTATTACTGCAAGTTTACTGCATTTAATTTCAGGCAAGCGAGTTAATGGCAAAATTTGAAAAGATTTTAGTTCGGTAAGAATAAGACCTCTTAGATTGGGTAGAAATATTTAAGGCACATTTTACCTGGCAGAATAATATTCCTATGAGTTGCAGAATTAGATTCAGTATGCTAAGATTTAACCTTGGGAATGAAAGAAGGAGGTATAAGCAAATGAAGTCAGATTTACATCCAAAATATCACTGCACCACCGTTACCTGTGCATGCGGCGAAACTTTTGAAACAGGTTCAACCAGTGAAACCCTTAAAGTGGAAATATGTTCAAAGTGCCATCCCTTTTTTACCGGTAAGCAGAAATTTGTTGATACCGGCGGGCGCGTAGAGCGCTTTAAGCGCAAATATGGAATGTAGACCTGGGAGCAGGGCATGCGTGCTCTGCTCCTTTTTTAGTGCGATCGGCATGGGCTTATTTTTGCTGACTGTTTATGTTGTATCTATTTGAGGTGACCCCAAATGTATGAAAAGCTTGAAATGATAGAACAACGCTATAAGGAACTTGAACAACAGCTAAGTGATCCAAATGTCATGGATGACCGTGATGAGTGGTTGAAAATGTCCCGGGAGATGGCTTCGGTATCTCCACTTGTTGATCTATTTCGCCGGTTAAAGGAGATCGAGCGGGAAGTTCAGGAAGCAGAAGAGATGCGGGCGGATAGCACAGAAGCGGAGATGTCTAACTATTTAAACTCAGAAGTTGAATCTTTAGTGACAGAAAAAGAAAAAGTCGAGGCGGAATTAAAAGAACTTCTTTTGCCCAGGGATCCATATGATGATAAGGGTGTTTTCATTGAAATAAGAGCCGGTACCGGCGGAGATGAAGCTGCGCTCTTTGCTGCAGATTTATTAAAAATGTATGCCCGTTTTGCTGAGCGGAAAAAATATAAAGTAGAAATAGTTGATTCGCACCCTACCAATATAGGCGGCTATAAAGAAGTGATCCTTGGAGTGGGCGGCAGAGGAGCTTACAGCTACCTGAAATATGAGAGCGGGGTTCACAGGGTGCAGCGTATTCCGACAACTGAGTCAGGAGGACGCATCCATACTTCTGCCGCAACCGTTGCTGTTCTGCCTGAGGTAGAAGATGTTGAAGTAGAAGTCAATCCCCAGGATTTAAGGGTGGATACTTTTTGCGCAACGGGCCCCGGAGGACAGAGTGTTAATACGACCCAATCTGCTGTGCGTATTACCCATATGCCTACCGGTGTTGTTGTCAGTTGCCAGGACGAAAAATCACAGCTTCAGAATAAGGAAAAAGCGATGCGTATCCTGCGCAGCAGGCTTTTAGATAAATATATTTCTGAACAAACTGCCGAGTTGGCCGAAACCCGAAAAACCATGGTTGGCAGCGGGGATCGCAGTGAAAGGATACGTACCTATAACTTTCCCCAGAACAGGGTAACTGATCATCGCATTAATCTGACCCTGCATAAACTTGATTTAGTCTTAGCTGGTGAACTGGATGATATTGTTGAGGAATTAATTGCTAATGAACGAGCTGAAAAACTAAAAGAAACGGGAGCATAAAAGGCATTTGAAGATGACTACGATTGAAGAAGCTCTGCAAAGGGCTTCTTTTCGCTTAAAGAAGGCTGGTTTGGCGCAGGCACGGATCGAAGCGGAAATATTGCTTGCCGGTTTGATGAAAACCGATCGCCTTCAAATAATTTTAAACAGAAAGTGGAAGCTATCTCCTGAAATGAACACTCTCTATCAGGATGCTGTGGAGAAGAGGTGTGCCTTAGAACCGACAGCCTATATCCTTGGAGAAAAAAATTTTTACGGTTACCGTTTTAGTATTAATAAAAGTGTTTTGATTCCACGTCCGGAAACGGAAATGCTTATTGAAAGGGCCCTGCACTGGAGTACCCTGCAGAAACAAAAAGATCTTACCAAAATTCGTTGCATTGATATCGGAACCGGCAGTGGAGCATTGGCGGTGACACTGGCCTTGAAAATAGCAGGTATCGAGGTTTGGGCCGTAGATATATCCTCTGATGCATTAGAACTGGCCAGGCAAAATGCAGCCGAGCACCGGGTTTTGGATAAGGTAAAACTGGTTCAGGGCAGTTACCTTTCGGCCCTGCGGTGTTTCAAGCCGCGGCCGCTTTTTAACCTTGTGGTTTCAAACCCGCCATATTTAAGCCATCAAGATCTGGATATCCTGCCGCGGGGCATAAAAGATTATGAACCACTTGAAGCGCTGAATGGCGGGGCAGACGGGCTTGACGGTTACCGTGCTATCCTAAAAGAACTGTCTGGTTTTGTCCAAAAGCCTGCCCTGGTACTTCTTGAAATCGGGGCCGGACAAAAAGACGCTGTAGAGGAAATGTGCTTGCAAACAGGTCTGTTTAGCACGATAACCTTTAACCAGGATCTGGCCGGCCACCCTCGCGTTTTAGAGGGAGAAATTGCCTAAGCGGGAAGTGTGTCGATACAAAACTAGATTTCTATTTTAATCTTTTACCTGTTGAAGTAATGGTTAGCTTTCCGTGTTTAACTCCTTTAACCCCGATTAGCCTGCTAGAAAGATCTTTTGCTTCAGAAGCCTTCCCCTTTATAACCATAACTTCCAGGCAGTGGTCATGCTCCAGGTGGACATGCATTACCGAAATAATCATATCATGATGGTCGTGCTGGAGTTCCAGCAGCAGGTCGCTTAAGCCCCTGACATGGTGGTTATAGATAATTGTAATAGTGCCTGCTACTTCTTCATCATCTTGAGACCAGTCCAGTTCGACCAGTTGATTGCGAATCAAATCCCGAATTGCTTCTGAGCGATTTGGATAACCGCGTTTAACAATTTCTTGATCCAGACGTTCTAATAAATCATTTTCCATTGATATACCGAAGCGAATTAGTCCTGCCACAGCAAACCACCTCCACCCTTGATAAAGTGATTATAGCATACCTCGATTATATGAATTATGATATGCTTGAAATTTTTCATGAAGCGTTAAAATTTAAATTAATTTTTTTAAGAAGGATTTTCTACTGTTATAGAGAACTATATAACGGCTTTTGCAGGTAAGGCTAAACTGAAGAATTAAAATTGATAATAGGTCCGCTTTAACTTATAATGTTTTAAGCAGGATCAATGCATGTCAAATAACCCTTTTATGGAGGGGCAGCTTATTGTTCTGGGATATAGCTTTTAGCACTATCGGTGGCCTGGGTCTGTTTTTGTTTGGCATCCAAATTATGGCTTCCGGCATGCAAAAAGCGGCAGGTGATCGATTTCGCCGTATACTTGAAGTATTAACTAATAAGCCGGTGATAGGAGTGCTAACCGGAGTTCTGGTTACATTCCTCGTTCAAAGCAGCAGTACAGCTTCTGTTATGGTTGTCGGATTTGCAAATGCCGGATTAATGAATCTTTCACAGGCAATAAGCGTAATCGTTGGAGCCAATATAGGGACAACGGTTACAGCACAGATAATTTCTTTTGATATTGGAGCAATCGCTTTTCCTGCAATTGGTATTGGCTCCCTTTTAAATTTTTTTGGCAGGCGCCGCTTTCATCGTTATATTGGACAAACAGTGCTCGGTTTCGGTTTGCTTTTCCTGGGCATGATTACTATGTCAACCGGCATGATGCCGCTGAGGGATCTGGATGCTTTCCATAATATGCTGGTTCAATTCAGCGCCTATCCAATACTGGGCATCCTGGCCGGAGCTGTATTTACTGCTCTCATTCAAAGCAGTAGTGCCGCAACCGGTGTGATCATAGCTATGACCCTTCAGGATTTAATTCCCTTTGATGCAGCTGTCCCCCTGGTTTTAGGAACAAATATCGGGACCAGTTTCACTGCAATTTTAGCCAGTATTGGGGCTAATGTAGCTGCACGACGTGCTGCTCTTGCTCATGTTTTATTTAATATTCTTGGGGTAGCCCTGGCCCTGGCCATACTGGGACCGTTTACCGAGCTTATTATGCATACTGCAACTACTGTACCCCGCCAGGTAGCTAACACGCATACCGCATTTAACCTTCTTAACACTATTATATTTATCGCATTTCTTAAATATTTTACCCGCTTAATTACCTACATTGTGCCCGGGGAAGATGAAAAAATGGATTTTGGTCCCAAGTATCTGGATGAGCGTATCCTTAAAACTCCGGCCGTAGCGCTTGGCGGCGCTAAACAGGAATTGCTTCGTATGGCCGGTATCGCCCGGGAAATGCTAGATGAGGCGATGCAGGTATTTTTGAAAAATGATCTAAAAAAAATAAAACATATAGTACAGATGGAAGATCTAATTGACGGCCTTGAAAAAGAAATTAATGTTTATCTCTCCGATCTGTCTCAGCATTCCATGTCTCAACAACAAACTAAATTTATTGGAAATCTTATGTCTTCGGCAAATGATCTTGAGCGGATTGGTGATCACGCTGAGAATATAATGCAACTGGGTGAAATGAAAGTTGAAGAGAGGCTGCCATTTTCCGCTACGGCCCTGGAAGAAATTAGTGATTTTTATGACAAGATCAGATTAATGCTGGAGGATGCTTTGTCAGCCTTTGAGAATAATGATCCGGAACTGGCCAGCCGGGTAATTCTTAAGGATGATGAAGTTGATGCACAGGAAAAGAAACTGCGTAATGAGCATATTGAAAGGATTAATACAAAAAAATGCTATCCGTCAGCCGGAGTTATTTATCTCGATCTCCTGAGCAATCTAGAGCGAGTAGCTGATCATGCCAAGAACATTGCTGAATTGGTCCTCGAAGAGAAATCCTAAAATAAAACCACTGCTTTCTCTGCCTGAAAGATGAGGAATACTTAATGAGTCGTTCAATGATTCGGATAAAAGGGACCCTGCTGCTCAGTGATCATAAAAACTCCATTGCCAGGGCTGCCAGGATAATAAGGCGGGGGGGATTGGTAGCTTTCCCCACCGAAACTGTATATGGACTTGGTGCATCAGCAACCGATACTGAAGCAGTAAAAAAAATATTTACTGCGAAAGGACGGCCACCTGATAATCCCCTGATTGTTCATTTATCAGACCAAAAGCAGCTGAGATCAGTGGCTCGCGAGATTCCTGACACCGCTTACTTGCTAATTGAAAAATATTGGCCCGGTCCATTAAGCCTTGTGCTGCAGAGATCTGAAAATATTTCGGAAGTAGTTAGTGCCGGACTGCCAACCGTAGCTGTACGTATGCCCGATCACAGGGTTGCTCTCAATTTAATCAGGTTATCACGTGTGCCGATAGCTGCCCCGAGTGCGAACTGGTCTGGCAGACCGAGCCCGACAGACTTCAGGCATGTTTTAGAAGATCTCTCCGGCCGAATTGATGCCGTTATAAAAAGCAATGTTTGTGCCATTGGCGTCGAATCAACGGTCCTTGATTTAACAGGTTCAGAACCTGTCATCCTCAGGCCGGGAGGATTGTCCCGTGAACGGCTTGAAGAAACATTAGGCTGCCATATTCGATTGGCAGGTAGCGGTGCAAATATCGANCAACCTTCATCTCCGGGCATGAGGTACCGTCACTATTCCCCCCTGGCCCCGCTGATTCTGGTTACCGGAGCAATAAACAGGCGCCGCAGGCTTCTTAACAGCCTCGCTTGCCATTACAACAGAAAGGGATTTGTTGTCGGCATGTTGAACTTTACTAAACAGCCCAATTTCTCGCCAGAAATTGAAGCAGGATTGCTGGCAGCGAAATTATTTCAAACTCTCCGCCAGCTGGATGCTCGAAAGGTCGATTTAATCCTGGCAGAAGAGACTGAAACCGCGGGTCTCGGCTTAGCGGTGATGAATCGGCTCAGGAAAGCAGCTGCAAGGACAATTAAGGTTTAAGTTTGAAATGGAGGTTAGTAATGTTAAAAATCCTTTTCGTTTGCACCGGCAATACTTGCCGCAGTCCAATGGCAGAATCACTTTTAAATGCAGAGCTGTCTGAGACTAGTTTGCCATTTAATGTTGAGGTATCATCGGCCGGCTTATCTGCAGCTGCAGGAGAAAAGGCCTCTGAACCGGTTAGAAAGTTTTTTGGTGCCGAACATCCGGGACTCAATAAGCATATTTCGAAACAGCTTGACTATGACTTAATTGATGATTCTGATATTATCCTGGTAATGACAAGTGATCATCAACGTCAACTACTGGCCCGTTTTCCCAGGGCAGCCAATAAAACATTTTTGTTAAAAGAGTTCGCCGATTTGACCCGGGATGGTGTTGATTTAGAGGACCCTGCAAGTTACGGTCCGGAAAAATACCATCAGGTGTTAGAGGAGATACGTGCTTGTGTAAAGAAGATTACTTTGAAATTGAAGGAGGGTTCGCCGCATGAAAATAGCCCTGGGGAGTGATCATGCCGGATTTATGTTAAAAGAGAGCATAATCGGGCATTTACACGAATATGGTCGGCTATATAAAGATTATGGTGTGCTATCCGAGGATAGTGTTGATTATCCAGACATAGCTGTTTTAGTGGTAAATGCTGTGCTGTCCGGGGAATATGAATATGGGGTGCTGATTTGTGGAACAGGAATTGGCATGTCGATAGCTGCAAACAAGCATAAAGGAATCAGGGCGGCTCTTTGCAGCGAGGCTTACAGTGCCCGCTGTGCCCGTGAACACAATAACGCCAATGTGTTAACAATGGGCTCAAGGGTTGTCGGACCGGGTCTGGCTGTAGATATAGTTGAATCATTTCTCAGCGCCTCGTTTGATGGAGGCAGGCACATGCGGCGTTTAGATAAAATATCATTACTGGAAAATTAATAGTGGAGCTGATAGAAACAGATGAGCACAGCAAGCAGTAAATTAAATCGTGAACCGCTCCAGGCGGCAGATCCGGAAATATATTCAACCATAGCTGCCGAAACGAAAAGGCAGCAGGAAAACTTAATTTTGATTGCTTCTGAAAACCTGGTCAGCAGGGCAGTTCTCGAAGCCCAGGGTTCGGTTTTAACCAATAAGTATGCGGAAGGTTATGCAGGCGCTCGTTATTATGGCGGCTGCAATTGTGTAGACCAGGCTGAAAGGTTGGCTTGTGAAAGAGCAGGGGAATTGTTTAACGCAGAACATGCCAACGTTCAACCTCATTCAGGAACATCGGCTAACATGGCAGTATTTTTGGCTATGCTTAAGCCGGGAGATCGGATCCTGGGAATGGATCTCAGCCATGGCGGGCACCTGACACATGGTAGTAAAGTCAACATTTCCGGGCGCTACTATCAGTCTTTCAGTTACAAAGTAGAACCTGGGTCCTGCCTGCTTAATCTTGAAGAAGTGAGGAAAGTAGCGCATGAGGTTAGACCAAGGTTGATCATTGCCGGAGCCAGTTCTTACCCGCGTCGCATTGATTTTGAAGGCTTTGCTGATATTGCCCGGGAAATAGGAGCTATTTTCCTGGTAGATATGGCTCACACAGCCGGCCTGGTTGCCGCCGGTGTGCATCCCAATCCTGTTTTATGTTCAGATATAGTTACCGCTACCACACATAAAACTTTTCGCGGTCCGCGTGGCGGGATGATTTTCTGCCGTCATAAATATGCTTCGGAGATTGATAAGGCAGTTTTTCCGGGGTTGCAAGGCGGACCCCTGATGCACATTATTGCAGCCAAGGCTGTTGCCTTCAAGGAGGCCCAGCTGCCGGATTTTGTAACTTACCAGGAAAATGTCCTGGCCAATGCTTCTGCTTTGGCCGCGGCTTTAGCGGAACTGGATTTTACTCTTGTCACCGGTGGGACCGATACACACCTGGTCCTGGTTGATTTACGCAATAAAGATATATCCGGCATGGAAGCTGAAAAGCTGCTTGAAGAAGTCGGTATAATAGTTAACAAAAATGTAATACCTTATGACCCCAGGGGAGCCAACAACCCCAGCGGTATAAGGCTTGGCTCGCCGACCCTGACTTCCCGAGGGATGACACCTGAACAGATGCGTCAAATTGCCGGCTTGATTGAAAAAACTATAGCGTCCCGTTTTAACAGCAGAAACCTGGATGATGTAAAGCGGAGCGTAGAGAATATCTGTTTAGAATTTCCCGCTTATTAAAAAATCTAAGGATAGGAGCTGATATGACTTGGAAGATGTAGTTGTTGTCAATCATCCCCTGGTTCAGCACAAGTTGACCCAGTGCCGGCGTTTAGAAACTGAAACCTGGCAGTTTCGCGGTCTTGTAGAGGAAATTACCGCCCTTTTGCTTTTTGAGGCTGTCCGCGATATGGATACAGTTGAAGTAGACATCGTCACGCCGGTTGGACCCTGCAAGGGGACGGTAATAAGCAAGGCGGAACCTGTTTTTGTTGCCGTGCTCAGGGCCGGGTTAGGCATGGTGCCGGGGGCCTTGAAGCTTTTTCCCTATGCCCGGGCAGGTCATATTGGCCTTTATCGTGATCATGATACACATGTTCCGGTAGAGTATTATAATAATCTGCCCCCTGATATTAATGACGTGGATTGTTTTTTACTTGAACCAATGCTGGCTACCGGCGGTTCTGCTGTTCATGCCCTTACACTATTAAAGCAAGCAGGCGTACAAAACATTCGGTTGCTCAGCCTGATTGCTGCGCCGGAAGGGATTAAGGCAATTACTGCCAGCCACCCTGATGTAAAAATATACCTGGCTTCCATTGATGAGAAACTAAATGAAAAAGCCTATATCGTTCCGGGATTAGGAGATGCAGGCGATCGTCTTTTCGGTACAGCTTAACTAGAAAGAGGTGGCCCATTGTCAGAGCGTCCGGGTTGGGATCACTATTTTATGCAAATAGCAGCAGTAGTTGCCACTCGTTCGACCTGTCTAAGGCGGCAGGTGGGCGCTCTGCTTGTATATAACAAAAGGATTCTTTCTACAGGCTATAACGGGACTCCCAGTGGACTCAGTCATTGCAGGGAAGTTGGCTGTCTGAGGGAGAAGTTGGAAGTGCCTTCTGGTGAAAGACACGAATTGTGCCGCGGTCTCCATGCCGAGCAGAATGCCATTATCCAGGCGGCGATTCACGGGGTCGCTATTAAAGATTCTGTTTTATACTGTACTCACTATCCATGTGCAGTATGCGCTAAAATGCTGGTTAATGCAGGGATCAGTGCAATAGTTTTGGAAGGGAATTATCCTGACGACTTAGCTAAAGATATTTTTGCTGAAGCTGGAATCTGTGTTACGTTTGTAGTATAATTGTTCCTGGCAAATTACGGATATTTGTTTAAATTATCTGACTTAATGCTCTATAGCAGGTAATTTTTGAAGCCAGTATAAAGCGCTAGGTGGTGATAGTCATTGACTGTGGAACTGGTCAAGTCAATTAAGGATTCAGAGAGCAAAGCAGAAACGATTGTAAAGGAAGCTCAGCAGGAAGCTCGTCGGATGCAGAAAGATGCCGAAGCTCAAGCCGAATCGATTATGAA
>SL_3KL_010_SEDDRAFT_10003381_pt1 | contig 14486 bp, 13 predicted proteins | sample SodLakKL_010_SED_2_FD_10381 | JGI IMG/M metagenome (IMG submission 10381)
TACACCAACCAAGAGATTGCCGAAAAACTATTTATCAGTCCCCGAACCGTAGATGCTCATCGCAGAAATCTTCTGCAAAAAACCGGGGCTCGAAATACAGCCGGATTGGTTACCTATGCTTTTCAACACGGGCTCGTCAACAATCCCGACGCGTAGCCTCGCGCGAGCGGTACAATAATGTGCTTAAACTTTTCTTCTAACCATTCTTTTAAAATGTATAAGTAGGGCAGTGTTTATATAAAATGGCGTACGTATAATCACCGATTTGATACAGAACAGAATTACGCCATTTCACCAATGGAGTTCGCTAAACTACAGTAGTAATTTAGTGTAATGTTAAACAAAGATGACATATCAGTTTTGCTCTTGACCGGGTACTCCCCCCGGAGAGATGCTATTGTAAATATTTTACATGATGCAGTAGGTATTGAGCTGAAAGTGGATACAGCTAAATCATGCAAGGAGATGATTGAGAATTTTTCTGAATCTCCATCTATTTGCCTGCTAGACCTTGCAAATGTAAAAGACTCTTCCATACGCGTTGTAAAACAGACCAAAGAGCATTTTAAAGAAACGAAATTAGTTGCAATCCATATCTATTCCTCATCTTTGCTAATCGACCCTTTATTTAATGCAGGAATTGATGGATATTTGAGCTATGAGCCAAACAAGCTTATGGTAAAGGATGCTATTGAACATGTTCTCTCCGGCAACACGTATGTTCCGGAAAATATCTACAGCTCGTAAAACTACCTACGCAAATTCATATTGATTGCATACACAAAAAACGGGCGGCTAAAATACGCTTTTTACGTCTGACGCTAAGGTGGAGAATGTAAGATATTGCATGTAATAACAGTTGAGAAGTTAGTTTTGAGATTATTACATACATATGGATTACAATAAAGAGTTTGTGGCAAAACAGGAAGAGATCTATTTAAACCTTTTTCCAGCTCCGGCCGGAGTTATTAACGGTGAAGGAGAATTGGTTTTGGTTAATAACCGATGGAGAGAAACTCCCCATGAGAATGATTTTTTTGGACGTGATAAAACTGAAGGCAATTACTTCGACATTTGCACTAAATCGATAGAAAGTGGAAGTGATTTTGGGCTGAAGCTGCTGTTAGGGCTTCGTAATGTAATGGATGGAGAACGCGAAAACTTTTCTCTGGATATACCTTTGAGACAAAATGGGAACCAGAATTGGTACAAAATTCACATCAAGCCGGTAAATGATGATTCGGTAGCTATCCTGTTTGAAGAGATCACCCAACATGTACAAGCTCGCCGTGCACTTCGCGATTCAGAGGAGCGCTATAAACAGCAGTTTGAGCATTCACTGAACGGAATTATAATTGGCACGCCTGATGGAGAGATTAAAGATGTAAACCCCGCAGCCTGTGATATTTTAGGATATACCCGGGAGGAGCTGATTAAAGGAGGGCGTAGCTTAGTAGTGGATATGGATCAGCCGGTGAATAAAAAAGCGTGGGAAGTTCGTCAGGAGAAATCGAAATTTGTAGGGGAGAAAGAGTATATACATAAATCGGGGAAACGATTATATGCGCATGTTACATCCATGATGTATCGCAATGCAGATGGAGAGCTTACAACCATCAACTCGTTCCAGGATATTACTAAAAAGAAAGAGATTGAAAAAAGCCTCCAGGATGAACGGAAATTTATTAATGCATCAATGGAGAGTGTACCCGGTACTTTTTTTGTAATCGATGAAAACCGGAAAATGGTACGATGGAACAATGCGGTTCATAACGATCTTGGGATTACTCAAGAGATGATCGACAGTATGAAGGTGGAAGAATTTATCTGTGAGGAGGATCGTGCAAATGTTATGGAGGCGCTTCAAAAAGCCTATGAGTTTGGGGAAGCCTCTATCATAGCGGGGTTACATACAGCCGAAAATGGTGTTCGTCAATATCAATTGAATGGGAAAAAGTTTACCACGGAGAACGGCACCTATATTGTTGGTACCGGAGTTGATGTTACCGATCTGCTCGAGGCTGAAAAGGCACGGGAGGAGAATTTTAAGATGCTGGATCAACTGTTTGACAAATCCCCTCTCGGGATCGTAATGATCAACCAGGAGAATAGGGTATCGCGGGTAAATGATGGGTTCATTAATCTGTTTGGGTACAGCAAAGAGGAGGTCATCCAGAGTAATGTAAATGAACTAATTGCTCGTGATGAACAGATAAGGGAGGCAAATTGTGTGAGTAGCAGTGCTTTCCAGGGAGATACAGAACAGGTTGAAAGTGTACGCTATACAAAGTCAGGCAAAAAAGTACCCGTACTTGTTAATACGGTTCCGGTACGGAATAACGGGGATGTAATTGCTGTGTATGGTATTTATGTTGATCTGACCCGGCAAAAAACGATGGAAGATAAAATAAAAGAGCTGCTTGAGCTGGAGAAAGAGGCGCGGGAAAAAGTTCAGGTTTCACTGGATGAAAAAGAGGTGCTTCTACAGGAAGTTCACCACCGTGTAAAAAATAATCTTGCAGTGATTGCGGGGATTATAGATCTACAGTTGATGGAAGAGGGTAAAACCGAGGTGGCCCATAAACTTGGGGAAGTACAAAGCCGGATTTTTTCCATCTCAAAAATTCATGAAACGCTCTACCAGGAAAAAAATGTAGTAAGTATTCAATTTGATCAGTATCTGAAAGCGTTTATTCATTCTCTTCCACAACTCGGGATGGATCACAAAAAAGCTACAGATATTACTCTCGAGACAGATGAAATTGTGTTAAATCTCAATCAAGCCGTACCATTTGGGTTGATGCTCAATGAGATCCTCAACATTGTGTTCGAAGAGATTGAGGATGATTGTGACACAGAAACGTTGTTAAAAGTCTCAGAGGTAGAGGGTACGGTCTCATTTACACTTTTTGGAGAGTGTTTAAATATTGATCGGTTATATAAAAATAGAAAGTCTGAAAAATTTCAATTCAAGTTGATTGATATTTTATTAGATCAGCTCCATGCAAATATGGAATTAAATAGAAATAAGAAGCAGTTAACGGTTAATTTTGACAAGATGTCTCTACGAGGGTCGAGTAGTTCATTAATAGAAGAAGAAGGGAAAGTTTATGAGTGATGATATGAAAGTTCTAATAATTGAAGACGACTTAATTCTGGCACTGAGCCTGGAGTTGATGTTGAAAAAGTTAAATATCACCAATGTGGAGAANGTGCACACCGGGGAGGATGCCGTGGAATCAGTTAATAAGTGTCAGCCCGGGTTGATGTTGGTGGATATTCAGCTGGGCGCGGGTATAAGCGGGATAGATGCCGTTGAAGAGATACAGGAAACTTATGATATCCCTGCGCTATTTATCACCGGAAATTCCGATCAGCTAAACAGAGAATTGGCCGACAGGACCAACTATATTGATTATCTCGTTAAGCCTATTACGTTTAAAGAACTACAAAATGCCGTTAGCAAAGTTGGGGTTTAAATAATAAAGATGACAGATAAACCGAGTGTTGATTCCAAAGAGCAAAAAAGGCTTGAGGCTTTAAGAGAATACGATATTCTCGATTCATCTTATGAAAAGGAATTTGATGATATAACTCGCCTGGCCGCTGAAATTTGCGGCGTGCCTTATTCTAAGATCAATTTCATTGATAAAGACCGGCAATGGTCAAAAGCTACGATTGGTTTACCGGCAGAGCCCAGAGAGGTTCCTCGGAATGTATCTGTCTGCCAGTATACAATTCATGAACCGAAAGTGCTCGAAATTCCTGACCTGTCGCAAGATGAACGTTTTAAAAATCTTTCTTATGTAAAGGAAGATCCTAAACTCAGATANTACTTAGGTGCGCCATTAGTGACCGATGAAGGTTTTAAATTAGGAGCTTTGTGCGTATTGGATAAAAAGCCCCAAAAACTATCTGGCAAGAAAAAACAACAACTCCAAGTCTTGGCAAACGAAGTGATTGCGCGACTGGAGCTGAGACGGAAAAATNGACATNTGCAGGAGCTGAACAGTGATAAAGTAAAGCTCATGAAGATGCTGAGTCACGATATGAAATCTCCCCTAAATGGGATTATGGGAATGGCCAGCTTGATGCGGGAAATGTCGGACAATCTCAACGGAGATGATAACGAGATGCTGGGAATTATTGAGGAGAGCGCCGTACAGCTTAACCAGATGATCGATGAGGTGTTAAGTTACTCACTGATTGAGACCAAAGGATTCACGCTTAATGCTCAATTAACAAATGCTAAAGAGATTGTTTCAGGGATCAATAAATTATATGCACCGGCTGCAAAAACGAAACAGATTGACCTGAAATTTTATACCGAAAATGTTGATGAACCTGTTAAGATTGATAAGGATAAGTTTGAGCAAATTACAGGCAATTTGATATCCAATGCTTTGAAATTTACAAAGTCGGGTGGTAAAGTTTCTGTATCGCTTATAAAAAAAGAGCGATCAGGTGATGATGATCTTTTAGAGCTGAAAGTTGCGGATAACGGGCTGGGGATGGATCAAGCTGAAGTAGAACGGCTGTTTGATGATTCGGATGATAAGGTGCTTAAGAAAGGTACATCCGGGGAGAGGAGTACCGGCATTGGTCTTACCACCGTAAAATATTTTACGGATCTGCATAATGGGAAAATTGATGTAGAAAGTGAAAAAGGCGAAGGAACTACATTTACCCTCACCTTACCGGTCTGATATTTATCGCCCGAAATCATCTTCAACACGCACAATGTCATCTTCATCAGATGGGTTTTGCGGGTCGGTATGTTTCCAGATTTCGGCAATAATTCCCCAACTTTTTAAGCCAACCAGACGGTGGCGTTCGCCCTGCTCTAACTCTACGCTATCTCCGGTTTCGAGATGTTGAATATCCCGGAGCTCATCTGTATCGCTGACAACAACGCCGGCGTGGCCGCCAATAACTCTCCATAGCTCTGAACGTCGGTGGTGATACTGCCAAGAGAGGCGTTTGCCCGGTTCTACAATTAAAATTTTAGGGCTTAATTTCATTTTCCCGGAAAACTCTGCGGGATCGATTTCGGGGAAGTAGGTGGATAAAAATTTTGATGCCTGATTTTCATCAATCACATAATAGGCACCCCACGGTTTCTCCAGATTTTTGTCTACAATTTTGAATTTTTTTCCAGTCAATTCTTGTTTAATCTCTCGAACAACGTTTTGTTTTGACTCGTCTTTTGAAAAATTCCGCATGTAACTTTTTGTTTAATAGATTCGCAAAACGCTAAATTAGTTGTAATTTCCGTTAAATATAAATTTTTCATTAACCTCGAAGAAGTCATGAAGAAAATATTTACAGCGCTATTTACGATTTGTTTAATTCTACCATTTGCATTTGCCGAAGATGCCGAAGCTCAATGGTCGATTGGAGCGAGTTATGAAATTCGCGAAGAATCTCCCCAAAACGGTATAGGTTTACGGATTGAACGTGATATTCTGTCTCCTATCCCGATTATGGATTTTGGCCTTCGAGGGCACGCCAGCTTTTTTAATGAAAGTACGACTGTAACACGTGATGGTGCAACTGTTGAGCGGGATTTTGAGTCGTTCGATTTTGGTGTAGCCGCTTTGGCCGGTGTTAATGTGGGTTTGTTAAAGCCGTATATCGGTCTTGGTTTAGGAATGGACAGTTCCAGCCTGAACGAGGAAGGCACGACGGATCCCCGAGGATATGATAGTGATGATCTGAATTGGAACGCATTTATCGGTTCATATGTGAGGTTGCCGATTGTAAGTCCATTTATTGAGTATCGACTATCAAGAACATTCGACAGGGATATTGATGGTGATGATCTGAATACAGACAACATTAGCAGATTTGCTATCGGAGTCTCCTTGCGTTTCTAACCAAAAACTTGATTATTACTCATGGGCGGTTAACAAAAGTTAATCGCCTTTTTTAATTTCTGAATTGGATATTGACCAGATGAATAGTTGTATATTTACTGAACGTATCCCCCACATGCTCAGTTATGTTACTGTAGTGGATGTTTTGTAACACATTATGGCTAAAGTAGATACACATAATAGCAAGCGAATAGAAAAGCACAAGTTGAATAAACTGCAGAATAGTATTTTGCAGGAGTTGTTGGACCTCTGTCATACCCATCTTGATGAGACAGATGATGAGCTAATAACCAAAGCATTTAAGCTCTGTCACCTTTCGCACGAAGGGGTAGAGAGGGCGTCCGGTGAGCCGTATTATTTGCACCCTGTTGAGGTTGCTAAAATTATGGCTGCGGAATTTACGATTGATGATGAATCTGTGGCAGCTGCCCTGCTGCACGATACGGTTGAAGATACCAGTGTAACCCTCGAGGATATTGAGCACATATTCGGGGAAGTTGTAGCCCACCTGATTGATGGCGTAACGAAAATTACCGGTGTATTTGAGAACAGAGATTCCAAACAGGCCGAAACATTTATGAAGCTTCTGCTATCAATGGCAGAAGATATTCGCGTAGTTCTGATAAAATTTGCCGATCGCCTGCACAACATGCGAACCATTAAACATCTGCCTAAACAGAAGCAGATGAAAAAGGCTACAGAAACAATCGAGCTTTACGCTCCGCTTGCGCACCGGTTTGGCCTATTTAAGATTAAGAATGAATTTGAGGATCTTTGCTTTAAGGTTATAGATCCAAACTCCTATAAATTTATCGCTCGAAAGCTGAAGGAGAAAAAAGATGCGCGCGAAAAATTTATTAAGGAGTTCATGCAGCCTATAGAGAATGAATTAGCTGACATGAAGTTTGCCTTTGAAATTAAAGGCAGGCCCAAGCACATCTATTCCATCTACCGGAAGATGCAGAAGCAGCAGAAGCCGTTTGAAGAGATTTATGATCTGTTTGCAATCCGTATTATCCTGGAAAATCCCCATAAAAAAGAGGATTGCTGGAGGGTTTATTCAATCATTACGGACTGGTATACGCCTATTCCGAAACGATTCCGTGATTTTATTTCCGTACCGAAAGCCAATGGGTATCAATCACTCCATACTACGGTGATTACCAAAACCGGCCGGAAGGTTGAGGTGCAGATCCGTACTCGTAAAATGGATGATATTGCAGAACACGGACTGGCAGCACACTGGAAATATAAAGAAGGGGAGAGTGATGGAAGTAACGAGTTGGATAAATTTGTCCACTGGGTGCGTGATGTTTTGGATAACCCTCGCCCCGAGGCTGCCACAGAGTTCGTAAAAGACTTTCAGCTGAATCTCTACCAAGATGAAATTTACGTGTTTACCCCCGATGGGGAGCTGAAAACTCTGCCGAAAGGAGCATCATGTATTGACTTCGCTTTTGAAATTCACAGCGAGATCGGTGAGCGTGCCATCGCATCAAAAGTGAATGGTAAAATGGTGCCGCTGCGACATAAATTAAGCATTGGTGATCAGGTTGAGATTATAACAGGGAATAAAATCAACCTGAATTCGGACTGGATGAATGATGTAGTTACGCACAAAGCGAAGGCAAGGCTGCGGCAGTACATCAAACAAAAAGAACGTAAAACAGCTGATAAAGGCCGCGAAATTTGGGATAAAAGGGCAAAACGCGGTAAGGTTGAAATTACCGATCAAGAATTGACGAAGGTAGCCCACAAGTTTGGGTTTGATACAACCCAAGATATGTTTTTTAAAGTAGGCACCGGCGCTTTTGACATTGGCAAGTTGTTCAATGTTGTGAAGGAGTTAAAGAGCAAAGGGCGGATTGAAAATGAACAGGAAGAGATTCCCCAGCTGAGTAAAGGAAGAGATTCAGGATGAATATATCTCATCGGCAAGGTCGGTTGGAGAGGATAATGCCCTGTTGGTAGAGGGGGAGCTGTCTAATGTTAAATACTCCTACGCCAACTGTTGTAATCCCATTCCGGGAGATGATGTGCTTGGATTTATCAGTAGAAATGGAGATGTAAAAATTCACCGTTCGAACTGTAAAAATGCCCATCACCTAATACAAACTGATGGTGAACGGATATTGGATGTGTCGTGGGCTAAAAATATTGACACACAGTTCCTGGGTGCCGTAAAAGTGATTGGAGAAGATCGTGTAGGGCTTGTAAATGATTTGACGGAAGTGTTGTCGAAATCAATGCAGACAAACATGAAGAGTATTAATGTAAGCAGTGAAGGAGGGATGTTTGAGGGGATTCTAACTCTCTACATTACTGATCTAAAACATCTCGAAAAAGTTATAAAAAGACTAGAAAGGGTAGAGGGGGTGAAAACTGTGCTCCGTTATGAATGACTGATCACAGATTACATTAATTAATACTTTTTTGCTGTTAAGGCTGTTATATTTACAGCAGCTGATTTCGCTTTAAACTATTCATAATCAACACATTATACGATGGTTACATACACAAAAAGAGATATCGTTCGAACAGTCGCAAACGAAATGGATGTTCCACTTAATCAAGCAGAGCCGTGGGTTGAAGAGGTGATTGGTGCACTTCGAAAAAAGATGATGAAGGCAGACCCAACCTGTAGAATTGAGTTGCGTGATTTTGGCGTTTTTGAAGTCAAAAAAACAAAGGCGAAGCCGAAAGCGAGAAACCCCAAAACCAACGAGGTGATCTACGTGCCGCCTCACCGTAAAACACATTTTAAACCAAGCAAACGGTTAAAGAAATTTCTAAAGCAACCGCTTGAAGACTCAGAAGGCGAGGAGTAGTGAGTGTCTGAATACGGGCGACTTTTGGGGGTAGATGTTGGCAGTAAACGAGTAGGGATTGCGCGTACAGATCTTATGCGCACATTTGCCGGCCCTGTAGGCACATACAATCAGCCTGACTCTTTTCGGGAGTTATCCCGCCAAATCAAGCATGAGGGGCCTGTTATAGGTATTGTGATCGGCTGGCCACTGACCCCACAGGGAAAACCAACCCATGCAACAGAGCTCGCTGCAGGCTACATAAAAAAATGCAGGGCAGATTATCCCAATATTCCCGTTTATAAAATGGATGAACGTTATTCATCCAAAGAGGCACTCGAGTTTATGGTTGATGCCGGTGTGCCGAAAAAGAAGCGTGAAGAGAAAGGGCGCTTGGATCAAGCCGCGGCAGCTCATATTTTACAGCAATTTTTAGAAGCCAGACCCGAGATTTAATTATGTCCATATTACCGATTGTTACCTATAACGACCCGGTTCTTCGTAAAAAGACGACACCGGTTGAAGAGAACTCTGATGAGCTTCAAACATTAATTGATGACATGTTTGAAACCATGTATAACTCGCAGGGGGTGGGGCTGGCTGCGCCACAGATCGGTAAGCTTCATCGGGTTTTTGTGATGGACGCTGATGGTGTTACAGAGGAGATTCAAGATGAGCCGAACCTTGGGCCTATGGCGTTCATCAACCCGAAAATAGTAGAGTTTACAGGGGAAAAAGTGAAAATGGAGGAGGGATGCTTGAGTATCCCGGAGGTTCGGGATGATGTAAAACGACCGGCAAATGTGCGGATCTCCTATCTCGATAGAAACTTCGAGGAGCAGGAGAAAACTTTTGAGGGCTGGATTTCGAGAGTGGTGCAGCATGAGTTTGATCACCTGGAAGGAGTGCTGTTTTTAGACCATTTAAGCAGGTTTAAACGTCGATTTCATAAATCTCTCCTAACAAAAATTGATGAAGGTACACTGGAAACGGATTATCCACTGGTACCAAAAAATGTGGACAAGCAGGTATGAACCCATTGAAAATTGTGTTTATGGGATCGCCCGATTTTGCGGTACCCACACTCGATCGGCTCAGCGAGTCGCGCCATGAGATTTTATGTGTGGTTAGCGGAACGGATAAACGGCGAAATCGGCGGGGAAAACCGGTGCCGACGGCCGTAAAAAAACGTGCCCTGGAGTTGAGACTCCCCACATTGGATGTGGATGATGTGAAATCAGATCGGTTCGAAGAGGAGCTAAAGAAACTGGATGCCGACCTTTTTGTTGTTGTGGCCTTTAAAATTTTGCCGCCAAATATTCTCGAAATCCCCGAAAAAGGATCGATTAATCTGCACGCTTCATTGCTTCCGAAATATCGGGGGGCGGCTCCGATCCATTGGGCCGTTATACGTGGTGAAAAGGAGACCGGCTGCACGGTGTTTTTCCTCGAAAAAAGCGTAGATACCGGCAATGTTATCGGGCGTGTTAAGACGTCCATCAAACCGAATGAGACGACCGGTGATTTGTACGAGAGGTTGAAAGATATGGGAGCTGAGCTGGTGGTTGATTCCGTTGAAAAAATTGCAGTAGATAACGTCGATACTATTGAGCAAAATGATGAAGAGGCAACATCTGCTCCAAAATTATTTAGAGAGAATACGAAGCTCGATTTTGATCAATCCGCACAGGATGTGCACAATAAAATTCGCGGATTGAATCCATTTCCAAAGGCGTGGTGCAATTACGACGGGGAGAAGATGAATGTTTATAAATCGGAAGTAGTTACTGGGTATCGATTGGAGCCCGGTGAGTTGACATGGGATGATGGTAAACTCATTGTTGGGTGCGGCTCCGGAGCAGTACAACTTAAAGAGATTCAGTTACCGGGTACGAAAAAGCTATCGGGGCAAGATTTTGCAAATGGATATGATTTAAGCAAAGTTCTTGACTAAAGCTGGGTAAAAAAGTTTGATAATTACTTTGTGATGGTTGATTAAAACGAATTAATTTGAGATATAACGATCATATTATTTACGCCTAGAAAATTCAATTTCAACTAATTAAAAAGGAACATTCATGGGGCTATCTCCAGTTCATCAAGCGGCTAAGCAGGGAAATTTAGACGAGCTAAAAAAATTGCATAGTGAAGGTGCAGATTTGAATGAGATTCATAAAAATGGATCTACAGCACTGATATTTGCGGCCGAGTCGGACTATATTGACGTGGTAAAGTATTTGATAGAGAATGGTGCAGATCCTACCGTTACCACAAAAATGGGAGGGACAGCCCTTAACCGCGCAGCTGAGCACGGGAATATTGAGATTATGAAGTATTTGCTTGATAATGGTACACCTATCGGTGATATCGCACTTATTATTGCGGCAAGAGAGGGGCATGTTGAAGCGGCAAAACTTTTGGTTGATGAAGGTGCCGATATTAATGCCCGCCAACGCTGGGAGCAGACCGCCTTAATGCTGGCCGCACGTGAAGGGCACAGTGAAATGGTGAAGTTTTTATTGGATAGTGGTGCAAATGTCCGGTTGAAAGATAAAAATGGTGATACAGCTCTGAACATCGCCGATGATAACGACAACCCAGATGTAGCCGCCCAACTTAGAAGAGCCGGTGCAAAAAAAGAAGTGAAGAAAAGTGCGGTGCCTACCTCCATCGATGATGAAGATGAGGATGATTCCGATACCGATATGGATGAGCTAATTGGCGATGAAGAGGAGCCGGACGATTTAGATCTGGATGATTAATTTAAAATTGGTTTTTTAGCATACCGTTTCAGCTGATTTCCAATCAGATATATCTTTCGTGATGAACATGTTGGCTTAAAATTCAGTGCAAAGATTCACAAAGGGTGGGAATCAAGGTGTTAAATTTGTGCCTGATTCATTTCTTGTTAAATCTGTTCTCAATTATAGGGGGGTTGAATGATTATTACTATTATTGCAGCTGTTTTTATTGTTGGGGGTGTTGGGTTTTATCTATATCGATCGGGGTATCGATTGCAAAAAGTTACAGATGATAATGTTGGCCCTGAGGAGTCTGAATTTGATAATAACCCGGAGATTACTCCAGAACTTTTCGAAAGTATTTCTCATGAATTGCGTACGCCACTAACGCTTATTAGTGGGCAGGTCAATGAAATCAACCACAAATGTTTTGANANTGATGTTCCCGGTTTGAAAGAGGATGTAGATGGGATTAATCACCTGGTGCGTACCCTTGAGTATCATGTTGAAAGCCTTCTTGAGGCTGTTGAAATAGAGGCCGGTCAGCATACTCAATTCGATAAAACTAGGTATGATATTGCCGCACAATTGATAGAGTTGGCTGATTTTTTGCATACCAATGTATCAATCCAGGGAGATACTTTATCTAAGCATTTCCCCAGCGAAAATGTAGAGCTGCTTGCGGACAAACGTAAGGTTGATCAAACCATAATTGCTGTCGTTGCTGAAGGATTGTTAAAGCTTGAAGTGGGTGCAACGGTTACACTTTTCTTAGAAATTGAGGAGAACCCGAAGGGTGATGCTTGTACAATATCTATTCAGTTTAATGGGGATGCTATAACTCCCGAAAATCGGGAAGAGCGACTACACCATATGAGTTCGCTGTTACGATCGTTCAATACCTATGGAAAAGCAGGGTTTGTGAAGGCTCAGCATTGGATACATGCGCAGGGCGGGACGCTTTCCTTGAATGAAATTTCTGAGTTTGAGTTTACATATCAGATAAGCTTTCCGGATGTAACTGTAGAATCAGTGCCGAAAAAGGAACCGGTAGGAGATTATACAGAGGAAGGTGAGACGAAATCTGAACCCGGTTCGGATGTTCATCAACCCAATATACGTAGTGATAAGCAAACCATTTTAATTGTTGAAGATGATAGAGCCATACAGAGATATTTGGCTACACTGCTTAAACGGGATTATAACATCATTAAAGCAAATGATGGTTTGAAAGGGCTGAAGGCAGCTCAAAAACTTCTGCCCGATCTGATTATCAGCGATGTAGTAATGCCAAATATGGACGGTCTTGAATTTTGTGAAGCGGTTCGGAAAGATTCGAAAATAAGCTATTTACCATTTATCATGCTAACCTCTAAAGTTGGAGAAAAAGATAGATTTAAAGGGCTGAAATTTGGAGCGGATAGTTATATTCGCAAACCTTTTAGTGCTGAGATTCTAAGGGAAACGGTAAAGAATCATCTGGCTTCTCAGAAACGGTTGCTAAAAAAGCTCGAAGTTGATAGAGGGGGAGAGTACAGCTTACCTGTTTCTAAAAGGGACGATTTTCTTGAAGAGTTGGACCGCGCCATAAATCGTAATATTGAGGATTATGATCTGTCAATTGAACAACTGGCTAAAGAGCTGAACGTTAGCCAACGACAGATGCAGCGTAAGGTAAAAAGCTTATCGGGTTTAACACCCAAAAAATACCTGCGCCATCGACGATTAAAAGCGGCTGAATATCTTTTAAAAAATGGATCCGGTAGTGTAACTGAAGTAGCCTACACTGTTGGATTTAATAACTTGTCTCTATTCTCATCTTATTTTAAAGAGGAGTTTGGTAAACTTCCTTCAACATTAAAATCTGCTAATTAAGGGCTTTAAAGGCTATATAGCGAGGCTTGTCGTTTTATTTGCAAAGCTTGTCGGTTTCTTGATAGCAGTCCTTCCCTTCCCGCTCTACCTTCTTTACAGAGTGATAAACCATAAATGCGTGGTTTACAAAATTACTGTTTGATGAACTCCTTTTTGCTCATAAAAACTACGAAAAAGAGGGGTTCGTAAGATAATTTAACTAAAGAAGTTGGACCGGATGGGAATATTGTTACGACTATTAGGGGTTTTTCTTTGCTCAATGTTGCTTAGTGCTGAGCTCTATGCAACAATGGCTCAACACACTGCGGATGGAGTGCATTCATGTGATCCTGTTACAGATACCGACTGCACGGTAATTACAGAAAATATATTTTTGACGACGCCGCACTCTACTATTCCGGCTGACGGTGGGCTTTTTACTACTCCCGGATTACAGATCGGCGGCTTTTTGGGGCAAACCCCATATTCCGGAAATAATCTAAATTACGCGGTACGCGCATATACCCGTCAGGGCTATGGGCAGCATTTCTTTGGTGAAGCAAGCATTTCGCTGGGTGTCGTTTCCGGACCTACCTATAAATCACGACTTCTGCCCGTGGAGTATCGTCTGAATTACCAGCTTGCCGGTTTGGGGATGTCCGATTTTGAACTGTTTAATCGAACCGGGTCGCCCTATGTCTATATTGGAGGTGGACTTCTGTACCACATGCCGGTAGCACTGCCGGCACCGGATGATCCGCTAACGGTAGATATGGGTGATCGATTACCGGCATCACCTTTTTGGGAATTTGACGGAGGAATTTCAGCGGTGGTTCCGGCCGGGGTTGGGGTTGACTTTCGGCTGGATCCATCCACCGTGCTGAATCTGCAGTTTGGTTACAATCACTCCATTGCCATTTCTGACCAATCTTTTGAGAATGGGTACTGGGGAATGAGTATTGGGTTAAACTTTTCCCGATCAAGAGGGAAAGTGCATTCTCGGGCCCCGATTGCTCATCGAACAGNAAGAGCAGCCACACCACGCCATGAGTTGCGAGAGGCATTTGTGCAGCGCAAGGAGTTGAGTCCGGTTGAGCATACTACGATTGAGTTTGACTTAGCCAGCTCGAACCTTGATAACCGGGCCGATTTCGATCTATCTGTAGTTGCACATTCCATGAATAGAAACCCGGATATGCATCTCTACT
>SL_3KL_010_SEDDRAFT_10003382_pt1 | contig 14485 bp, 12 predicted proteins | sample SodLakKL_010_SED_2_FD_10381 | JGI IMG/M metagenome (IMG submission 10381)
CAGTCCCGAACGCACGCTGGAGTTGTTCCTGAGAGCGGGCAACAAATCGGGCGAGGGACGCAGCGATCGCCTGGGAGTGGCCCTCCCGATGCTGGATTTCAACGCCTTCGAGGAGCCCATGACGGTCTATGACCGGATCGGTCTTGCGCGGATGCTGTTCCAGATGGTCGACCGGCTTACCTTCCGGGTCTGGGAGATCCGGCCCACCGGCGGGTTCTCCGGGCTCGCCGAATATTCAGTCGACCTCACGCAGGCGGGTACCGGCGTCGGATATACCCTCAGGTTTCGGGCCGGCGAGAGCCGGGAAGCCGTGGACGAGGTGGCTTGGCGGCTGGTGGTTCCCCCGGAGGAGGAGATGCGGCAGGCGCTGGACGAGTTGCTCGAGGTCCATGATGGCCAGGTACCGCATTCGCGGCAGCACCATGAGCTCGGTTCGCCGCGCGATACCATGCACACCTTTGTCGAGCAGTGGGACAACGCGCGCATCGGCAAAAGCGAACTCTTTCTGAAAACGATGGATCTCTCGCAGATTGCCGCAGCGGTGCGCGAGGACGAGGGCGCGCTGCTGGGGGAATACCTGATCCAGGTGATTTCCCGCATCGGTCTGCCGCTGCGCCAGGAGATCCCGGATTATTCAAACCGGCGCGGTCCCTACACGCACTTCCTGCACCCGGTCGGTTCGGTGGAGATTCATCCGTTCGAGCAGGACGACGGTTCGAGAATCTGGCGTTTCAGCGCGGAAACCATGGCCAGCGCCCGCGCGCTGTTCATGGCGCTGGAGGACATGCCCCTAGCCGAGGGCACAGTGGTCGTTGAGCCCACCCCATTTTTTATGATCCGCGATCAGGTGCGTTCGGTCCACCGCGAGCTGCTCAGCGAGAGCGGCCGTGGCATGGAGTTGTGGCAGTGGCTGGCGCTGGCACTGTGGCTGGTGGTCAGCATTCCGTTGAGCTGGCTTCTGAGCTGGCTGGTGGTCCGCCTGTTCCGGCTGCACCGGACCGAAGGGGAGGACCACCTGCTTGCGCCGGAGACCCGTTTCCTGTGGCCGTTGCGGCTGATCTTCGTCGCCGGCATCGGTCTGTTTGCGCTCCGGGTCCTGGGGCTTCCGCAGGCGGTGGACATGCCACTGCGGATCCTGATCGGCGTGACGCTGTCGCTGGCCGGTGGCTGGCTCGCCTACCACCTGGTGGACAAGATCAGCCGGCTTCTGGAATCCCATTCCCAGCGCTACCGATTCCGGGACGAGGTGCTGCGCTCGCTGGCAACCTCGATTGCCAAGCTGGCGGTGATCATTGGCGCGGTGCTGTTTCTGGCCGAGATCCTGTCGCTGCCCTACCAGGGCGTGCTGGCCGGTCTGGGTATCGGCGGCCTGGCGGTGGCGCTGGCCGCGCGCAGCACGCACGCTGGAGAACTTCATTGGCGGCATCACGCTGTTCGCGGACAAGCCGATCGAGGTCGGCGACTTCTGCCGGCTGGGCGACCACCTGGGCGTGATCGAGGCGATCGGGTTGCGCTCGGTGAAGGTGCGCTCGCTGGACCGCACGATCGTGACGATCCCCAACGCGGAGTTCGTGAACCTGTACATCGAGAACTTTGCCCGCCGCGACCGGGTGCTGCTGCGCACGACGATCGGCCTGCGCTACGAGACCACGCCGGACCAGTTGCGCTGGGTGCTGGCGGAGATCCGCAAGCTGCTGCTGCAGCATCCGATGGTGACCCCGGAACCGGCGCGGGCGCGTTTCTCGGGTTTTGGCGATCACTCGGTGGACATCGAGATCTTCGCCTACGTGGGGACCAACGACTTCAACGAGTTTCTGGCGGTGCAGGAGGATATCTTCCTGCGCGTGATCGACATCGTCGACGAATCCGGCACCGGCTTTGCCTTCCCGTCCACCGTCAATTACCTCGCGCGCGACAGCGGCGTGGACGCGGAGCGCACCGAGCGTGCCGAGGCGATCATGCGCGAACTGCGCAAGGACAACGCGCTGCCGTTCCCGGAATTCGACCTGCAGCAGCGTGGCGAACTCAGAAACACGCTCGATTATCCTCCGCAAGGCTCGGTGGATTCCGGCCCACGGGCCGATGCCAAGAACTGACTGGTCAGAGGTGAGCAACGGACATGAGAATTCTACTGAGTGCACTGATCCTGCTGGTGTTGTCGAGCGGCGCAACGACGGCGAGTGAGTCCGAGATGGCCGAGGTCACCGGGGAAGCGCTTTATTTTGAACGGGTCGCGGCGCCGCCGAATGCCCGGCTGGAAGTGGTCCTGCAGGACATCAGCCGCCCGGGGATGGCGGCCGAGCGCCTGGGCGAGATGATCGTCGAGAACGCCGGGCAACCGCCATACGCTTTTCGGATCGAGTACGACCCCGCAGAAATTGATCCGCGACACACCTACAGCGTCGCGGCCCGTCTGTACGACGGCGACCGGCTGCTGTTCGTGACCGACCAGGTCCACCAGGTCATCACACGGGGCTTCCCGTCGACGGCGACCTTGCGGATGCGCCGGGTCAGCAGCGTCCCCGCGCACCCATTCGGAGAACTCCCGGCGACCTTCAAGGGAACGCTGCCCTGCGCGGACTGCCCGGGTATCGATTACCACCTGAATCTGCTGGATGACGGGGTATACTTCCTGCGGCAGACCTACCAGGATCGCGATGGCGGTCGGTTTGACGACATCGGGCGTTACCTGCTGTCATCGGATCGCGAGCAGCTCACGCTCTACGGTGGCCGGGAGGCACCGCTGCGCTTTGCCATCCTGGCGCCGGATACGCTGCGCCTGCTGGACCGCGATGGCGGGCATATCGAGTCCGAACTGAACTACAACCTCGAACGGCAGCCGGAGTTTGAGCCGCTCGAGCCGCAGTTGCTGCTGCGGGGCATGTACCGGTATTTCGCCGACGCGGGGCGCTTCCGGGAATGCCTGACCGGGCTGGACATGCCGGTCGCCCAGGAGGCCGACAACCGTGCACTGGAGGAGGCCTACCTCGCGGCCAGGGAGAGTCCCGGCGCGGAAATGATGGCGAGTCTCGAAGGCCGGATCGCGCAGCGCATGCCGATGGAGGGGCCGGGACCCGTACCGACGCTCGTGCCGGAGCGATTCATCGGCGTCTCGCCCGAGCTGAGTTGCCCCCCGCCGATGAAGCTCGCGGACCTCAGGAACACCTACTGGCGCTTGAGCCTCCTGGATTCCGAGGGCGTGCGGCGTGCACCGGATCAGCGCGAGCCGCATCTGGTGTTCCACGAAGAGGATCGCCTGGCGGGTTCCGACGGCTGCAATCGAGTTATCGGCGCCTATGAGCTGGAAGACGCGTCGATCGAGTTCTCCAGGCTCGCCACCACCCGGATGGCCTGTCCCGAAGGCATGGAACAGGCCAGCCGGTTCCTGCAGGTGCTGGAGGAGGTGAAGCAGTACCGGATCATCGGTCGGCATCTCGAAATGCTGGATGAGGCCGGGAATCTGCGGCTGCGATTCGAGGCGGTTGCACTTTACTGAAGCGCCGGAGCAGGCCCGGGAGGACGCTCATCCGCTGGACACGGCAAAGAGCGGTTTCCTCGGTCGAACCGCTCGCTTGCCAGCGGAATGAGGAGAGGCCATGTCACGACCCGCCGAACAACACCGCTTCGCCCTGAACCGGGTGTTCGTGGTTTCGCTGATCCTGGTCGCCGCCTTCGGTGCCTGGGGGCTGATCGATCCCGAGGGCATGAGCGGTACTTCCCTGGGTTTCACCACCTTCATGCTCACGAGCATCGGGTGGTACTGGCTGCTGGTCACCACCGGTTTCCTGATCCTCGCGGGATTTCTCGCCTTCGGACCCTACGGCCGGGTGAAGCTGGGCGACGACGACGAGGAGCCCGAGTTCTCGACCGTCTCCTGGATTGCGATGCTGTTCGCCGGCGGGATGGGCGCAGGTCTGATCTTCTGGGGCGTCGCGGAACCGCTGTACCACTTCCGTGAGCCGCCCGGAATGCCGGGCGAGACCGCCGAGGCTGCCCGGGTCGCGTTCACCCTGACGAACCTGCACTGGGGGCTGCACGCCTGGTCGATCTATGGGATCTGCGCGATGGTGATCGCCTATTTCACCTTCCGCAAGAAGAAAAAGCCGCTGATTTCGACCCCGATCGAAGCGCTTTTTCCGGGAGTTGGCGGCCAGCGTGTGGGTCAGGTGGCGAACATCCTCGGGGTCTTCGCCGTGGTATTCGGTCTGGCCGGCTCGCTGACGCTGGGCGTTCTGCAGATTCGGGCAGGCCTGGGCGAGCTCATGGGTACGCCGCTGAGCATCGGCATGTCGATGGGGATCATCGCGGTGATGTACGCTACCTACATGACCTCGACCGCCGTCGGGGTGGATCGTGGCATCAAGCTGCTGTCGAACATCAACATGGCGGTCGCCGTGCTGATGGTGATCTTTATCGCGGTCTTCGGGCCAACAGCCTTCATCTTCGAGACGGTGGTCGATTCGTTCGGCAGCTATGTCACGCAGCTGCCGGGCCTCGCATTTCATCTGCTGCCGTTCGAGGGGCTGCAGGGCTGGACCGCGAGCTGGACCCTGACCTACCTGATCTGGTGGCTCGCCTGGGGACCCTTCGTCGGCATCTTCATCGCCCGCATCAGCCGCGGCCGGACGATTCGTGAGTTCTGCGCCGGGGTCATCATCGTCCCCACCGTGTTCTCGCTGTTCTGGTTTGCGGTGCTCGGCGGCGCGGGCGTCTTCATTGAACTCTTCGGGGGCGGGGGAATCGCCGAACTGGTGTCGCAGGACGTCAGCCGCGCGTTCTTCGTCTTTCTGGACTTCTTTCCACTCGGGCAGCTGCTGGGCTTCGTCGCCCTGTTCCTGATCTTCATCTTTCTGGTGACCTCCGCAGATTCCGGGAGCTTCGTGCTGTCGATGATGACCAGCGAAGGCAAGCTGAACCCGCCGCTGCCCTACAAGCTGGTGTGGGGCACCCTCGTCGCGGTGCTCACCGTTGCCACCCTCTTCAGCGGCTCGGTGGAGGTCGCCAAGGCGATGGCGGTCACCGGTGCCATCCCGTTTTCCGTGGTGCTGCTGCTCCAGGTGGTGGGCTTTCTGAGGACGATTCGAGGTGAGCGCGGGGGCCTCCGAGTGCAAACCCCGGTCGCGACGGCGCGACCGATCAACGAATGAGGAGCCCCTTGTGACCGGTATCCGCAGCATCCTTTCGGTCCTGGCACTGGTCTTCATCCTTGTTGGATGTGGCAGCGATCGGCAGCCATTGCAGATCGGCGGCAAGCAGTCCCCGGAAAACCAGATCGTTGCCGAGCTGGTAGCGGAGCTGGCCGAGGCTGCCGGTATTCCGGTGCAGCGGCGGATCGGCCTGGGCGGCAGTCGGCTCACGCTCGAGGCCCTGAAACGCGGCGAGATCGACCTCTATCCCGAGCACACGGGTACGGGTCTGGCACTGCTGGGGCTGGTGCAGGACCCCGATACCGATACGGAGACGACCATTGCCCTTTTGCGTGAGCGCTACGCTCCGCTCGGGCTGGGCTGGAGTGAAGCGTTGGGCTTCGAGAACCGGCCAGGCTTCGCGATGCTGCACGACCGCGCGCTGGCGTTCGGTATCCGCAGCTACTCGGACCTTGCGCGCCACGCGGACCGGATCGTGCTCGGGATCGACAGTGAGTTCCGGGGGCGCCCCATCGACGGCCTTGCACCGCTCGAGCGGCGGTATGGCATGAAGTTTCATCGGGTTCGGGAGGTCGAGCCGCGTGACAGAGCCGACCTCTACGATTACCTGATGGACGGCGACATTGATGTCGCACTGGTCCGTTCGGCTGATCCCCAGATCGAAATGTTTGATCTTCGCGTGCTCGCGGACGACCTCGGGTTCTTTCCGCGCCACGACGGCGCCCTGGTTTACCGGCAGGCCGCCCTGGAACGCTTTCCCGCGTTGGAGGATGTTCTCGGGCAACTGGCCGGTGCGATCGAGAACCCCCAGATGCGAGCCCTCAACCGGAGGGTCACTGTGCGCGGCGAGGATCCGAGGGAGGTGGTGCGGGATGAACTGATTCGGCTCGGTCTGATTGATGGCGAGATTGGCGAGCGGGATCGGCAGGCCCTGAACCTTGCGGTCTCCCTTTCGGCAAACGCCGATGGCGAGGCAGGAGCAATCCTTCGCCAGCTGCGTCGATCGTTTCCGACCAGCACCGTGAATCTGGTCCGCTCCAACGATCCGCTGGGCGCGATCGACGACGCGAGTGCGCGGATGGCGCTGGTCAGTGCGCCGGCATTCTTTGCACCCGGTTCGGTCGATCCGGCCACCGGGCAGCCGCCGTTGCGTCCTGGCATCGAGGCTGTGGCTCTGGTCGGGACCAGCTATCTGCAGGCCTTTGCATTGAAACCGGAGGTCAAACGCCTCGAGGACACGACCGTGATCGCGACCGGTCCCCGGGGCTCGAGTGGTTTTCGTGCGGCGCAGTCGATCATCGACGGTCTGCAACTGACCGCTACACTTCAACCGGTGGAAGGCGATACGCCCGGGAGGCTGGCCGATGCCCTGGTCGGAACCGGCGCGGACGCCGCGATCCTGATGCAGCCGGTCGGCAATTCGACGGCCCTGGCACTTCTGCAGCGTGGCCTTCCGCTGCTCGAAGTCGACAACTGGACCCAGCGTAACAACCGGATCGTTTTCCCCTTCCTCCAGCCGGCGCAGCTTGCCCCGTCGGACTATGAGCGGTTTCTGACTCCTGGCCAGGGCCATGGCGCGCGGATGCCCGGATTCAGCGAGCCCGTAGAGACGCTGGTGACGCAACTGGTGCTGGCAGGACCCGCTCCGCCGGATGATCTCAGGCTCGCCAGCCAGGGGCCTGGAGCGAGTTTTGTTCCCCGCGCTCTTCCATTGACCGATCAGGCGGTTGAGCGCGTAAACGCTGCCATCGGGATGACCGAGGGCATCTACCCGGTTTTACCGCAGGCGCGCGCATTGGCGCCGCGGTTGCCACAGCCGCCAGAGCCCCTGAACCCCTCGCCGGCCGCATCTCTACTATCGGTGCTCGCGGTGACGCTGCTGGTCTGGATCGCCTGGCTGATGCTCCGCCCGATGCGCCCGAGTTGAACGGAAGGCCTGAATGGGCCCCTCCGGCCGTGTGCGCTGATGGAACTTCGCGTCTGACAATGGTCGCAAGAAGTGCAGGATCCTGAACGACGGTTTCATTCATACAGTCGATACAGGAGGGATGCACCATGGTTCAAGGCATAAAGAAGGGCGCTGCTCTCGCCATCAACAAGGCAGCGATCGTCAACGACCCGTCGAGCTTCGAGAAGATGTCCCACATCGGACCGAAGGTCTGTCTGACGACGGCAAACGAACCCGGCTTTCTCGGTTTTCACGCGTTCATCCAGACGGGTGTGCATCCGCTGGGGGGGCGTTACGGTGCCGCCCAGGTGATCACAGCGGACAGTCTCCAGGCGGTGATGGAGTCACCCACCAACCTGAAGCTCAACCCCCTGAATCTCTGGCAGTACACGGTCTGGGAGGATGCGGAATCACACGAGCGGATGCATTACGAGCAATACGACCGCATCTTCGAGCTCTGTGCCGGCTGTCTGGATATGGTCGTTGAGGGGCCATCGGAACCGGTCTACACGATCGTCGAGGCGGACATGCCGCCGCTGGTGGGCATGACCGATGTGCCCCGGGTGATGGGCACGGCCTTCGCCCAGCAGGAGCCGCCGCCGAAAGTTCGCCTGGCCATGCAGCGGCTGGTCGCCCTTGGCGAGCACCACGTTCAGGAAGGCAAGGAGCAGGCCTTCCTCGAGGGCGCAGTGGAGACGCTCGAAAAGCTCAAGGAGAGCGCTCCGGGCATGATCGGCTGGATGATTCTGGAGAAGCAGGGCGAGGCCGCGCTGAGCACGTTCCAGCTGGAGCCGCCGGCGTTCTGGGAGTCGCTGCAGACACTCGGTGCGAACCCCCCGAAATCGCGCCGTACCAATTACGGGGAATTCGGCAAGGACTATCAGGGACCCCCGATCCCGATCGGCGGGCCGCGTGAATATGTGGTCCACATGGAGTGGGAAAGCCCCGACACGCTGACCTTCGGTCTTGCCCTGACCGGCGTCAATCCGGAGTTGCGCAAGATTCACGACGAAGGCGTGCTCGCCCATCTGGCGCGACTGCCGCCCTATTACCGGGTGTTCGCGCCAGCGATGGAGGACATGATCTTCTTCCATTGATGTCCGAAGGCCTGCCTGCAGGGGCAGAGCCTTCTGACGGGTCTTGTGCGCGGATCGCAAGGGGCAATATCCAGGTACCAAGCGCCTTCCCTTGCAGCCAGCGTCCATCTGGTCTACGTTGCGCCGCTGATGGCCTCTACGGGAGGCCTTTTTTTTGACGGCGCTCCTGAGCGAGGAGTGCAAAATGCCAGCAGGTCAGCGCATGCAAGATGAAACCCGCACAACCGGCCAAATGCTCCCCCGGGGCGTGATGCTCAATGCCTACCCGGACAGCATCGGCGGCAGGATGTCCGGCCTGGTGGCACTGCTCAAGCGCCCGGAATTCGAGGATACGTTCTCGCTCCTCTACGTCCTGCCGACATTCTTCAACAGCGATCTCGACCGCGGCTTCTCGATCATCGACTACGGGCTGAACCTGGAACTGGTTTCACCCGGCGATCTGGACGATCTCGACCGGCTCGGGATCACCTTCAAGTTCGACCTGATCCTGAACCACCTCTCGGTCGCGTCACCGCAGTTCCGGGACCTGCTCGAACGCGGTGACGAGTCCGAGTACAAGGACTTCTTTCTCGACTGGAATGCCTTCTGGGAATGCCACGGCACACCGGGTGAAGAGGGCTACGTGGTGCCGCACGACGAGCATTTGCAGAAACTGTTTCTGCGCAAGCCCGGGCTCCCGATCCTGAAGGTCGGCTTTCCTGATGGTTCGGAACGGCCGTACTGGAACACCTTCTACCAGCAGATCACCTACCGACCCGTGGAGGCCGAGGTGTTGCACGGGCTGAGCGGTGTTACGCCCGAGACCGCCGAGCAGATCGCCTCCCGACTGAATACGGCGATCGAGACGGAAGGCGACATCGAGAAGGTCTATCTCGACGGTCACGACTATTTGCGCGACGAGATCCGCGCAATCCTCCGCGGGCGCCGCTGCTACCTCGGGCAGATGGATCTCAACGCCCGGTCCGAGAAGGTCTGGGAGTTCTATGACGAGACATTGCGGCGTCTGCGGGACTACGGAGCCCGAATCATCCGGCTGGACGCCTTCGCCTATCTGCACAAGGAACCCGGCCAGGTCAACTTCTTCAACAAGCCGGGGACCTGGGATTACCTCGCGCGGCTGCGGGATATAGCTCGAGTGTACGGGCTCGTTGTCTTCCCTGAAGTGCACGCCGAATACGGCAAGGGTTTGCACCGCGAGGTCGCGCAGGAAGGGTACCCCATTTACGACTTCTTCCTTCCGGGTCTGCTGATCCACGCGCTGGATCGCGGCACGAGCGTCCATCTTCTGCACTGGATCGAGGAGATCCGGAACGAGGGTCTGCAGACCATCAACATGCTCGGTTGCCATGACGGCATCCCGGTTCTCGATCTGCGCGGCGCCGAGCGGGACGGCGTCTACCATCCCGGGCTGCTCGAAGACGACGAGATCGAGGCGGTCGTGGATCGCATTCTCGAACGCGGCGGGCGGGTAAAGAATCTCTACGGTCCGGACGGCAGAAAGATCGCGTACTACCAGGTCAACGCGACGTACTACAGCGCCCTTGGCGAGGACGATCGCAAGCTGTTGCTCGCCCGGGCCATCCAGATGTTCATGCCGGGGATCCCGCAGATCTGGTATCTGGATCTGTTCGCCGGTCGCAACGACTATGAGGCGGCGGACAAGGGCGGGCCCGCGGGTCACAAGGAGATCAATCGCACAAATCTCGGTCCGGACGAGATCGAGCGACGGCTGGAGTGGCCCGTGGTACAGGATCAGCTCGCGCTGATCCGGCTGCGCAATACCTCCGGCGCGTTCAACGGTGAACTTGTCGTCCACCCGAGTGCACCGCATCGCCTGCACCTGTCCTGGCACGGCGACGGCCGCACCGCGAGCCTGCAGGCGGATCTCGTGACCTTCGACTTCACCGTGAGCGAATGCGATGCCTCGGGGGTCGAAAGGCTGGTACTCGAGTCGCGCGGTGAAGCAATCCCGGATGATCTGCGGCCGCGCGCTGCCCACGGCGACCTCCGCCTGTAATCCCGAAGCCGCCCGGCAGTTGGGCGCGTCCGTGAAGAAGGCCGGGGGACAAGGGACGCGTAAGCGTTTCAGTCGAGACCTGCGCGGCGGAGGCGGGCGCGCATCGCCTCCATCTCCTCCAGCAGATCGGCCACCAGGGCGGCCAGTTCGGGCTCGGCGTCGAAGACCCGCTCCATCTCGCGCATGCGGCGGGCCCGGCGCAGGTGCTCTCCGGTAAAGCGCCAGGTGTCGGCAACGCACTCGGTGCGCGGAAACAGGCCTTCCTCGAGGTGATGCCTCAGCCACTGTGGCTCGACCGTGCAGATTTTGGCCATCTGCTCCACGGTCAGCCAGGTCTCCTCGATTACGGCACCGGTCAGGACGTCGTCGTCGCGCATCGTTCAGGCCCTCTCGTCGCGGCGCGGGTCGAACGGCAGTTCTCGCGCCATCGTTTCGTAAATCTCCCGCGCCCTGGGGTCCCGGGCGGATGGCAGCACCACCTGGATTTCCAGCAGCAGGTCCCCGGGCGGGCTCCCGGGAATCCCCTTGCCGCGCACCCGCAGCTGGCGACCACTCTGGGCGCCCTCGGGAATGCGAACCTTCTGGCTGCCACCCGGAAGCTCAACGGACAGCACCGCACCCAGCGCCGCCTCCCAGGGGGTGACCGGCAGCGTGACCCGGATGTCCCGGCCATCAGGACGGTAGCGGGGATGCGGCCGGAAATGCACTTCCAGCAGCAGATCGCCTGCGGGCCCGCCACCGATTCCGGGGGAGCCCTGGCCAGAGAGCCGGATCACCTGGCCCTCGCGCACGCCCTTCGGGATGCGGACATTCAGGGTTCGCGTGTCCACCGTGACCCGCCCCTCGGCGTCGAGCCGGGGGGCGCGCAGCGAGATCTGCCGTGTGGCGCCTTCGAAGGCATCCTCGATGTCCAGAAGCACCTTGGCGTGATGATCCTCGCCGCGAGCCCGGAACTCGCCGCCGCCCGTGTGGTAGCGGGCACGGCCGCCGCCCATCTGCCCGAACAGTTCAGAGAAGAAGTCGCTGAACGCGGCTTCCTCGGACGGCGAGAAGCCCCTGCTGGAGAATTCGAAGCCAGCGTCCCAGTCGGGCGGTGGACGGAACTCCTCTCCGGGCTGGTGTCCGCGGCCGATCTGATCGTAGGCGGCGCGTTTTTCCGGGTCGGAGAGTACCGCGTAGGCTTCATTGACCTCCTGCATGCGCGCCTCCGCGTCCGGTTCGCTGGAGACATCGGGATGGAACTTGCGGGCCAGCTTGCGGTAGGCCTTCTTGATGTCGTCCACGGTGGCGTCACGCGGGACGTCGAGGGTCTTGTAGTAGTCCTTGAATTCCATGCGGGCTCCTGGGCCGTCGTGGCAGATAGGTAGCTCCACCCATTGAATTAACTCCTCCAGCCCCTATTTTCAAGGGCATCGGAAGAACTCCGTGCATTCCCGGATTCCCACGTCGGCGCGCCTGGGACCGCGCGTCGCCACGACCAATGGAGGCTGCCATTATGTACCGTTCGCTGTTTGCCAACGACATGTACGCGGAACTGGACCGCTTGCAGCGGGAAATGAGCCGCGCCTTTGAATATTCACCCAGCATACGCGGTGCCGTGCGGGGCGGCTTCCCGGCGATGAACGTCGGCGGCACACCGCAGTCGGTGGAGATCTATGCCTTCGCACCCGGCATCGACCCGGCGACCATCGAGGTTCAGATCGAAAAGGGCGTTTTGACGGTCGCCGGGGAGCGTTCCAGCTCGCTGCCGGCGGGCGAAAGCAAGGCCAGTGTCCACATCGCCGAGCGCTTTGCCGGCTCGTTCCGCCGGGTCGTTACCCTGCCGGACGATGCCGACCCCGAAAAGGTGACCGCCCGGTACCGCGACGGCGTGCTGCATATCAGCATCCAGCGTCGCGAGACCTCGTTGCCGCGGCGTATCAGCATCCAGTGAAGGAGGGCCTTGAGATGAACGATCAGACCGACGTTGCACGCAATAAGGAAGAGTCCAGAGCCGCTGCACAGGCTGCGCTGACGCCACCGGTAGACGTGTTCGAGGACGCGACGGGGATCACGCTGCTGGCCGATCTGCCCGGCGTGCCGAAAGACGATCTGCACCTGCAGGTGGAGGCCGAGACCCTCACGATCGAGGGCGAGGTACGGCTCGAGGTGCCCGAGGGCATGGAGGCCACCCACGCGGAGGTGAGTCTGCCCCGGTATCGCCGCGTGTTTACCCTCTCCAGGGAGCTCGATACCGACAAGGTCAGCGCTGAATTTCGCAACGGCGTACTGACGCTGCGGATCCCGAAGGCGGAACACGCGCAGCCACGGCGGATCGACGTGGAGGTGGCATAGGCAGGTGACGCAATACGGGGACAGATTCAAAGCTGTCCCCGTAACGCCGAAGGCCTACGACGCCAGCCGCTTGTACTTCAGCCGGTGGGGCTGGTCGGCAGCGTCGCCGAGGCGCTCGTGGCGGTCCGCCTCGTACTCCTCGTAGTTTCCGTCGAAGAACACCACGCTGCCGTCCTCTTCGAAGGCCAGGATGTGCGTGGCCACGCGATCCAGAAACCAGCGGTCGTGCGAGATCACGATCGCGGAACCCGGAAAGTCGAGCAAGGACTCCTCCAGCGCCCGGAGCGTTTCGACGTCCAGGTCATTGGTCGGTTCGTCCAGCAGCAGCAGATTTCCGCCGCTCTTCAGCACCTTGGCCAGGTGCACCCGGTTGCGTTCGCCGCCAGACAGGTCCTTCATCCGCTTCTGCTGATCGGAACCCTTGAAATTGAAGCGACCGACATAGGCGCGCGAGGGCATCTGGAAGTTGCCGACCTGCACCACGTCCTGACCGTTGGAGATCTCCTCCCAGACGCTCTTCTCATCCGCCAGCGCGTCGCGGCTCTGGTCGACGTAGGCGATCTGGACGGTCTCGCCCAGGTTGATATGGCCTCCGTCGGGATGTTCTTGCCCGGTGATCATGCGGAACAGCGTGGTCTTGCCGACCCCGTTCGGACCGATCACGCCGACGATTCCGCCGCGCGGCACGGTGAAGGACAGCCCCTGGTACAGCACGCGGTCGCCATAGGTCTTGGTGAGGTTCTCGGCCTCGAGCACCACGTCGCCAAGACGGGGACCCGGCGGGATGTAGAGTTCCTTGGTTTCCGAGCGGCGCTGGTAGTCGCTGGAGGCCAGTTCCTCGAAGCGCTTCAGGCGCGCCTTGCTCTTTGCGGTGCGACCCTTCGGGTTGCTGCGCACCCACTCGAGTTCCGACTCCATCGCCCGTACGCGAGCCTGTTCGGCCTTTTCCTCCTGCGCCAGCCGCTTCTCCTTCTGCTCCAGCCACGACGAATAATTGCCCTGCCACGGAATGCCCTGACCGCGGTCGAGCTCGAGGATCCACCCGGCCACGTTGTCGAGGAAATAGCGGTCGTGGGTCACCGCGACGACGGTACCCGGGAACTCCTTGAGGAAGCGTTCCAGCCAGGCGACGCTCTCGGCGTCCAGGTGGTTGGTCGGTTCGTCCAGGATCAGCATGTCGGGACTCGAGAGCAGGAGCCGGCAGAGCGCGACGCGGCGCCGCTCGCCACCGGAGAGATTGTTCACGTCCGCATCCCAGGGCGGCAGACGCAGCGCGTCGGCGGCGACCCCAAGCCTGCGCTCGAGGTTGTGTCCGTCGCTGGCCTGGATCAGGGACTCCAGTTCCGCCTGCTCGGCGGCGAGCTTGTCGAAGTCGGCATCGGGCTCGGCGTAGGCCGCATAAACTTCATCGAGCCGCGCGAGGGCCTGCTTGATCGGTTCCACGGCTTCTTCGACGTTGCCGCGAACGTCCTTGCCGTCGTCGAGGTGCGGCTCCTGCGGCAGGAAACCGATGTGGATTCCCGGCTGGGGGCGTGCGTCTCCGACGATGTCGTTGTCCAGCCCCGCCATGATCCGGAGCAGGGTCGACTTCCCGGCACCGTTGTAGCCGAGCACGCCGATCTTGGCTCCCGGGAAGAAGTTGAGATAGATATCCTTCAGGATCTGCTTCTTCGGCGGGACGATCTTGCCTACGCCGTTCATGGTATAGATGTACTGCGCCATGGAACCTCTTTCTTTTTTGCCGGTAACGGATTGTCTGGACGCGAGACTCTACCATGAGTTCCCGACGAAATTATCCGGGGGCTGAAACGTCTAGAGGGCCATGTGGGAAGTTCGGTAACTATTCTGGCGAAGCGATCTGATACCGAACTTTCCACATGGCCCTCTAGGGAAGCGCTGAATAAAGCCATCCTGGCTTTCTCAGCGCACGCTTCGCTGCAAA